>Ga0187893_10001815_pt1 | contig 49299 bp, 53 predicted proteins | sample MA1701074metaG_FD_139574 | JGI IMG/M metagenome (GOLD analysis project Ga0187893, IMG submission 139574) | White microbial mat communities from a basaltic lava cave in the Kipuka Kanohina Cave System on the Island of Hawaii, USA - MA170107-4 metaG ... | reverse complement strand
GGTCACCTTCTCGAGCGCCTGCATGCCGACCGCCATCCCGACCATGTTCTGCTCGGCGATGTAGCTCTCGACGAACCGTTCGGGCGCCTGCGCCTGGAAGTCCTCGGTGAACGTCGAGTTGGAGACCTCGGCGTCGATCACGACGACGTCGGGCCGCGCGGCGAGCGCGGCGAGGGTCTCACCGAACGCCTTCCGGGTGGCGATCGCCTCCGTGTAGGCGGGAAGGCGCACCTCCGCCGCGTTCGCCGGCGGGGCGACGTGGGCCTCGGGCTCGTGCATCGAGATCCGTTCGTCGCGTGGACCCCCGAGCTCCGCGATGGCCCGCTCGGCCTCCTCCGGCGAGAGCGCCTTGCCGTGCCATCCCAGCGCGTCCCGCAGGAACGAGACGCCGTGCCCCTTCTCGGTGCGGGCGACCACCATCACGGGACGGCCGGCGCCTTCGGCCTCGGTGTACGCGGCGTCGATCGCACGCACATCGTGACCGTCGACCTCGATGGCGTGCCATCCGAACGCTCGGGCCCGCTTCGCGTAGGTTTCGAGATCCCACTCGAGCATCGTGGGACCCCGCTGGCCGAGCCGATTCACGTCCAAGATCGCCACGAGGTTGTCCACGCCGTGATGCGACGCGTTGGCCATCGCCTCCCAGATCGAGCCCTCGGCCGCCTCCGAGTCGCCGACGAGACACCACACGCGCGCGGGGATGTGATCCATCCCCATCGCCAAGGCCATCCCGAGCGCGATCGGCAGCCCCTGGCCCAGCGAACCGGTCGCGACGTCGATCCAGGGCATCTCGCGCAGCGGGACCGGGTGGCCCTGAACCGGCGAGCCGAACCGGCGGTAGGTGAGCAGCTCGTCGTCGGAGATCGCACCGACCGCCTTCAACACGGAGAACATCAGGGGCGACGCGTGACCCTTCGAGAGCACGAACCGATCGTTCGCGCGATCCTTCGGGTTCGAGACGTCGTATCGGAGGTGATCGGACCAGAGCACCGCGAGCAGGTGGGCCGCCGAGAGCGATGAGGTCGGATGGCCCGATCCGGCGGCCGTCGAGCACCGGATCGAGTCCACCGCGAGCTGCGCGGCCAGCTCGTTCCACGCCTCCACCGACCGCATCTGATCCTCCCCCACGGCGGCGAGTCTAGGGTGCCCGAACGCACGCCGCCCAGCCGCATGTGGTGAGCGGATGCGCCCCTGTTACCCTCTCCCGGATGGCGGAGTTCAAACATGTGCGTGTCGAGCGCCTGTACCTCAAGGTGCCGAACACCGACAAGTTGCGGAAGAACGCCGCGGGCAGGCACAAGCACCTCCTCGCGGCGGGGTGGCGCGAAGTCGAGCGAAGGCCGGAGATCGATCACGTCTGGGTCCGGTACGAGCGGACCGGACCCACCCCCCTCAAGCTGCGGATGCCGCGCCCCGACAAGGACCAGGGGCGGTTCGAACGGCGTCCCAGGATGCGCGATGGCGGGTTCCGCGGTGGCGGCCCCCGCGGTCGTCGCTAGCACCTCCAGTTCCGTTCCAGACCGGACATCATCCAGCAGTTGGCCTGTTCTACCGAACGAACCGCGGGTATCATGACGCGATGGAGCGATCCATCCGGTCGATGCGAAGCGCAACGATGAGCGAGGAGCCACGAGCGAGCGGCCGCCCGACCCATGAGGCGGGCCGAGCCCACGCGGCCCACCAGCCGTTCGAGTACCCCCTCCGGCGCGAGTACGTGGAGCCCGACTGGACGCGTCTCCCCGGTTTCCGCGAGGTGACCACCGAGCAGTGGGGGTCCGCCCAATGGCAACGCGCGCACACGATCAAGAACCTCGCGGAGCTGAAGCGCGCGTTCGGAGATCATCTGGACGACGAGCTCTACGCGGACATCGAGCGCGACCAGCGCGAGCGCGCGACGATGTCGATGCTGATCCCGCCGCAGATGATCAACACGATGGTCGAGTCCGACCTTCGAGGTGACCCCGTCCGCCGATACATGGCGCCCGCGCTGTCGGACAGGGAGCAGGAGTTCCCGTCGCACCCGATGGCGGCCCGGGACTCCCTCCACGAGGCCGACATGTGGGCCGTCGAGGGGCTGACGCACCGGTACCCCACCAAGGTGCTGGCCGAGCTGATCCCGACCTGCCCGCAGTACTGCGGGCACTGCACGCGGATGGACCTGGTCGGTAACGACACGATGCAGATCCTCAAGTACAAGTTCGAGATGAAGCAGAACGAACGCTGGGACGCGATGCTCGGCTACCTGCGCTCGACGCCGAGCGTTCGCGACGTCGTCGTCTCGGGCGGCGACATGGCCAACGTTCCCATCAAGCGGCTGCAGGAGTGGTTGTTCCAGCTGTTCGACATCGAGAACATCCGCGAGGTCCGGATCGCCACGAAGGGCCTGATGGGCATCCCCCAGCACTTCCTCCAGGACGACGTGCTCCAGGGGTATGACGCGATCGCGAAGCGTGCGCACGAGCGTGGCGTCGAGGTGGCGATCCACACCCACGTGAATGCGGCGCAGCAGGTCACGCCGCTCGTCGGAGCGGCGGTCGGCAGCCTCCTGGACATGGGGTACCGCGACGTTCGGAACCAGGGCGTCCTGTTGCGAGGCGTGAACACGACCGCGAGCCAGATCCTAGAGCTGTGCTTCATGCTCCTGGACCACGCGAAGGTGCTCCCCTACTACTTCTACATGTGCGACATGATCCCCAACGCCGAGCACTGGCGCCTGGCGGTGTGGGAGGCGCAGGAGCTCCAGTTCGCGGTGATGGGGTACCTGCCAGGGTTCGCGACCCCACGGTTCGTCTGCGACGTGCCCTTCGTCGGCAAGCGCTGGGTCCACATGGTCTCGGGCTACGACCGCATGAAGGGCATCTCGTACTGGACGAAGAACTACCGGACCGGCATCGAGGACGGCGACCCCGACGCGCTGACCCGGGAGCACCCGTACTACGACCCGATCCAGACGCTCCGGGAGGAGGGCCGCCGGTACTGGCGCGAGTTCCTCGCGAAGGAGCAGGGCACGGCGCTCCAGCCCGTCTGACCGCCGGGCCGCTCAGTCGAGCGGGCTGCCGACCGTCCGCAGGAACGGCCACGAGGGCCGGAACTGCGCGAACGATGTCCCCTGTGGGCACTCGGGTCGCAGCGGCAGGATCAGCTTGCGGAACCTCGGATCGCCGAAATCGAACGCACCCGAGAGCGGGTCCGCGTTCGCGTCGCGCTCGGTCATCGGCTCGAGCCCGAACAGCCGCTCGATGAACGCGAGGACCGAGGAGAACTCGTACACGGTCTGGTCCACGTGCCCCCCGTCTGGGTTGTCCCCCCGGATCGTGTAGGGCGAGATGATCAGCGCCGGCGTCCTCGGGCCGAGCCCCATCACGTCGGTCGTCGGCGGGGGCACCGGGTCGTAGAACCCGCCGAAGTCGTCCCAGACCACCACGATGACCGTCGAACGCCAGTACTCACTCTGCATGATCGTGTTGACCTGGTGCACGGTCCAGTTCTCGCCCGAGCAGGAGCTCTTCCCGGCCCCGGGGTGCTCGTTGTAGGTCTCGTCCGGCACGATCCACGAGACCGCCGGCATCTCGCCCCTTCGGACGTCCTGGACGAAGGTCGAGGGAGGCTGGACCTTGTTCCACATCGGCCCGTACCGGACGTGGCGGATCATCTGCAGCGCGTTCATCCAGGCGTTCTCGTTGGCGTAGTACTTCCAGGTGATGCCCGCCTCCTCGAGCTGGTCGGGGAGCACCTCGATGTCGAAGCAGAGCCGGATGCTCCCCCAGTAGTCGGCGAGGTCGTATGTGTTCGAGCCGTTCGCGGTGATCTCCCGCTCGAGATCGAGGATCCGCCGCTCGTTCTCTCGGACCTCCCGAGGCATGAACCGCGTGGCGTACTCGGAGGAGTCGTCGCAGTAGCTCCCCGGGTTGTCCGCCGCCGACTTGTTGTCCACGATGAAGTTCGCCTGCGCGGCCACCGTGTACAGGTGCTCGGGCAGCGTCGGCCCGTACATCGAGGTGAAGAAGTGGTCGGCGAGGACGAACCGGTCGGCGTAGGCCCAGTAGTTCGGGAGCAGCTCGCGGTCCAGGTAGGTGTAGCCGCTCATGTCCGCGCCGAACAGATCGGCGTTCGTCGACTGCGGGATGACGCCGTTCATCCGGTTGAACCCGTTCATCTTCCCGCCGTTGATCGCGACCAGGCCGCAGCGGAAACAGTGCGTGAGGTCGTGCTCGTAGATGTCGGGGCCCCTCGTGAGCTGCACCACCGGGCCGTCGCGACAGCCGTCCTCGTCGCACCGGATCGTGCCGCCCTCGGTCGCGCCCTCGGCGCCCGGGTAGGTCGCGAAGTAGTTATTGAAGCTCCGGTTCTCCTTGATGATGAATACGACGTGCTCGATCGGCGTCTCGCCGGGCACGATCGTGGAGCCCGGATCGGGGCTCGGCGACGGACCGGTCCCGCCGGTCGGGGGGCCGGTCGGCCCGGACGTGGCGTCCGTCGGGCCGGTGCCCGCGCGATCGTCGTCGCCGCGGCCGATCGACGTCCACGCGAGCGCCGCCGTCACGATCGCGACGACGGCCAGGAACACCGCGAACCCACGGCGCCTGGCGGCTCGGCGCTTGGCGAACCGCAGGCGGCCGCGGGGGACCGGACGTCGCGGACCGGGACCGGACCTCGAGCTCACGGCCTCACGCTACCGTCCCGGCGTCCCAAGGCCCGCAGGCTTCACGCATCGGGACGGAGCCGGTTGAGCTCGGCTGCCAGACGCGCCACGAGCCCCGCGTACCTCGGATCCGTGGCCCGGTTCCGGAGCTGGAACGGATCGGGGGGACCCAGCCTCCCGGTCAGGTCGTACAGCTCGCGCTCACCGGTCACGTACTCGACGTACAGGTGATCGACGGTGCGGATCGCCGACCAGCCCGGGACGTGGACGTCGTCGCCAACGTAGTCGAGGAAAACGCCCGAGCGCCACTCGACAGGGGAGCCCTCGAGGAGCGGCACGAGGCTCGATCCGTCCATCGACGTGGTCGCGGCGACCCCCGTGAGCTCGACGATCGTGGGCGCGAGATCCACGTTCGAGACCAGGCGCGGGTCCTCGTGCGGTTCGGCGCCCGGCATCCGCACGAGGAACGGGGTGCGGACGCATTCCTCGTAGGGACAGGTCTTGCCCATCCACCGGTGCTCGCCGAACGAGATGCCGTTGTCGGTCAGGAAGAAGATCACGGTGCGCTCCAGGACGCCCCGTTCGGAGAGCGTCGAGATCACGTCGGCCATCAGCTCGTCGACGGCGAGCAGCGCCTCGAACGACCGGCGGCGGATGTCGGTCAGCTGCCGGCGCCGTGCCTCGCTCAGCCGCGGGAGCGCCCGGACCCATCCCGGCTTGTCGGACACATCCGCCTCGCCCACCGAGGGCGGACCGGAGGTCGGGATCCCCGCGTACGCGCCGGCGTGCCGGACGGCCGGCGTCCACGGCCGATGCGGTGCCGTCGGCGCGAGCATGAGGAAGAACGGGCGGTCCGACGGCGTGCTCCGGATGAAGTCCACGGCCTCGGCAGCGACGACATCAGTGAGGTAGTCGTCGGGCGCCGACCCATGCGGGACGGGGAAGCCCTGGTCGATCAGGACGTAGTCGTGGTACGCGGTCCTCTGAGCGCCCTGCTTCTTGGCGAGCCAGCGGTCCCACCCGAACGGCACGAGGGGCTCGTCCTCGAACGGATAGCCGTTCAGGTACTTGCCCACCAGGCCCGTGCGATAGCCCGCCTCCCGCAACCAGGCGGCGACCGCGGCCGACGGATCAAGCCGAGCGCCGTCGGCGTTCGTTCGGACGCCCGTGTTGACGTCGTAGCGACCGGTGAGGATCGATGCCCGCGAGGGGCAGCACAGCGGCGTGCCGACGAAGGCGTTCGGGAACCGGACCCAGTGATCGTCCGGGTCGTCGACCATGGCCTGGAGCCTCGGCATGACCGGCGGGTCGTGCGGGAACGAGCTCGGTGGCTGATCGTCGGTGACGATGACGATCACGTTGAGCCGCGGGTCTCGAGGCAGCGTCGAGGCCGGCTGGGCGGCGGCGATCGCGAGCGCGGAGACCGACAGGACGATCGCGACGACGGCGCGCGCCGGAGGACCCGACCCCGGCGAGCTACCCGCCACGCTTGCGCAGCTTCCAGATGTTCTCGCCCGGCCAGCGCCGGGCCCACGAGACCGGGGCGAAGTCCGGATACGTGGTCCTCGGCCGGGGCGGCGGGCGGAGCTCGATCAGGTCGAGGATCTCGAACCCCTGGTCGCGGAACAGCCGGATCCACGCGCCGTAGGGCAGCTGGAACTCCATCGTGCCCGGCCACATGCCGCGGTGCATCCCGAAGTAGTCGCGGACGAGCTCGGGCCCGGGCGCCTCCTCGCCGTCGCCCCAGCAGAGCCAGATGAGCGGGCTCGCCATGTTGAACGCGAACAGCCCCCCCGGCCGCAGGATGCGGGCGACCTCGGGGACCGCGAGGTACGGATCGGCGAAGGTCATCGCCCCGTGGTCGCAGAAGATGACGTCGAAGCTCCCGTCCGCGAACGGCGCCCGCTCCGCGTTCGCGTTCACGAGCGGGAAGGAGACACCCGCCCCGTCCATCAGCCGCCGCGCGTGCCCGAGCTGGTTGACGGACAGGTCCAGGCCGACCGGTCGGGCCCCTCGGAGCGAGAGCGAGATCGACCACTGGCCGCCGCCGCAGCCGAACTCGAGCACGTCCTTGCCGCGGACGTCCCCGAGCACCCCGAGCTCACTCTCGGGGAGCTCCCACACGCCCCAGGCCGGTCGGTCGAACCGGTTCAGCTGCCGGGCGTGCTCGCGCTGGTACTCGTCCGCGGTTCGATCCCAGTTCGCGCGGTTCACACGGACGTGGCGAGGCACCTGCGCGGCGCCGGCCGGACGCGACGCCGCGCCTTTGGCCCTCGGGCTCATCGGTCGAGCCAGCCCGCTTCGCGGTCGTTGCGGTCGGCGACCAGACCCGCTGCGATCGACAGGGCCACCTCCTCGGGCTCGCGGCCGCCGAGGTCCAGACCGAGCGGCGAGCGGATGCGCGCGAGCTCCGCCTCGCCGAACCCCATCGCTCGAAGCTCCTCGACATACGGGCCGACGTGACGGCGGCTGCCCATCACGCCGACGAACCGCGCCGGCGAACGCAAGGCGTGCGCGAGCGCGCCCGCGATCTCGGGCGCGTCGTGGTCGGTGAACACCACTCGCGTGTCGGCGTCCAGCTCGACCTCCTCGAACGCGCCGGCGACGGGCACGGCGGCCCGATCGACCTCGGTGAGGCGTTCCGCGCGCGGCTCGACCAGGACGGGCGCGAACCCGAGGCGCTGCCCGTGTCGCGCGAGCGAACGCGCGACATCGGTCGCCGAGACGATCACGAGGGCCGGGGCGGCCCGATGCGGCTCGAGGTAGACCTCGACGTCGCCGAGCTCGTGGTGGTAGGTGCGCACCTGGGGTTCGCCCGTCAACAGGATCGCCGCCGCGTCCGCCACGGCGGCCTCGTCGAACTCGGCGCAGCCGAGCGTGCCGTGGACCGCCCCGCCCGGGACGATGCGCATCGAGCTGCCCACGCGGCACGGCGGGTTGCCGTGGACCTTGACCGCCTTCGCCTGGACCCAGGCGCGGTCTCGCGACGTGCCGATCGTCGCGGGATGGCCGGCGTGCCCGGTCGGATGCGCCCCGGTGGCGCCGGCCAGGAGCTCGATCGCGTGTCCGGCCACCGGCAGGACCGCCTCGAGGCTCTCCCGCACGCCTTTCGGGCTTCCGGGCAGGTTGAGGATCAGTGTCGCCCCGCGCGATCCCGCCACCGCTCGGGAGAGCGCGGCCATCGGCGTGGCCTCGAGCCCGGCCTTGCGCATCAGCTCGGCCAGACCGGGCGCCTCGCGTTCGAGGGCGGCCAGGGTGGCCTCGGGCGTGACGTCGCGCGGCCCGAACCCCGTGCCGCCCGTCGTGACGACCAGGCCGAACGCGCTGCCGTCCGCGAGCTCCCGTAGGAGCGATGTGATCCGGTCGCGTTCGTCGGGGACGACCTCACGCCGCCCGACGTCGAACCCGGCGTCGCGCAGCATCGTTTCGGCCAGATCGCCCGAAGCGTCGGCCCGGTCCCCCCGTGTTACGCCGTCGGAGACCGTGACGACCGCCGCGCGCAGGTCCGGTCGGCTCATGCGGCCATCCTGCCAGACCGGCTCCGGCACCGCCCGGGAGCGCCCCGTACTACGGTGGGCGCGACGCACACGACGGGAGGATCGCGATGCACGCGTGGATCGATCGGCTCGCGGAGACGCTCGGCGACGAACCGCCCTCGGAGACCGAGACCACCCGCCTCCTGGCGGCATCCCGCGACGTCGCGCACCGGGTCGAACGCAAGATGACGCCGCTCGCGGCGTTCCTCCTCGGCTCAGCGGTGGCCCGGAGCGTCGCACGAGGTCGGGACCGCGCCCAGGCGCTCGACGAGGTACTCGCGGACCTCGAGCGTCTGCTCCCGCCGGCGCCGGCCGAGGGCGAAGGCGCATCCGACGCGAAGGCGTAGGCTGAACGTCCAGATGGAGTCCTGGCAGCCGCCTTCCTCGCCTCCTCCTTCGGAGGGGCCGCTGGTCGACACGTTCGGCCGGATCGCAGACGACCTTCGCGTCTCCGTCACCGACCGGTGCAACTTCCGCTGCACCTACTGCATGCCGGCCGAGGGGCTGATCTGGCTTCCGAAGGACGAGATCCTGACCTTCGAGGAGCTCACCCGGCTGCTCTCGATCTTCGTCGGCGGGCTCAAGATCCGATCGGTCAAGATCACCGGGGGCGAGCCGACCGTCCGCGCCGACCTGCCGAAGCTCGTCCGGATGTTCCGGGAGGTCGCGCCCGACATCGACCTGTCGATGACGACGAACGGCGTCCTGCTCGACCGCCAAGCCGAACCGCTGGCGGAAGCCGGGCTGGACCGGGTCACGATCTCGCTGGACTCGTTGCTGCGTCACCGGTTCGAGGAGATGACGCGCCGCGATGGCCTCGACCGGGTCCTGACCGGGATCCGTGCGGCGCAGGCGGCGGGGCTCGAGCCCATCAAGATCAACTGCGTCGTGATCGCGGGCACGAACGACGGGGAGGTCGTGGACTTCGCCGAGTGGTCTCGAGACCACGGTCACGTCGTCCGGTTCATCGAGTACATGCCGCTCGACGCGCAGCATGCCTGGGAGCGCGCGAAGGTGGCCCCCTCGGCTCGGATCCTCGAGGCGATCGACGCGGTCTTCCCACTGGTCGCGCTGTCCCCCGACGCCGAGCCGGCAACGAGCTTCCGGTTCGCGGACGGGGCACCCGGGGGGGTCGGCATCATCGCCAGCGTCACCCAGCCCTTCTGCGACGACTGCAACCGTCTGCGGACGACCGCGGAGGGCCAGGTCCGCGCGTGCCTGTTCGCGCTCGAGGAGACGGACCTGCGGGGCCCGATGCGCGCCGGCGCCACCGACGCCGACTTGGAGGCCCTCATCCGCGCCACCGTGTGGCGGAAGTGGTCGGGGCACCGGATCAACCATCCGGACTTCGTGCAGCCAGAACGCTCGATGTCGGCGATCGGCGGCTGAGGACCTCCCTCAGCCGCGGCGGCGCACACGCCGAGCCAGGCGGCGGACCGCATCGCCGGCGAAGAACCAGCCGACCGCGGTCGCGACGAACCCGAACAGCGAGAAGAAGACGATCCCGAACCCACGCGTCGCCTGGAGGAACCCCGACGTGGTCTCGAACGCCGTGTCGGGATCGCCGAGCGTCGAGATCCCCACCACGACCGCCCACACGCACGCCGCGGCAAGCCCGAGGAACACGATGCCGAGGACCGTCGAGACGCCCTCGAGCCAATCGTGCGCCGCCGTCGCCTCGCTCAGCCGGCGGCGAAGCGTGCGGTAGCCCATCCGGCGATCAGAGCCTCGCGAGCTTCGCGAGTCCCGACGTCTTCCGGATCACGAACCGCTTGCCGTCACGCTCGACGAACCCGCGGCGCTGGAAGTCGGACAGGATCCGCGTCACGTTCTCGCGGCTCCCGCCGCACAGGCTGGCGAGGTCGGCGTGGGTGACGATCGAGGGGACGACCGCGCCGTCCTCCGGCAGCTCGTCCAGCGAGGGCGCGACGAGCTGGAGCAGCCGCTTGGCGACGCGGCCCTTGAGATCGAGGTACAGCAGGTCCTCGACGAAGGCCTCGTGGGACTGCACCTGCCGAGCGAGCGCTCGCAGGATCGAGCGCGAAGCGACGGGCTCGTCCGCGATGAACTCGACGAAGGCCTCCGAGGGAACGACCCAGACCGAGGACTCCTCGAGGGCCACGGCCGAGGCGGTCCTGCTCATGTCCCCGAGCACGCCCAGCTCCCCGAAGAACTGCGGTCTGTCCAGGGTCGTGTGCAGCTGGCGGTGGCCGTTGGCCGAGTCGGAGCTGATCTCCACCCGGCCCTGGAGGAGGAAGAAGACCTCGGGGGCATCGTCGCCCTGGTGGAACAGGTAGGTGTTGCGGCGGTACCGGCGCACGCCGCCGCGATCGGCGAGGCGGGCGATCGTCGGGGCCGAGGCCCCCTCGAACAGCGGCGTCCGCGCCATCTGCTCGACGAGCCCATCCGTTCGCTCCGACGTCGTCATGCTCGTCGCTAGCGTAGCCACTGCCCCCTCCCTCCGCGAGCCGAGCATGCGACGGGGCTCGGCCGCTCCGGCCGAGCCCCGTGAACGTTCACGGCACGTCTGGGTGCGTTACTTCTTCTTCGCCGTCCGCTTCTTCTTCGCCGTCCGCTTGGTCCTCTTCGTGACCCGCGTCGCGGCCTTGCCCTCGGACTTCGCCGTTCTCGCGGCTGCGGCCTTCGGCTTGATCGCCATCTCGTTTCACCTCCCCCGCCTTGCGCGCCCTCTCGGGCTTCGGTTCGGTTCAACGCTCCTGCGGCGATCATGTCGCGGACCGCACCGGTCCGGTGTGCCGGCCGTCACCGGCAGGCGTGTGCCGTCGGTCACCCGCCGGATGTGATACGCGTCACACACGCTCAGGTCTGCTCGTCGAGCTCGGGGAGCGAGAGTGGGTCCGGTCGGGGCGTGCAGGCCCCGCAGAAGAGCGCGTCCTCCACCACGAGCGCGTGGGTCACGTCCTGCGTCTTGAACAGCTCGAGGACGAAGGGCAGCGTCTCGACGTGATCCTCACAGATTCCTCGGCCGCAGAAGCGACACGAGCCCACCGCGGTCCTCCGGCAGTGCCAGCAGTCCATCTCGCTCCCCTCGACCCGTCAGTGCTGTGCGGTCCGGCCCGCGGCCGGAGCCACGAGCGTCCCGCGGCGGAACGCGCGCGCCACCACCTGCTCGAACCCTTCGCGATCGAGCCGGAACAAACGCGCGGGGGTCCTCGCGACCACGCTCGCCGTCCTCGGCACGTCCATGAGCAACGCGATCTCCCCGAAGTGCGCCCCCGGACCCATCGTCCCGATCGCCTCGTCGCCCTGGATCACCTCGAGCTGTCCGGCCTCCACGACGTAGAAGGCGTCGCCCTCGTCGCCCTCGGCGATCACGGTCTCACCCGGCGGGACGGTGACCCACCCGCCGTGCTCCAGCAGCAGCGAGACATCGGATGCGGACAGGCCGGCGAACGGTCGGAGCGCCCGCAACTCCGCGGCGCGCTGGAGCGTCGGCGCGAAATCCGGGGCGTTCACCGTGTCGGCCAGCAGTCGGTCGAACGTGCTTTCGTCCACCTCGAACAGCTGCGTCTCCTCGATGGGACGGACGGTGGCGCTCCGAGGTGCGCCGTCGATCAGACCGAGCTCGCCGAAGGTATCACCGCGACCGATCGTGCGGATGACCCGCTCCTTGCCGGTCTCCGGCTCCTCCTCGATCACCTGGAGCGAGCCGGAGCGAACCACGTACATCGCGCGGGGCCGGTCGCCCTGTCGGAACACGGGTTTGCCCGCCGGGTAGCGGCCGAGCGTCACCCGGCCGGCGAGGTCCGACAGGAGGTCCTCGCTCAGGTCGTCGAACAGCGGCGAGCCGTTGATCAGGGTGGCCGCCTCGACGCGCCACCGCGTTTGGAGCTTGAACCGGATCGCGTCGAGCACGCTCTTGACCTTGCGCGCGAGCGAGCGGAACAGCGAGATCAGCCCGCGCAACAAAGGACCCGCGAGGAACAGGGCGAGCGCGAGCAGGAGCACCTTGCCCACGAGCCCGCCGTTCCACAGTTCGGAGATCAGGCCGCCGAACACCGTTTCCCAGAAGAAGTACGCGGTGTACAGGGACAAGATCGTGAACGCGACGCCGAGGATGCCATACAGGGCCAGACCGGTCTCCTGCTTGGTGATCCGCTCGCGGCTCCGCAGCTTGCGCCAGAGGTCGTACCGGATGAACTGCAGGGACCGGGGGCGCAGATCCGGGACCTGGATCAGGTCCGAGAAGATCCAGTACCCGTCCAGCTCGAGCAGCGGGATCAGGTTCAGGAAGACGACGAAGTAGTTCAGCAGTGCCCACGTGTACAGGAACGGAGCGATCGGGTTGTCGGGGAACGCCCACAGGAACAGCGCGGCGATCCCCGACACGACGAGCTCCGCGTAGGGACCCGCGAACGATTGCACGATCCGTTGCCGGCGTTCGAGCATCAGCCCGTCCGCCGACTCGACGAAGAACGCGGGGGAGCCGAAATAGATCATGAACCCCGCGCTCTTGACCTTCCGTTCGTAGTGCACGAGCACGACCGCGTGACCGAGCTCGTGGATGAACGTGAGCACGTAGTCCATCGCGAGCAGGACGACCGTCTGGAGCGCGGCGTTCCGTCCCCCGAGCTCGAAGCGGCCGCTGAGATGGACCGAGATGAACGCGACGAACCCGAGCAGGGCCACGAGGCCGGACGGGATCGAGACCAGGGGCCGGAAGAAGTACCGGAGACCGTTCCGGTAGAACCAGGCGACCAGGCGGTGGGCCCCGCTCCACTCGATCGACAGGGTCTTCGCGAACTCGCGGGCCTTGGCGCGCCCCTTGGAGACGGGATCGGATGCTTTGCGCACGATCTCGGTCGTGTCGACGTACCGCTCGGTCAGGAAGTTGCCCTTGCGCAGCAGCGTGACGAGGTCGGCCACGTCGTCCAGCTCGATCTCGCCCGAGCCCTGGAGCCGTTCGACGACGATGTCCTTCACCGTCCGAGTGCCGTCCATCAGCTGCAGGAGCTCCGCGTCGTCGACCGACACCTGGTAGTGCAACAGGTCGGTGGGATTGGCGATCATCGCGTAGTCGTTGCCCCAGCGGAGCCGGAAGACCTTGACCTCGACGTCGTCGCGGAGCCGAGGCATGTTTGCGCTCGGGTCGAGCCGGAGCGAGAGCTCGCCCCACAGGCCCTCGGCTCCCGCCTCGGCCGGCTCGTCCGAGCCGGCTCCCCCGTCGAGCCGGCCGGCGATCGCGCCGTAGATGCCGGTCGCGGGCTCCGTCATCGGCCCGCAACCGGCTTGCGCTCGGTCTCGATACGACGCGCGATCGTCCCGTAGACGGAGAGCTTCGCGGGCGGTCGTCGATGCGAGGCGAACAGGTTGCCCAGGAACCCGCCGGCGAGCAGAGCCACGACGACGACCGTGACGACCGTCCCCAGCGTGAGCCCGTCGTCCTGGGGCTGCTCGAGCTGCCGGGTCGTGGTCACCGTGACGTCGAAGTCGTCCGTGACGCTCAGCACGAACCGCGATCCCTCCGGGAGCGCTCGAACCACGGAAGCGTCCACGGTGAACGACAGGTTGCCCGCCCCCGTCGTGTTGACGACCTTCGAGCCGCTGACCGCCAGGTATTCCCCGGTCGCGACGCTCCCGGTCCCGACGGCGATCTCCACGTCGCCGACCAACAGCTGGTTGTCATCGATGTCGTAGCGCAGGTGTTCGAGCTCCCGGTCGCCGGAACGTACGAACACCTCCACCAGGTCCAGACCCTCGTACCCGCCCGGCATGGTCGCGTCCACCGAGATCGTCAGGGTCGAACCTGCTGCGAGCGCGCCGCTCACCTCCCCGGATACGGCCGCCTTCGGCGTGTCCGGGCTCGGGGTCACCGATTGCGCCATCGCGGGGGCCCCGAACGCGAGGCTCGCCACGGCGGATCCGAGCAGCCAGGCACAGACCCTCCGCGCTCGCGCCACGGGCGCATCTTCGACCGGCGGGGCCCCTCGTGCAACGTGACGGACGTCACGCGTGGCACGTGCGCGACGGCACCGCCCGGGCACGCTCGCCCCCCATACGGTGGGGTCCGAGCGAGAAGGAGGCTTCGAGATGCTGAGCGGAGAGATGGCCAGATACCAGATCGCCGACCGGGTGCGAGAGGCGGAGGCCGACCGCCTGGCCCGATCGACACGCCGAGCCAGGAGCTCCGATCGCACGGGGCTCGGCCGCAGGGTCGGACGCGCGTTCGCGGCCCTGCGCCCGGTCGGTCGAGGGTCCGGTCCGGAGTTCACCACCCCTTCACGCGAGCGCCGCGGGCTCGCCACGGAGGTTCGCTAGCGTTCTACCCGCCACGAGAGGACGCGCCCCTCTCATGAGCGGGGGGTTGGGTCGAAGGGCCCGGCCCCCCGCGCCCCCCCCTTCGCCCCGCGCCATCCTCAGGCCGGGTCCGGCAGGTTGCGGATGTCGAGAGGAGGCAGGTCGTCGGCCGGCTTGAAGCCGAGGATCCGGGCGTAGAAGGACAGCTCGGCCTCGAGCGCGCGGGCGAGGTTCTCGGCCTTGCGGAACCCGTGCTGCTCGCCCTCGAAGAGCAGGTAGGCGTACGGCACCCCACGGCGCTCGAGCGCCTCGACGATGAGATCGGACTGGGACGGCGGCACGACCTCGTCCTCATCCCCCTGCAGGGTGAGCAGCGGCCGGGAGATCCGGTCGGCGTGACGGACCGGTGAGCGCTCGGCCCACAGCTCCGCCGCTTCGGGCCACGGCCCAACCAGCATGTCGAGGTACCGGAACTCGAACTTGTGCGTGTGCGTCGCGAACGGCTCGAGGTCCGAGACGCCGAAGTAGTTCGTCCCCGCCGCGAACACGTCGTGGAAGGTGAGCGCGCACAGGGTCGTCCAGCCCCCGGCGCTCCCGCCGCTGATCGCCATCCGGTCGGGATCCGCGAGGCCCCGCTCCACGAGGGAACGGGCTGCCGCGATCGCGTCGTCGACGTCCACCACGCCCCAGCGACCGTAGAGCGACTCCCGGAACTCCCGGCCGTACCCGGTGCTCCCACCGTAGTTGACGTCGACGACGGCGAAGCCTCGACTGGTGAAGAACTGGCACTCCAGGTCGAGCTCGGGAGCGACCTCAGAGGTCGGTCCCCCGTGCACATGCACCACCAACGGCGGGCGTTCGCCCTCCGGTGCGACGGCGTTCGGATTCGTGGGCGGATAGAAGAAGGCGTACGCGGTCCTGCCCTCGGTGGTGGGGAACGAGATCGGCTCGGGGACGGACAGGAAGGCCGGATCGAGCTCTGATCCCTCCGCCGAACGCAGGACCTCGACGGCGCCGGTGGACGGATCCAGTGTCGCGACCTGGAGGGGGGTCCGGGGGCCACCCGCGACGAACGCGAGGCGCGTGCCGGCGGCGCGGAGGTACGGATGGAAGCTCCCGTACCCGACATCGAGGTCCCGGAGCGACGGCGTCGAGGGGTCGAGCATCGCGAGGTGGTGGACCCCGTCCCTGCGGTACACGCAGGCGATCTGCTCGCCCGCGAACGCATAGGTGGAGAACCCGAGGAGCCACATCGGGACGCCGAACTCAGCGGGCATCGGCGTGAGGTTCTCCGCGCCCTCCTCGTCGTGCCGGTAGATGTTCCACCAGCCCGTGCGGTCCGAGACGTAATGGAGCCGTCCTTCGGGGCTCCAGGAGGGTTGGAAGATCGACTCCGCGGGGCCGCCGGCTACCGCTTCGACCGCTCCGGGTGTGCCCCCGTCGTCGATCTCGCACACGTTCAGCTCCGTACCGTCCCAGGGCATGCGCGGGAAGTCCCACTCGATGAAGGCGAGCCGGTTCCCGTCCGGCGACCAACGCGGGAACGCGTAGAAGTCTCGTCCGGAGGCCACGAGCCACGGCTCGCGCGATCCGTCGACCGGGAGCACGACCAGCTCGTTCACGGGAAGCCCGTCGCCCTCGTGCCGTTCGCGCACACAGGCCATGAAGCGCTCGTCCGGCGACACCTGCAGGTCCGCGTATCGAAGTCCCCGCGGCGGATCGGGCTCGGGAGTGATCGGGACGGGATCGCCGCCCGGCTCCAGCCGATACAGGCGTTGGTCGGCGTCGTTGGTGAACCACACGCGGGAGCCGGCGATCGCGTACGAGCCCCCGCCGTACTCGTGCACGCGCGTGCGCGCGGAGAACCCCGCGGGGAGCAGGTCGACCGGCTGCGCCCCGGCACCGCCTCGCACGACGACGTAGCGGCCGTCCTCGTCCGGCCGCATCTCGAGCCAGGTCACCTCGTCTCCGGCGACGAAGACCTCGCCGAGGCGGACGGAGGCAGACGCGGCGCGCTCGGCGCTGATCGGTGACGGCCAGGCGCCGTACGGGATCCGGCTCGCCGCGCTCAGGAGGGCCACCGCCCGACGACCACGCGCGTCACCTTGAACGCACGGTCCACCGTGCTCCGCACCTGCTCGAACCCATTGCGCCGCAGCAGCGTCGACGTGGGACGGGCGCGGTCCGGGCTGACCTCGATGAGCAGCCACCCACCGGGCTGGAGCCACGAGGGAGCCTCCGCCGTCGTCCGACCGACAAGGCCGAGCCCGTCGACGCTCCGATCGGTCAGCGTGTGCGCCGGCTCGAACCTGCGGATCTCGTCGGGGAGGTCCCCGAGGTCCGCCTTCGGGACGTACGGCGGGTGCAGCGTGATGACGTCCACGCGTCCTTCGAGGTCCTTGGGCAGGGCGCCGAACAGATCGCCGACACCGAACGAGGCTCGGAGCCGCAGGCGCGCCGCGTTGGACCTCGCGACCCGCACGGCAGCCGCTGAGATGTCGGTCCCGAACACGCGCGAGCCACGCACCTCGTTGGCGATCGCGAGTGCGACCGTGCCGCCCCCGGTGGCGAGGTCGACCGCGGTCGGCCTGCGGCGACGTCGGAGGCGACGGACGGCCTGCTCGGCCAGGAACTCGGTCGAATCGCGCGGCACGAACACCCCGGGACGCGCCACGATCTCGAGGCCCCGGAAGGTCGCGAACCCCTTGATGAGCTGCGTGGGCTCTCCTGCGGCGCGTCGCGAGATCATCCGCTCGAACCTGCTGCGGTCGGGGGCGGACACGTCCTGCCAGGGGTCGACCTCGTCGACGCCGAGCACATGGCCGAGGAGGTCCTCGGCCTCGAACCGTTCGCGCCCACGCTGCCAATGGTCGATCGCGGGCGAGTCGCGGAGCGTGTCGACCGCGTCGGCGAGCAGGTAGGTGGCCCTCATCCGGCGGACGATGGTACCCGCCATCGCCGTTCCCTCGCCCGACATCCCGACCGATCTTGCGCTCGTCCACGGCTAGAATCGCCGCGATGGCGGAGGCGAGCGCTCGACGATCGAAGACGCCGGCCACCAAGCCACGTCGCAAGCGGTCGAGTCACCGCTCGAGCGATGTCCGGCTGACCGGCGACCGGATCGTGGTGGAGAACCCCGAGAACGGCGAACGCACCTCGCGCAGCGGGTTGTTGATCCCTGCGACCGCGATCCCGGCACCGAAGCGATGCGTCTGGGGCGATGTCGTGCTGGTCGGCCCGGACGTGCGGTCGGCCAAGACCGGCGACCGGATCCTGTACCTGCCCCAGGCGGGCCTGGAGGTCGAGCTCGACGGGAAGGAGTACCTGTTGCTGCGCGAGCGCGACGTGCAAGCGGTGTCCTCGTCCCCGGACGGCACCGAGCGCCAGCCGGGCCAGTACCTCTAGATCGCGTCTCGGGCGCCGCCTGCTCGAGTGCTATGCCGGCACGAACGTCAGCCGAAGCCGCCGCTCGTCGTTGCTGCGGTTGGGATCGACCACGACGACGCGCTGCCAGGTGCCGAGGACCGGCGCACCGTCTTCGACCGGGATGGTGAGGGAGGGCGCGACCAGGACCGGTAGCAGGTGATCGCCGCCGTGTCCGACGGGGCCGTGACGATGGGCGTAGCGGTCGTCACGGGGCAGGAGCGCCTCCAGGAGCCGCTCGAGATCGCCCTCCGACCCCGACCCCGTCTCCATCAGCGCGACGCCAGCGGTCGCGTGCGGCACGAACACCTGCACGAGCCCGGAGCGTCCGTCGGCCTCGCAGAACGCGAGCACCAAGGCGGTCACATCCGTCGTCGGGCGATCCCTCGTGTCGAGGACGTGCTCCTGCGAGTTCAACCGGGATCGCTCCGCGGAGGCGGAGGCGGTGGGTCGGCGGCCCAGCCGGTCAGGCCCTGTCTGGATGCAGAGGCCGCGTCGTCTCGCACACCCACCGTCACGAGGGCCGCCGCGACGCCCTGGATCCCCCCGGCGATCACGACGTACAGCCCGAACCCGAGCGCGAACTCGAGCAGACCGGTCTCGAGCGCCTGCTCCAGCTCGGCGCGGGGAACGGTCGCGGCGCCCACGTCGATCAGCTGCTCGCGCGCCGTGACCGCCGTGTAGATGGCGACCCCGGCGGCGGCGATCCCGCCGATCGCGGCTCGCACCCGAAGCCCGGAGACCGCGTCGGGTGAGCCTCGGAACACCCGGATGCCGGCGGCCGCCATCACGATGCCGGCGATGAGGGTCGCCTTGCCCTCCCAGCCCTGGATGCCGGTCGCGCGCTCGCTGAACGGTCCCGCGGAGATCTCTGCCCAGACCAGGAACGAGCCGATCGCCGCTGCAACCCCTCCGGCGAGCGCCAGCGTGGCCGCGAGGGTCGTTCGTCCGCCCATCGAGACCTAGGAGGCCCCTCCTTCGGGCGGCAGTGGCGGCGGTTCGCTCGACGGGGGCGTCGGCGGCGTGGCAGCGGACGGGCTCGACTCGGCGGGCGGGACCGGCGCGGAGGCGGTCGCGAACCCTGAGGTCGCGGCCGTATCCGAACCCTTCATCGACAGGAGCCCCCCGATCAGCGCCAAGACGCCGCCACCGATCACCACGTACAGGCCGATGCTGATCGAGATCCCGAACTGCCCGGCATCGATCGCGGCATCCAAGATCTCGCGCACCTGCTCCACGGTGGCACCGGGCACCGTGGGCGCCAGCTCCTCCGCGGCCGCATCCAGCACATTGTCCTTCGCGGTCGTCGCGTCGTAGATCCCGAGCCCGGCGCCGAGAAGGCCCGCGACGATCGCGAGGATCGCGAGCCCTCTTTTCGCCTGGCGCATCAGCAGGAAGCCGGCGACGAGCGCCGCCAAACCGGCAGCGATCGTCAGGTAGCCGTCGGATCCATCGATGCCACTGGCCGTGACGCTCTGTCCCCCGCCCGAGACCTCGGCCCAGGGCAGGAACGAGCCCACGAGCAGGAGCGCGCCGCCCGCCAACACGAGGGATGCCCCGATCGGGGCGCGAGAGGTTCCGGTCGGTTCCATGATCGCCTCCGGTTCGCCGGCAGCTGCCGGGCGGCGCCATCCTTCCATCAGGCAGGGGTCGGGTCGAGCGCATCCCCAAGATCCGCGGTTCCGAACCGTTGAGACGCGCGACGGACCTAGGCGACCGAACCCTCGGCGAACAACTCCTCGTGGGTCCCCTCGTCGAATGCGTCGAACGCGAGGGGCCACGTGAAGCTCGGCCAGCGGTACTCGACCCGGCCTTCGAGGGGCAGGTACATCGCCGTGTACAGCGTTCCGAACCCGCGCTCGTATGCCTCGCTGTACAGGCCGGGGGCGAGGAACGCGGCGGCGAAGGCCTCGGCGGTCGACGCCGGCGCGTGGAGCAGCTCAAGGAGGTGTTGTTCGCGCTCGAGCGTTCGCGTCGCGCGAGCCTGCTCCGGCCACTCGACGAACCCCTGGTGGTTGGTCGCGACCGGGGACGCGCTGAAGATCGGGTCCCGATCGGGCGACAGGTAGGCCGTCAAGACCTCGCCGGAGCGGTCGACGATCGTGAGGTTGTGCGCGAGGTTGTACGGCAGCCGCTCGAGCGCGTCGCGCGCCTCGTCGGTGGTCGCGCAGGTCTCCAGGACGTAGCGGACGACGAGCGGGATGCCGAACCCGTCGCCCAGCACCCGGCGCCCACCGAACGTGAGCGAGACCGCGAGGCCGGCGTCGTTCATTCCGTCGAGCAGGCCCCACATGCAGTCGCTCATCCCGATCACCCGGTGCTCGAGCAGCCGGGTGTGCCAGATGCGGCCCTCGAGCCGCGAGGGCGCATAGTCGTAGTTCCGCACGAGCGCCGGGCCGGCCTCGCGCGTCCACACACCCTGCGAGCACGCCGCGAGGAACGGTGGTGGCCGGTAGATCGAGAGCGCGCGCGCCGCAAGGTCGCCGCCCCCCGCGAGCTCGACCAGCTCCTCGTACACCGGGAAGAGCTCGGGCATGTGCGCCTTCAGCATCCGCACCGAGGTCGCGTAGGAGGGTCTGGCTCCCTCGCCCTCGGACAGGAACCACTGGCGGTACCACGGCCACGCCTCCGCGAACTCCGCCTGCCACTTCGGACCGAGTCGAGCCTCGTCGAGCGCGCGGAACGTGAGCGGGACACTTCGCATGGATCTCCTCGTCGGTCGGGACCTACAACATCTTGAAGCCGAACGGCTCGTTCTCGGGGAGCTGCGGGCCTTCCTCTTCCTCGAGGGGGCGGCCGGCGAACGCCTGTTTGATCCCCGAGATCCACGCTCGAGCTCGGTCGGTGAGCTCGTAGTCGTCGTCCATGAGTCGCCCTCGTGTGACGAGGATCCCGAGATCGGCGCCCTTGTACCGGTACCCGCCCTCGGAGGCGATCCGAAGGTAGAACGCCTCGTCCTGCCCGGCCACGTTGTGCCAGTCGGTGTCCGGTCGGTCGAACGCGACCCCGTCCTCACCCATCCGCCAACGGCCGGAGCGAGGAGCCTCGGTGATCAGCTCGACGGTGTCCTCGCTCTGTTTCATCACGAACTGGGCCCACTCGTCGATGTTCGTCGGATGGGTCCAACGCTCGTTCAGCTCGTCCACGTCGATCTCGTAGTCGACGTCCATGAACTCGAGCAGGTGGAACAGGAACAGCGGCATGTCGCCGTAGGCAGCGGCCGTGACGTTGGTGATGCTGGATGCGCCGGTCACCCTCGGGTTCAGCTCTCCCAGGTACATCTCGCCCGAGCTCACGTCGGCGAGGAAGTCTATCTCGAAATACCCGCGGTACCCCTCCCATCGCAGCCGCTCGCCCATCGCTTGCATGTAGCTGCGGGCCTGCGTCCGATGCTGCTCGGTGAGAACCTCGGCGAACACGTCGTTGCCGCACCACCCGCCGGTGTAGGGGGTGAGCTCGGAGAACCCGGCCAGCTCGGTCATGAGCGGACCCACCAGCGTCCCGTGCCGTGTCACGACGCCTTCGATCGCCGTCTCGCGCGGCTCGATCCGCTTCATGACCTTCAGATCCTCATCGAGCATCTCGTGCTCGCACTTGTTCCATCCCCGCTCGTTCGCGACGAAGAACGTCGTCTGACCGGAGTCCCCGTACGGCAACTGCACGACGAGGTCTTCGCCGAGATGTGCGCCGGCCGCGAGCTCGAGGAGCTCGGGGTAGGTCGAGGCGCGTCCGAGCACGTTCGGCACGCTCGGGACCCCGGCTTCGTTGCCCAGCGTGGTGGTGACGATCTTCGAGTCCATCCGATGGCGGAGCGAGGCCGGAGGGAAGGCGACGTCCAGACCGAGCTCGGACGCGAGCTGTTCGGTCTCCTCGTCGAACATCAGGAAGACCGCTTTGCCTCGCCCCCGCGAGCGCACGTGATCGGCGAGCTCCTTGTGGCCGAGGAGGTAGTTCACGATCTCCTCGATCGACTCGAACGCTCGCGGCTCGCGCTCCTTCGGGACGAAGACGTGGGGATGGTGGCCGTCGAACGAGTCGTAGTAGTTCATGAACCGGAAGTTGCGGACCCACCGGTCGATCCCCAACAGGTTGAAGGCCGTCGCCGAGACGAAGTAGATCGGCACCTCGTTGGTCCGGAAGAAGCGGCGGATCTCCGGGAGCCCGCGGAGCGGCGCCGAGGAAGCCTCCACCCCGAACACACCCTTCGCCGGCCCCTTTGGGTCGATCGAAGGCGCCGTGACCCGTTCGGGGCGCGGCGCACGTCCGCGGACGCGCGACCACGCGGCGGCGATCGCGGCCGCGACGGCGGCCGCGATCGCCCCAGCTCGGATCAGCCTGCGACCCCGCACCACTCCCGGATGAACGATGCCATGACCTGGGCCGTCTGCACCAGCGAGGGGAACGAGACGCGCTCGTTCGCAGCATGCGTCCGCTCCGCATACGGACCGAAGCAGACGGCCGGCGTCTCCCCGAGCATCCCCAAGACCGCAGCATCGGTGGTCCCGGTCGTGGCAACGAGCGCCGGGGGTTCGCCGGTGCGCCGGGCGAACGCGGAGGCGAGCGTTGAGACGAGTGGGTGATCGTCCGCGATCTCGTAGCCCTCGGACGAGAATCCGGAGTAGTGGACCTCCGGTGGATGCGGGAACGCAGCACTCGCGCCCGCGACCGATGTCTCGATCCTTCCCTGCAGGTCGCGGATGTGCATCCCCGGATACGAGCCGATCCGATAGGTCGTGACGCACTCGTCGGGGGCGGTCGAGGCCCAGCCTCCACCGCGGATCTCGCCGACGTTCAGGTTGATCGGATGCGTGAACCGGTCGAAGGGCGGAGGCGGCGACTCGTTCAGTTCGGCCTCCAGTCCTCGCAGCGCGCGCATCACGTCGTAGCTCGCCTCGATCGCGTTCGCGCTCCGACGCCCCTCCGCGGCATGGCTCGCTTCGCCGCGGACCCGAACCTGGAACCACAGGACCCCGACCTGCGAGGTCGTGATCGCGGCCCCGAACGGCTCGGCGACCACGGCTGCGTCCGCGGTGTACCCGGCGAGCACGGTGGCGAGCGTGCCGTTGCCCGTGCACTCCTCCTCGACCACGGACTCGAGCAGGACCCGGCCGCCCGGCTCGAGACCGACCGCCTGGAGCCCACGAACCGCTCCGACGATCGCGGCGAGGCCGCACTTCATGTCGGCCGCGCCTCGGCCGTAGATCCAGTCGCCATCTCGTGTCGGGACGAATGGGGGCCGGGTCCAGCCGTCCTCGGTCTCCACCGGCACCACGTCGACGTGGCCGTTCAGGATCAGCGACCGCCCTCCCCGATCCTGCCCCCACGCGGCGACCAGATTGATCTTGCCGTCGACGTCCCAATCGAACGGGGCGGCGGCCGGATGCGCCCGCAAGACCTCGGCTTCCATCGGAACCTCCGCGGGCTCCAATCCAAGCGACCGGAACGCCTCGCGCATGACCTCCTGTCCGCCCGCCTCGTTCCCGAGCGTGGTCGGCTGCTCGATCAGCCGGAAGAGCAGCTCCTCCATCGCCGAAGCCTCGGCTTCGACCGCGGCCGCGATCCGCTGATCCAGCTCGTCCGCAGGCGATCCCAGGACATCGCTGGGGACACCTCGGCCGTCGAACGCCAGCCGCGGAGCGGTTCCATCCTGGGAATTCGAGGATCGACCGTCCCCCTCGGTGACCGCCGCTTCCGCGGGGACCGGATCCATGGAGGCTGAGGCTACCATCCGGCCTCGAGACGCCCGCTCAGGCCCAAGAACTCGAGCTCAAGAGCTCAAGAGCTTGAGAGCTTGAGAGCTTGACGATTACCTGTAATGATGTAATTATCTACGCAATGAATGCGCAAAGATACACATCAGACGAAGAGCTGACCGGCTGGTTCGCGGGCAGGCTCCCACCAGATCTGTTCGTCGGAGCGGCGGAGGTCCGGTCGGACCGCGAAGAGATCCTGGTGGTCGGACCGCTCGCGGACCCGGAGCTCCCAGATGACCCCACTCCCGAGGCCGTGGCGGCCGCTCGCGCGGCCAGGATCGACGGCTTCCGAGAGGACACCCGGGAGCTTCGGATGCGCATCGCGCAGGAGGCGCAGCATCGGTTCGGCCGGCGGGTGTCGTGGGGCGCTCGATGCGGCGAGGTCAGCAAGCTGTTCACCACGGTCAGCGTGCCCGCGATGACGCGGTTGCGGATGGACGAACGGCGGGTGCTCGACACGCTCGTCGAGGCAGGCGTGGCGCGCTCGCGCAGCCACGCGCTGGCGTGGTGCGTGCGCCTGGTCTCGAGCAAGCAGGAGGAGTGGCTCGCCGACCTCCGCGAAGCGCTGAGGAAGGTCGAGGAGGTCCGAGGCGAAGGGCCGGCGTCCTAGGACCTGCCCGGACTCACTCCGAACCGAGCCCCATCCGATAGACCTGTCGCCCCCGGTCGTGATCGAACAGCACGACCGACTCGATCCCATTATCGAGCAGGTCTCGCCACGACGTCCCGATCCAGTCCTCGGCCGACTCCAGATCGGGGAACGACGGGGAATGCCCGACCTCCTCGCCGGACCCGTCGAGATAGTTCCAGCCGAACATCACGGCCGGGTGATCGCCACGATCATGTTCACCGCTCGGCTCACGAGCACGTGCTCTCCCGCCTGCAGGTCGTCGGGGATACTCTCGGGCCCGAGCCGCGCCGTCTCAAGCACCCGGTCCGGATAGACGACCGTCACGTCTACGTACGCGACCCCGTGGACGTCCCACGGCTTGACCTCGACCACGACCGCCTCCTGCTGACCGAGCATGGAGACGAGGGTAACGCCCGAGTGCTGCGTGGACCGTAGGTCGGACGGCGACCCCCCAACCGACCGACTTGAGAGCGCTGCCTCACCCGCCGAGGGTAAGAAGGACATGCCCGCACGGCCCCTGCGGCGCTTGATCGCCGTCCTCGTGTGTTCCGCGTACCTGCTGAGCCCGCAGGCCGCCTCGTCTGCCCCGGGCGGACTTCGGACGCAACGAGGCGAGGTGGGCTCGGGTCCCGAGGCTTGGGCCGTACACGGCGTTTCCTCCACGAACGGGATCGTGTGGTCCGACGTCCCGGACGACCACTGGGCGCGCAAGGCGATCGACCACGTCGCCGCGACGAACGACTGGATGCGCGACAAGAAGCCGGCGGCCGACGGCACCTACGCGTTCCAGCCCGACAAGCGCGAGAGCCGGGAGCGGCTCGCCCGCACGTTGTACCGAGCGTTCGGCACGCCGACCGAGCCCGATCCCGAGCTCGTCTTCCCGGACCTGCCGGCGGAGGACCGCTTCTACCGCTTCGCTGCGATCGCGGTCGCGGCCGGATGGCTGGAGGTCGACACGACGGGCGCGTTCCGGCCGCAGGACGCCGTCACCACCCGAGAGGTTCATCGAGCGCTCGTGACGGCGCTCGGCATGCAGGACCTCGCCGCGGGCGCGCAGGCGCTGCACTTCCGGGACGGCACGCCGGTCGAGACGCCGAAGGACTTCGGATCGCTGCTGATCGGGATGCGCCTCGGCCTGCGCTTCAACCACGGGGACGAGGCGCTCGACGTGGCACCCGACACGCCGCTCCCACGCTCCGAAGTGGCCTGGTCGCTGTACCGGGCGGCGACCGCTCCGTCATGGATGCGCGACTCGCTCGCGCCCTACTCCACGATGCAGCTCCGGAACCTGTCGAAGAAGCTGCGACAGGTGGTCGCGTTCGCCGTCGACTCCGTCGGCCAACCGTACGTGTGGGGCGGTGACTGGAACGAGCCCACGTCCTCGGGGTACTGCTGCGGCTCCCAGCCGGTCGGCGGCTTCGACTGCTCGGGTCTCGTGTGGTGGCTCATGAAGGCGGAGGACGCTGGGTGGGACAACACGCCACCGCGTGCGTACGCGGGCTGGGCCCTGCCCGAACGCTCCTCGGCGCAGATGGCGTCGGTGGGGAAGCGGATCGGGTGGGAGGACGTTCGCGCGGGCGATCTCCTGTTCTACGACGGCGACGGCGACGGCACGGTCGACCACATGAACACCTACGTCGGCAACGGTTGGGCGATCGACTCTGGCAGCAGCAACGCGGGAGTCACGATCACCTACGTCGCCGGCACCTGGTACGAGGACCATTTCGTGCACGGCCGCCACATCCTCGGCTGAGTCCGACCGGTTCAGGTCCCCGCGAGCTCCGCCTCCTAGCACCAGCGACACAGCTCGAGCGACATCTAGCGTCGGCGGGTACGAGAGGATCTGGAGCGACGAGCTGGAACAAGGCGGTGCGGCCTCAGGATTCGGAGTCAAGCATATTGTTGTCTCAACCACCTACAGGAGTCTGCGGGTTGACTTCTCCAGCGGCGATGGCTTCGGTTGCCTTCAAGATCTTGCTCCGGATCTCGTCGATCGTCATCGCAGCCATTTGCTCGGAGAGCGGATCGCCTTCCACAGCCGGCTGGACATCGGTTCCTGCAACGACAGAGAGGGACTGGCTGTTCACCAGGTAGTACTTCCCTTCGGATCCCGGGTCGGTGTTCACATCCATGAACGCAAGCACGGTGATACCAGTCTCCCGCCACTCCGGCTCAGCCGGGATGAATGGGTCAGTCTGAATCGCTAGCGTTGAGGACTCGCCGGCAGAGCCGTAGAGAACCTCCTGAACGGCGAGGATCGCGTCAAGAAGCTCTATCTCGTAACCAGGTGGCCCTACTGTGGTCCCTTGTTTGAGTTCGATCACTGTACCCAGGACCACAACGTCGGATGTGGCAACCATCACCGGCAGGGAATCGAACCAGTACTCGTCCGAAACTGCTCCCCCCACGGGCGACAAGCTGACGCCTTCATCCTGCCCGCACGCGGCGAGCAACAGAAGGAGCGGAGCAACAACTCCCAGGCATCGTCGCATCATGCTGACTCCTCCTGACGATCTACGCGTACTCGATGTCGAGGATATCGGTGTCGTGTTTAATCAGGTGCTGCCTGCTCACCGATACCGCCTGGATCATGCACGACGTTCCGGGCATCGGGCCCATCGGGTGCTTCAGGCCGACACTGTGCCCTACCTCCTGACACATGAGGGCCAGTCTCTGAGCGGCCGACCAACCACCTACCTTGTCAAGGTTGATGTGCACGTGCCCGGAGAAACAGAGAGGTGGAAGGGTCCCCCCGACATGACAATGTCAAAAACCTACGGGCTGACTTTGTCCATAGAAAGCGTCCTCCACGCGGACCTCGTTCGTGGCGCAGCTGTGAGCGTGCGTCGGGGTGATGGCAGTGGGAGCTATGTCGTGGTCGTTGTTGCTGTGCCAGGCGTCGTGCTGCCCAGTATTCAGATCGCAGAGCTGGAAATTGATCACGGAATCGGTGCCCGTCGGCTTGTCCCAGTTTGCCGCCCAAGCGGGAATCGACCAGAGGGTGAGGATCAGTGTCAGAGCGATCAGCCGCCAGCGATGGTCTTTCAAGCCCCACCTCCCGGTCCCAGCACACCTATGGTTGGACCACCGGCCGCGTGCAGACGGTTCCCGGTCGAACCCGATCCCAGAACGCATGCTCTGCCCGACACACCGGGCCGCACCAGTCGGGGATCCGACCTACGCATTCGGTGGCACCACGCCTGACTCTTGATGTGGGTGCGCTCGGAGCACGGCCGCCACATCCTCGGCGAGACCGAGCGGACGGTTCAGGTCCCGTTCAGGTCCCCGCGAGCTCCGCCTCGAGCGCGGCGCGCTCGGCATCCGTGAGCGGCCTCGAGCGGCCCGTCCCGGGATCACGAGCGACCACGACCGACTCCGCCAAAGCGGACACTGTCTCGTCCTGCTTGATGACCTCCTCACGCGTGCGGAAGCTCGAGCGTCCGATGGATGCGAGCCCGCACCGGACGATCACCGCGCCGTCAGACTGGGTGAGCTCGGCCTTGAAGTCGATCGCAACCCGCGCGAGGACGAAGTCCCACGTGCTCGCCGACACCTTGCCGAGCACCTGCTCGACCCAGGCGTCCCGCGCCTCCTCGAGGTAGTGCAGGAACACCGCGTTGTTGACGTGCCCGAAGGCGTCCACGTCGCTCCAGCGGATCTCGACACGCTTCTCCAGCATCAGGCCGCCGCCGTCATCCCTCGATCCGGTCGACCTTGAGGCCTTGTTCGGCGAGCCAGTCGATCGCGTTCGCGACCTGCTCGTCCGTGCCGTCCACCTCGAGGATGACCCAGCCACCCCGATCCTCGAGGTTCGCGCGGTGGATGTTCGTCACGAGGCCGAACTCGGCGCCGACGCGATGGATCACCGGCTCCGAGACGAGATGCTTTGGGAACGTGAGGTGGAGCTTGGCCTTCGTCACGGGTGCATCATCTTGCCACGGCTGCCGAGCTCGACGGCCGCACGCTAGGCTTCGCTCGACGTGGAGGCGATCGTTCGAGCTGAGGACGTGCGCTCGGTGGGGGTCGTGGGATGCGGCCTCATGGGATCGGGCATCGTCGAGGTGTGCGCCCGAGCCGGATGCGAGGTGACCTACGTCGAACCCACCCAGGAGCTGGTCGAGGCCGGGCGCGCCCGCATCGAGCGCTCGGTGAACAAGGCCGTGGAACACGGGAAGATCGAACGGGCCGATGCCCCGGTCGTGCTGGGGCGGATCTCCGGAGCGACCGAGCTCGGGGCGCTGGCAGGCTGCGACCTCGTGATCGAGGCGGCCACCGAGGATCTCGAGGCCAAGCTCGATGTCTTCCGAGGACTCGGCGCCGTCACGCCGCCCGAGGTCGTCCTGGCATCGAACACCTCGTCGATCCCGATCGTGGAGCTCGCGACCGCGACCGGACGCCCCGAGCTGGTGATCGGGATGCACTTCTTCAATCCACCCCCGGTCATGAAGCTGCTCGAGCTGATTCCGGCCATCACGACCTCGCAGGAGACGCTCGCGTTCGCGCAGGCGTTCGGGGAGCGTCTGGGCAAGACCACCGTCATCGCCAAGGATCATGCCGGGTTCATCGTGAACCGGTTGCTGGTGCCGTTCCTGAACGACGCCGCGCGGCTGTTCGACGAGGGCTTGGCGACCCGCGAGGACATCGACGCGGCGATCTTCTTCGGTCTGCGACATCCGATGGGCCCGCTCGCACTCATGGACCTCGTCGGGATCGATACGTGTGTCCATGTCGCCGACGTGCTCTTCGAAGAGTTCGGCGACGTCCGGTACAAGGCGCCGCAGGTGCTCCGGCGGATGGTCGCTGCGGGGCAGCTCGGGCGCAAGACCGGGCGCGGCTTCTACGAGTACGACTGACATGAGCCCCTTCCGAGCCTCCGCCGGGACCACCGGGTCGTGGGAGCACGTCCGCCTCGAGATCGCCGATGGCATCGCGACGGTCACCCTCGATCGGCCGGCCAAGCTCAACGCCCTCACGTTCGACGCCTACGCGGACCTGCGTGACGTGCTCGCCGAGCTTCCCCATCGCGACGACGTGCGCGTGCTGGTGATCACGGGAGCCGGCCGAGGCTTCTGCTCGGGCGGCGACGTGAACGAGATCATCGGCGCTCTGCGTGAAGCGGACCAGCGCACGCTGCTGGACTTCACCCGGATGACGGGCGCCGTCGTCAGAGGGATGCGTGAGTGCCCGCTCCCCGTCATCGCCGCCGTGAACGGGGTGGCTGCGGGAGCCGGCGCGGTGATCGCCCTCGCGGCCGACCTCCGGTTGCTCGCTCGCTCCGCGCGCTTCTCGTTCCTGTTCACGAAGGTTGGGCTCGCGGGCGCGGACATGGGCTCGGCCTACCTGCTGCCGAGGCTGATCGGGCTCGGGAGGGCCACCGAGCTATTGCTCCTCGGGGAGGACGTGTCGGCTGAGCGCGCCCTCGAGATCGGACTGGCCTATGACGTCGTGGACGACGAGGCGCTTCTCGAGGTCGCGAGTTCGCTCGCTCGCAAGCTCGCGGGAGGGCCGGCGCTCGCGTATTCGGTGACGAAGCTGCTGCTCTCCCAGGAACAGGACATGAGCCTCGCGGGAGCCATCGAGCTCGAGGCGGTCGCGCAGGCCCTGTTGCTGCGCAGCGCCGACCACGCCGAGTTCTTCGCGGCGTTCCAAGAGGGACGAGATCCGGCCTGGTCCGGCCGGTAGCCGCGTGACGCACGAGATCAGGAACCCCGAAGAGCTCGCGCCGGCTCGAGGCTTCTCGCATGCCGTGATCGCTGCATCGGGCCGGACCGTCTACCTCGGAGGGCAGACCGCACACGGTCCGGACGGGACCCTGCACGGCGCGACGATCGCCGAGCAGTTCGACCGAGCGGCCGCCAACGTCGTGACGGCGCTCGCGGCGACGGGCGCGCGGCCCGAGGACCTCGTGTCGTTGCAGATCTTCGTGACCGACGCCGACGAGTACCGTGCGTCGCTGGAGCCGATCGGGAGGATCTGGCGCGAGCGCCTCGGGCGCCGCTACCCTGCGATGGCCCTGTTCGAGGTCGCCGGCCTGTTCGATCCCGCCGTCAAGGTGGAGCTCGTCGGCGTCGCCGTCATCCCGGACGCCGACTCAGGCGGGCCCGGATAGCTCCCTCGCGATGATCTCGCGCTGGATCTCGGACGTCCCCTCGTAGATACGGGTGGCGCGCACCTCCCGATAGAGGCGCTCGAGCAGGTGGCCTCGTTCGAGGGCAACCGCGCCGTGCACCTGGATCGCCGCGTCGATCGCGAGCTGCGCCGTCTCCGTGGCGTACAGCTTGGCCATCGCGGCCTCCTTCGTGGCGCGCTCGCCGGCGTCCAAGATCTCGGCCGCCCGGTAGACGAGCAGGCGAGCCGCGTCGACCCGGGTTGACATCTCCGCGAGCCGGTGTGAGACGGCCTGGAACTCGCGGATCGGCCGGCCGAACGCGCGGCGCTCGGCCGCGTAGGCGAGGCCCGCGTCGAGCGCGGCCTGCGCCATCCCGACGCAGGCGGCCCCCACGCTCGGACGGAACAGGTCCAGCGTCCCGAGCGCCACGCGCAGTCCGTGGTCGACCTCCCCGAGCACGTGGTCGGCTGGCACGCGGACCCCGTCGAACCGCAGACGCCCGACCGGGTGCGATCCCACGAGCTCGATGGATTCGCCCGACAGTCCCGGAGCGTCTCCGGGAACCACGAAGGCGGTGATGCCCTTGCCGCCGGCGTCCGGCGTGGTCCGCGCGAACACGGTGTATACGTCGGCATCAGGAGCGTTCGAGATCCACGTCTTCTCCCCCGTCAGTCGATACCCGTCGCCGTCGCGCGCGGCCTCGAGCTCGATCGACGCGGCATCGGTTCCCGCCGCCGGCTCCGTGAGCGCGAACGCCGCGATGGCGTCACCGCGCGCGACCGGTGCGACGTACCGAGCGACGAGCTCCGCCGAGCCGGAACGCACGATCGGGTGCGCGCCGAGCCCCTGCAGGGCGAGCGCGGTCTCCGCATCGGTGCACCCGCCAGCGAGCCCCTCACGCAGCAGACAGAGCTCGAGTGCGGACGGTGGACCCTCGGTGGGGAAGATCCGCTCGAGGAGCCCGTTCGTCGCGAGCGCGCGAACGAGCTCGCGGTCCGCCCGGCCTTGCCGTCCGGATCGGGCGAGCGGCTCGAAGGTATCCAGGGCCATGTGCCGCGTCTCGTCCACGAGCCGTTGCTGCTCCAACGACAGCCGGAAACCGGACGCTCGCTCCATCGCTGCCAACTCTAGTGCCGCCCGGAACCGGACACGCGACCCGCGGGTTTGCTCCTGCCGGGATCGCTCTCCATGATGCAATCGAGTCCACTGGAGGAGCAGATGGTCGACACCGCGTACTGGAACCCCGCTCACGAGACCATGCCTCGTGAGCAGCTCGAGGCGCTGCAACTACGCAAGCTCCGGAACCTCGTCGGGTGGGCCGATGCGAAGGTTCCCTTCCATTCGGATCGACTCCGGGCCGCGGGTGTGACAGCCGACTCCCTCGGCTCGCTCGAGGACATCCGCCGCATCCCGTTCATGACGCGCGACGAGTGGATGCAGGGACAGCTCGAGGCGCCGCCCTACGGCACGATGCTGGCCGCGACACCCGAGAAGGCGATCCGGTACCACACGACCTCGGGGACCACGGGCAAGACGCCGCTCCGCGTCCTGGACTCGATGAAGGACTGGGAGTGGATCGCGGAGATGTGGTGCTACGGACTGTGGGGCTTCGGCGTCCGACCGGCGGACTCGGTCTTCATCGCGTTCGGCTACGCCACGTTCATCGGGTTCTGGGGCCTCCATTACGCGAGCGAGAAGATCGGCGCGCTCGTGCTCCCCGGAGGCGCGATGCCTACCGACGCGCGCGTCAACGCGATCATGGACTCGGGCGCGACCGTCGTCGCCTCGACGCCGACCTATGCCCTTCGGATGGCGCAGGAGGCAAAGACGCTCGGCATCGACCTCGCCAAGGGCACCGTGCAGCGGCTCATCCTGTCCGGCGAGCCCGCCGGCTCGATCCCCGCAACCAAGGCGCTGATCCAGCAGCTCTGGGGGGGGAAGGCCGCCGACACGGCCGGTATGACCGAGCTCGGCACGATCATGGTCTTCGAGTGCCACCGCCAGCCCGGCGGGACGCACATCATCGAGGACCACTTCATCGAGGAGGTCGTCGACCCCGAGACCGACGAGCCGGTCCCCTACGGCGAGATGGGCGAGCGCGTGGTGACGTCGTTCGGCCGCGGTTTCATCCCGGTCCTGCGGTACAGGACCCGCGACTTCGTGGTCAAGGTCCCGCACACTTCGTGCGACTGCGGTAGGACGTTCGACATCTACGAGGGCGGACTGCGCGGCCGGGTGGACGACATGAAGCTCGTCCGCGGTACGAACGTGTACCCACGCGCGGTCGAGGCCCTCGTCCGCGACCATCCCGAGATCGACGAGTTCCAGATCCGCCTGTTCACCGAGGAGGGGATCCGCGACGAGATCGAGGTGCTCATCGAGATCCCGGACGCGGATGCCGACGGCGCTCGCATCGTCGGCGAGCTCGGGCGGGCGTTGGCCGACGCGCACGAGAACCTGCGCTTCGGCGTCCGGCAGGTGGAGATCGGCAGCCTGCCGCGGTTCGAGCTGAAGGCCAAGCGCGTGCTCGATGAGCGGATCGTGATCGGGACCGAGGGAGAGGCGAGGCAGACATGAGGAACGCGATGGGCACCGAGATCACCGCGGCCGAGGCGAGCCTCGTCGAGTGCTACGAGCGGCTCGCGGCGACCCTTCGAGAGCACGCCGACGAACTGCCGCCGTTCGCGAAACGCAACGCGACGAAGGCGCTCGCCGCGCTCTGGCAGGTCGCGAACGGGCTCGACATGGAGCCCGGCCAGCTCTACGACGTCGGCGCGTAGTCGAGCACGACGAGGTCGGCACGGCCGGCGGCGAGGATCGTGTTCGCCTGGTCGAGCGTCCACAGTCGACCTTCGACGACCACATCGACCCGGGCCTCGTTGCGGATCCGGTCGGCGAACGCAACCAGGTAGCCGGGCCCGTACTCCGGGTTCGCGCGCGCGATCCCGCCCCCGGTCGCCACGTGGATCAGGTCGCAACCGCCGGTGGCCAGGCGACCAGCGAGGACGACCGCGTCCTCGATCTCGAACCCACCGCCCGCCCATTCGGTAGCCGGGATCCGAACCGCCAGTGGCCCGGCCCACGCCCGCCGGACCGCCTCGAACACCTCGAGCGGGAATCGCATCCGGTTCTCGAGCGACCCGCCGAACGCATCGGTCCGCAGGTTCGAGAGCGGCGACAGGAACGAGCCCAGGAGGTACCCATGGGCCGCGTCGAGCTCGAGCAGGTCCGCGCCGGCCTCCGCGGCCGACGCCGCAGCATGCTCGAACTCGCCTCGCACGCGCTCCATGTCCGCCTCGTTCATCTCGGCGGGGCCGAGGAGCGTCCACGGCTCGGGCAGCGGGAGGTCAACACCGAGCCGACGAGACCTCGTGGCGCCGCGCGAACCCGCGTGACCGATCTGGAGGGCGAGCGTGGAGCCAGCCTCGTGAACCCGGTCCGCGATCGCGCGCCACGCGTTCGTGTGCGCCTCGTCGTACAGGCTCGGCGTCCCCGGCGTGATCCGGCCGTCCGGCGAGATCGACACGAACTCGGACGCGATCAGCCCCACGCCCCGGGCTGCCTCCCGGACGCGATCACCCATTGCCATCGACGGCACACCGTCCTCCGCGTCGTCGTGGCTCGCGGGCGACACGACGACCCGGTTCGACAAGTTGAGCCCTCGCAGGGTCGCCGGGACGAACGCCGGCGGGGGCGCGAACGTGCGCCCGGCGGCCGAGCCGTCACGTGACGCGAACGCCGAATCCGCCCGCCGCACGAGCTCGGGATCGCGCTGCGTGAGGTTCGCGTACGAGATGCGCCCGCTCCGCGTCAGCAGGTTCACGGCGAACCGCACGGGCTCGAAGCTCGCGTATCGCGAGACGTTCTCGAAGTACGCGGCGCTCTCCAGCGCGGCGCGCTGCATCCGCTCGACGGCCGGCTGCCGTTCGAGCTCGTAGGACGTGAGGGCGGCTTCCAGATCGACATCGTGGCGCTGCAGCGCGCCGGCGAGCGCGATCGCGTCCTCCATCGCGAGCTTGGTCCCCGAGCCGATCGTGAAGTGCGCCGTGTGCGCCGCGTCGCCGAGCAGGACGAGTTTGCCTCGGTGCCACGACTGGCAGCGGAGCGTCACGAAGCTCGCCCAGAGCGAGCGGTTGGAGAGCAGCGCATGTCCGGCCAGCTCCGGGGCGAACAGCTCCTGGCAGAAGGCGATCGAGTCATCCTCGGAAGCGGTATCCAAACCCGCTCGCGACCAGGCATCATCGCGGCACTCGACGACGAAGGTGGATCGATCCGCGTCGAACGGGTAACCGTGCACCTGGAACATCCCGTGCTCGGTCTCGCGGAAGATGAACGTGAACGCGCGGAAGACCAGGTCGGTCCCGAACCAGACGTACTTCGTCGGATGCACGAGCTCGACGGCGCCGAACGCCTCGGGGTCCGCGCGGCGGACGAAGCTGTTCACGCCGTCCGCGGCCACGATGAGGTCCGCCGAGCCGAGCGATGCGACGTCGGGGACCTCCTCCTCGAACCGGAGCTCGACGCCGAGCGCCCGGCACCGCTGCTGCAGGATGTGCAGGACGCGCTTGCGGGCGATCCCTGAGAACCCATGACCGACCGAGCGGACGGTCTCACCCCCGAAATGCACGTCGATCGCGCTCCACCGGGCGAACGTCTCGGTGATCTCGGCCCAGGTCGTGTGGTCGGCGTCGCGGAACGAGCCGAGCGTCTCCTCGGAGAACACGACCCCCCAGCCGAAGGTCGCGTCGGGCGCGTTGCGTTCGCGGACGACGATCTCGTGGCGAGGATCGCCCTTCTTCGCGAGGAGCGCGAAGTACAGGCCCGCCGGTCCGGCCCCGACGACCTCGATCCGCACGGCCGATCTAGGCCCGGACCGCCAGCACGTCGGCCAGGCGATCGAGCTGCGCGAGCTCGGCGACGGTCGGCAGCAGGACGAGCTCGTCGCACCCCGCCTCCTCGTAGCCCCGCACGTGATCGAGGAGGGCCTGCGGCGTCGTGAGGTTGCCGGCCGCGATCTTCTCGGCGAACGGCCCGGTGAACGCGTAGTAGTCGCGGAGGTAGTCGGCGCCCCGATCCTCCTCGCCGAGCCCGAAGTACGACTGCCCCCACAGCAGCGGCGCGCCCGGACGGCCCAGGTCCGCCCACGCGGCCCTCGCCTGCTCGGCCGCCCTCGCGAAGGCCCTCGGCGGACCCCCGCCGTGGACGTAGCCGTCGGCGAACCTCGCCATCCTGACGAACGAGCGACCCGAGTCCCCGCCGACCAGCAGCGTGGGCCCGCCGGGCCGAGCCGCCTGCGGGAACACCGTGCCGTCGGCGAACGCGAGGCGCAGCGCCGTGAGCTGCTCGTCGAACCGGTCCCCCCGCCCTCGGCGCGGAACGCCGGCGGCCTCGTAGTCGTCCGCTCGAGCGCCGAGGGCGACGCCGAGCGTGAGCCGTCCACCCGACAGGGCGTCGAGCGAGGCTGCCTGCTTCGCGAGCGTGCCGGCGGGACGCAGCGGGCCGACCACGACCATCGTGACGAGCCCGATCCGCTCGGTGACCGCCGCCGTGGCCGCGAGCGTCACGAACGGGTCGTAGCTGTCGTACACGATCCGGTCGAGAACGCCGAGGCTCGTGAACGGGCCCGCCTCCGCCCGTCGCGCCCACTCCACGAGCAGGTCGCCGGGGATCTTCGGGATGATGCTCGGCAGTCCGACGCCCACCCTCACGGCTGCCCGCCCGCGTGCGAGAGCTGTCCGCCGTCGACCACCAGCACGGCCCCGGTGATGAAGGTAGCCGCGTCCGAACAGAGGAAGACGGCGGCAGCCGACACCTCGTCCACCGTGCCGAACCTGCCCATCGGGATCTCGCGCAGCATCGCCTCGCGGGCCTCGTCGTCCTCGCGCAACCTCGAGGTCATGTCGGTCTCGATCCAGCCGGGCGCGAGCGCGTTCACCCTCACACCGCTCGGCGCCCATTCAGCGGCGGTGGTCCTCGACAGGTTGATGAGCGCGGCCTTGGCGGCGCCGTAGTAGGAGACGCCGGGTGCACCCGACAGCCCGGCGATCGACGCGATGTTGAGGACGCATCCGGAACCCTTCGCGAGGAGCACCTGGCCGACGGCTTGCAGGGCGTACACCGCCGAGAAGAAGTTCAGGCGCAGGTACTTCTCGAAGCCCTCGATGCCCGAGTCAAGGACCGAGGCTCGGAACGGCGCCGCTCCCGCGTTGTTGACGAGGACGTCGATCGTCCCGAACGTCTCGACCGTCTGGTCGACGGCCGAGCGGACTGCCTCCGCATCCGCGACGTCGGCGCGCAGCACGAGCGCGGTGCGGCCCAGCGAACCGATCAGGGCGGCCGTCTCCTGCAGACCGTCTTCCGAGCGCGCCACGATCGCGAGGTCGGCGCCGGCCTCCGCGAACGCGATCGAGATGGCCCGGCCGATCCCGCGGCTCGCGCCGGTCACGATCGCGATCCGGCCTTCCATCGAGAACCGACCCGCCGACGTCATCCTGCCGGAAGCCTAGTCGCGACCCTCACGCGAAGGGGGCTCCCTCGCGGGAGCCCCCGAACGGTGGTACTCGAAGCGGACGGACTAGAAGTCCATGTCCCCGCCGCCCGGCATGCCCGCCGGCATCGCCGGCGTCTTCTCGGGCTTCTCGGCGACGACCGCCTCGGTGGTGAGGAACAGCGCCGCGATCGAGGCCGCGTTCTGCAGGGCCGAGCGGGTGACCTTCGTTGGGTCGATGATCCCGGCCTTGAACATGTCCTCGTACTCGCCGGTGGCCGCGTTCAGCCCGGTCCCGACGGAGAGGCCGCGGACCTTCTCGATCACGACGCCGCCCTCGAGCCCGGCATTGGCCGCGATCTGCTTCATCGGCTCCTCGAGCGCCCGCCGCACGATCAGCGCGCCGGTGAGCTCGTCGCCCTCGAGGTCGACCTTGTCGAGCGCCGACTGCGCGTTCAGCAGCGCGACGCCGCCGCCGGGTACGACGCCCTCCTCGACGGCCGCCTTGGTCGACTGCACGGCGTCCTCGATGCGATGCTTCTTCTCCTTGAGCTCGACCTCGGTGGCCGCCCCGACCTTGATGACCGCGACGCCGCCGCCCAGGCGCGCCAGGCGCTCCTGCAGCTTCTCGCGGTCGTAGTCCGAGTCGGTCTTCTCGATCTCGCCCTTGATCTGGTTGACCCGCCCCTTGATCTCCTCTTCCTTGCCCCCGCCCTCGACGATCGTGGTGTCGTCCTTGGTGACGACCACCTTGCGGGCGGAGCCGAGCAGGTCCAGGGTCGCGTTCTCGAGCTTCAGGCCGACCTCCTCGGAGACCACGGTGCCTCCGGTCAGGACGGCGATGTCCTGGAGCATCGCCTTGCGGCGGTCGCCGAACCCGGGCGCCTTCACGGCGACCGAGCGGAACGTTCCGCGGAGCTTGTTGACGACCAGCGTCGCGAGCGCCTCGCCCTCGACGTCCTCGGCGATGATCAGCAGCGCCTTGCCGCCCTGCATGACCTTCTCCAGGACCGGGAGTAGGTCCTTGACCGCGGACACCTTCTGGTTGGCGTACAGGACGTAGGGCTCGTCCAGCACAGCCTCCATCCGCTCGGGGTCGGTGATGAAGTACGGCGAGATGTAGCCCTTGTCGAACCGCATGCCCTCGACGAGCTCGAGCTCCATGCCGAAGGTGTTCGACTCCTCGACGGTGATGACCCCGTCCTTGCCGACCTTGTCGACGGCCTCGGCGATCTGCTCGCCGATCTCGGGGTCGGCGGCGGAGATGGCGCCGACGTGGGCGATCTCCTCCTTCTGCTCGACCTCCTTGGACTGGTTCTTGATGCTCTCGACGCCCAGCTCGACGGCTCGCTCGATGCCGCGCTTGATCGACATCGGGTTGGCGCCGGCCGCGACGTTGCGCAGGCCCTCCTTGACGATCGACTGGGCGAGCACCGTCGCCGTGGTGGTGCCGTCGCCGGCGACATCGTCGGTCTTCTTGGCGACCTCCTTCACGAGCTCCGCGCCGATCTTCTCGATCGGGTCCTCGAGCTCGATCTCCTTCGCGATCGAGACACCGTCGTTCGTGATGGTGGGGGCGCCCCACTTCTTCTCGAGGACGACGTTCCGACCCTTGGGTCCGAGCGTGATCTTCACGGCGTTCGCCAGCTGGTCCATGCCGCGCTCGAGCGCCCGGCGTGCGTCCTCGTCGTACGAGATGAGTTTGGCTGCCATCCGCTCCTCCTCTGCAGATACCGGTCGTGACTGCTAGCACTCCAAGGGGGCGAGTGCTAACGAATCGTACCCAGGAGACCGGCCATCTGGCAACGCCGATGGGAGCCGACCTGCCCCCAGCGCACCCGCCCGACTTCATGCCTCGGGATCGAGGGCGCCGGCGCAGTCGGCCGCGGATTCCACGCCGACCAGCAGGTCGCCGGGGTCGGCGGCGAACACGTCGAACCCCGGCCCGCCGTTCGCTACGTCGTTGGCGTCGACGCCGTCCACCGCATCGACGCAGAAGTCGTGCGCCCGGCCCGCCCGGACGACGTCGGAGCCCGCGCCGCCGCTGATCGCGTCGCGCCCCGGCCCACCCTCGACGAGGTCGTCGCCCTCGGCCCCGAGCACGAGGTCCGCTCCACGTCCGCCGAAGACCTCGTCGTCCTCGGAGCCGCCATCGATCCGGTCGTTGCCCCGGCCGCCGAAGATGCGGTCCTCGCCCGCGAGCCCCAGGATCGCGTCGTCGCCGTGCAGGCCGCAGATCACGTCGTCCTCGGGCGTGCCGCGCAGGACGTCTGCACCACGCGTTCCGACGATCGTGCACTCGACGTCGGACTCCGGCGCCGGAACGGTTGGGGGCGGCGTCTCGGAGACCGCGGGTGGCCTCGGGGATGGCTCCGGTGTCGGGCCGGTCGGCGACGACGGGGAGCACGCGCCCAGCACGATCATGCCCACGCCCGCGACGTGGGCCAGGCGCCCGCGGCGCCGTTCATTCGTCGCCGGTGCCACCCGCGTCGACCATCGAGTGGATCTGGTCCACGACCTCCGCGTTCGCCAACGTCGTGACGTCGCCGAGCGGACGTCCCCGCGCGACGTCGCGGAGCAGGCGGCGCATGATCTTCCCCGAACGCGTCTTCGGGAGATCGCCCGTGAAGATGAGCCCGTGCGGGCGAGCGATCTTCCCGATCTTCCCGGCGACGTGCTCCCGGAGCTCGGCGGCCACCGCGTCGTCGCCCTCGAACCCGCTCTTCAGCGTGACGAACGCCACGATCGCCTCGCCCACCACGTCGTCGGGTCTGGAGACCACCGCGGCCTCGGCGACCTTGGGGTTGTCGACGAGCGCGCTCTCGATCTCGTAGGTGGACAGGCGATGGCCGGCCACGTTCATCACGTCGTCGATGCGGCCCAGGAGCCAGAAGTAACCGTCCTCGTCCTTGCGGGCGCCGTCGCCGGCCAGGTACACCTCGGGCCCGTACTTCGAGAAGTAGGTCTCGACGTAGCGATCGGGGTCGCCCCAGATCGTCCGCGCGATCGACGGCCACGGTCGCTTGAGCACCAGGTAGCCGCCGCCACCCGGCGGGACCGGTGCGCCGGCCTCGTCGACGACGTCGGGAACGATCCCCGGGAAGGGGAACGTCGCCGAACCCGGTTTGAGCGGCGTGATGCCGGGGAGCGGCGTGATCAGGATCGAGCCCGTCTCGGTCTGCCACCAGGTATCCACGATCGGGCACCGCTCGCCACCGATGTACGTCCAGTACCAGACCCACGCCTCGGGGTTGATCGGTTCACCGACCGAACCCAACAGGCGGAGCGAGGACAGATCGTGCTGCTCGGGGTACTCGGTCCCCCACCGCATGAACGCTCGGATGGCGGTGGGCGCCGTGTACAGGATCGTGGCGCGGTACTTCTCGACGATCTGCCAGAGGCGGTCCTTGTCCGGCCAGTCCGGCGCGCCCTCGTACAGGATCCCCGTCGTGTGGTTGGCGAGCGGGCCGTACACGATGTACGAGTGCCCGGTCACCCAGCCGATGTCGGCCGCACACCAGTAGACGTCGTCCTCGTGGATGTCGAAGATCATGCGGTGCGTGGCGCTCGCGGCGGTGAGGTACCCGCCGGTCGTGTGCACGATCCCCTTCGGCTTGCCCGTGGTGCCGCTCGTGTAGAGCAGGTACAAGACGTCCTCGGCCTCCATCGGCTCGGGCTCGCACTCGTCCGACTGATCCTGGACGACATCGTGGTACCAGACGTCGCGACCCTCGGTGAACGGATGCTCGCCTCCGGTGCGGCGGACGGTCACCACGTGCTCGATCGTCGGGCACTCACGGATCGCCTCGTCGGCATTGACCTTGAGCGGAACGACGGCGCCGCGCCGGTACCCGCCGTCGGCGGTGATGAGCACCTTGGCCTCCGCGTCGTTGATCCGATCTCGGAGCGAGTCCGAGGAGAAACCGCCGAAGACCACCGAGTGCGGCGCCCCGATCCGCGCACAGGCGAGCATCGCGACGGGGAGCTCGGGGATCATCCCGAGGTAGATCGCGACGCGGTCGCCCTTGTGGACCCCGAGCGCCTTCAGGGCGTTCGCGAACCGACACACCTCGCCGAGGAGCTCGCGGTAGGTGATCGTCCGCTCCTCGCCCGGCTCGCCCTCCCAGTGGAAGGCGACCTTGTCCCCCCCACCCGCCTCGACGTGGCGGTCCAGGCAGTTGTAGGAGGCGTTCAGGCGTCCGCCGACGAACCATCTGACCCACGGCGGGGTCCATTCCATGACCGCGTCCCACCTCTGGTACCAGCCCAGGCGATCGGCCTGCTCGGCCCAGAACCCCTCGGGATCGGCCTCCGCCCGTTCGTAGATCGACCGGTCCTGGACGACTGCGCCGGCCCGGAAGGCCTCCGCAGGCTCGAAGACCCGATCTTCCGACAGCAGCGCCGAGATATTCTGTTCGGCCTCCGACATCCGTGCAGGCTCCCTTCGAGAGGTGGGGCTGGCATCCTACGGCCCCGGCAGCGGCGGGAGCGAGCCCGGATCAGGCACGAGGGTGCTTGCATCTGTGCCTGGCAGGCACCAGCATCGTGCCTGCGGAGCCGCCACCAGGCGGCACAGGCCCCGCTCGGGGCCCGACCGGGGAAGGAGAACGCGTGGAGTACGAGGGGTACTGCGTCAAGGACAGGGAGAAGGTCAAGTTCGAGGGGACCGTGGTCGAGCTCAAGAACGGCCGGAAGGCTGCCCAGGGCATCTGCCCGAAGTGCGGCACGAAGGTGATGCGGATCCTCGGGAAGTCGGCCGGCTAGAGCACCTACTCCCAGGCACGAAAGGCAACGCGGGGAGCCGGCCTGAGGCTCAGTTCAGGCGCGACATCAGCTGTTCGGACGTGAACACCGTGGGCCCGACCGTGCGCTGGTGGCGTTCGACCAGGTCGGCGACGGTGGTGCGCTCGAACACGTCCTGGATCGCTCGAGCGACCTCGCCCCAGAACCCCTGGAGGCCGCACCTCGAGTCCGCGAAGCATGTGTGGTCGGTGGGCTCCAGGCAGAACATCGGGTAGAGCTGCCCTTCGATCGCGTCGGCGATCTGCCCCACCGTGATCTGGTTCGGTTCCCTGGCGAGCCGGCACCCTCCGCCGGCTCCTCGGAAGCTCTCGACGAGACCGGCCTTGTGGAGCGCGCCGAGCTGCTGCTCCAGGAAGCGAACCGGGATCTGCTGTGCCTGCGCCAGCTCACGGGCGGGGACCAGCGCCCCCTCGTTCCGGCGCAGGGAAAGCTCGATCATGGCCCGCATGGCGTACTCGAGCTTCTGCGAGATCTTCAGCATCCGACCCACCTCTGGGCCAGGGTAAGAACGAGGTCCGGGGGTGTCAACGAGCGCTCGCGGCCTACCCAGCTCGGGCTCCCGCGGGCGGGTGATACGAGATTGACCCGGCTAGGCCATGCGCTCACGCACGGCCCTCGCCGATATCTCTCGAGACGGCGGTGCGAGACGGCCAGCCGGCCCGCACCAGAGAGGACCCGAAGATGCGCGTTCTGGTGATCGACGACGAACCCGACGTCCTGATGCTCTGCCGGATGAACCTCGAGTTCGCGGGGCACGAGGTGCTCGAGGCCTCCAGCGGGGAAGCGGGACTCGAACTGGCCCTGGCCGAGCAGCCCGACGTCGTGGTGCTCGACCTGATGCTCCCCAAGCGCGACGGGCTCGCGATCCTGGGTGATCTGTCGAGCGATTCCTCAACGAAGGACGTCCCGGTCATCATGCTCACCGCGAAGACCCACCGTGACGAGAAGCAAGCCGCATGGCGAGCGGGGTGCAGCGAGTATGTGACCAAGCCGTTCTCCCCGATCGAGCTCGTCGGACTGGTGGATCGGACGCATCGGATGTCCCGGCGCGAGCGCTCGGCGCGTCGCAAGCGGGCCCTCGACAGCCTGGAAGACTGACCCTCCGTCGCCCCCAGCGTCGACCGGGACCGGCCCCCTCGTAGACTCGGACGATGCTCCCGATCGTCCCGGTGCAGCCCAAACGCGTCTCCGAATACGTCGCGGCGGCAGGCGAGGAGGCCATCGAACGCCTCCGGCAGGCTGCACAGCCCCTACAGGGGCTCCGCGTCCTCCACGTGAACAGCACGGCGTACGGCGGCGGAGTCGCCGAGCTCCTCCACACGCACGTGCCGTTGATGAACGACCTCGGCATCGAGACCTCCTGGATGCTGGTCGAGGGCTCGGACGCCTTCTTCGCCGTCACGAAGGCCATGCACAACGCCCTCCAGGGCGCCGAGACGCCGATCGACGAACCGATGCGGGACGCGTACTGGAAGCGGATCCGGGACAACGCCCGTGAGATGCCTCGCGACTTCGACGTCGTCCTGATCCACGACCCGCAGCCCGCGGCGATGCTCAGCGTGATCGAGGACGAGGAGACGCGCCACGGCACGTGGATCTGGCGATGCCACATCGACCTGTCGGCCCCCTACCACCTGGTCTGGGAGTTCTTCGAGCCGATCGTCAACCGGTTCGACGCCGCCATCTTCACCGCCGAGGAGTACGTGCAACCCGGGGTCGGCGTGCCGGTCCGCGCCTTCATCCCACCCTCGATCGACCCGCTGAGCCCGAAGAACGCCCCCATGCGCGAGGCTGCCTGGCAAGCCGTCGTCGAGCCGTTCGGCGTCGACCCGGACCGACCGCTCATCTCACAGGTCTCCCGCTTCGACCCGTGGAAGGACCCCCTCGGTGTGATCGACGCGTACCGGCTGGTCCGCAGGGAGGTCCCCGAGGTCCAGTTGGTCATGGTGGGCTCGCTGGCCCACGACGATCCCGAGGGGATGCGCTACCTCGACCTTACTGCCGAGCACGCCGCGAACGATCCGGACATCCACCTGCTGACCAATCTCGACGGGGTGGGCGACAGCGCCGTCAACGCCTTCCAGCGAGCGTCGGACGTGATCGTCCAGAAGTCCCTCAGGGAGGGATTCGGACTCGTCGTGGCCGAGGGGATGTGGAAGTGGAAGCCGGTCGTCGGGGGCGACGTGGGGGGCATCCGATTGCAGATCGAGGACGGGGTCAGCGGGTTCCTCGTCGATGGGGTCGGCGAGTGCGCGGAGCGCGTCATCGAGCTCCTTCGGGACCCCGAGCGGGCTCGGGCGATGGGCGAGGCCGGCCGCGAGCGCGTCCGGGAGCGGTTCCTCAGCCTCCGTGAGATCGAGGACACCCTCCGGCTGATCGGCGGCCTGACGACATGAGCCGCTCCATCATCGTCGCGTCCAACCGCGGTCCGATCACCTTCGAACGTGGACCGGATGGTGCACCGGCGGCTCGCCGCGGATCCGGCGGACTGGTCACGGCGCTCTCCGGTGCGCTGCAGGAGGCCGAGGGCGTCTGGGTGGCGGCGGCGATGACCGAGGGCGACCGGGAGATGGCGATCGCTTCCAGAGGCGGCCGCATCCAGCACGACGAGGGCGACATCGCCTTCCGGCTGCGGTACCTCGACATCCCACCCGAGGTCTACGACGGCTACTACAACGGGATCTCCAACGGCCTGTTGTGGTTCGCCTATCACTACCTGTGGGACACGGTGCGATCGCCGACGTTCGGGGCGGATGTCGCCCCGGTGTGGGAGTCGTACGTCGACGTGAACCGCCGGTTCGCCCAGGCGCTGGCGGAAGAGGGCGACAGGGAAGGGGGCGACACCGCGTTCCTCATCCAGGACTACCACCTCGCCCTGGTGCCGAGGCTCCTCCGCGAACTCGTCCCCGACGCCCTGATCTGCCACTTCTCGCACACCTCGATGGCGGGGCCCACCTACCAACGGATGATGCCGGCGCAGGTCCACGACCAGATCCTTCGAGGGATGCTCGGGGCGGACGTCCTGGGGTTCCACTCGCCCATGTGGGCCGAGAACTTCCTGCTCGCGGCCCGGCAGCTGCCGGGGGTCCGGGTCGACCTCGCCCGCTCACGGATCCTCGTCGACGGACGCCTGGTGGCGGTGCGGATCCACCCGATCTCGGTCGACGCCCGAGCGATGCGCGAAGCGGCCGCGACGCAACGGGTTCGCACGCTCCGCCGAGGATTGAACCGGTGGCGCAACAACAACCGGCTCATCGTGCGGGTGGACCGGCTCGAGCTCACGAAGAACATCGTCCGCGGGTTCCAGGCCTACGAGCTCTTCCTGCGACGCAACCCCGATTGGATCGAGCGGGTTCGGTTCCTCGCGCTGCTCTCACCTTCGCGGGTGGAGCTCCCCGAGTACCGCGAGTACACCGAGGCCTGCGTGGCGGAGGCCGCTCGCATCAACGACGAGCTCGGTCGACCGGGATGGTCGCCGATCGAGCTTCGGGCGAAGGACGACTACGAGGGAGCCCTCGCGGCGTACGGTCTCTACGACGTCCTGTTCGTGAACCCGGTCATCGATGGCATGAACCTGGTCGCGATGGAGGGCCCGCTGCTCAACCGGCGACGGGGCGTCCTGGTGCTCTCGCGGAACGCCGGCGCCTTCGGCCGCTTGGGGCGGTATGCGCTCGGCGTGAACCCGTTCGATCTCGACGAGATGTCGGCGGCGATCGGCGAGGCCCTGGAGATGCCGGTGGACGAGCGCACGCGCCGCGCGCGCGGACTCTCGCGCCTCGTGCTCGCGAACCCGCCGGCGCGCTGGGTGGGCGGACAGCTCGAGGACCTCGAGCGGGCCCTCCGCCGGCGACCCGTCTCATAGCGACCGCAGCAGGTCGACCAGCCGGTCCGGGCCGTCGACCACGATGTCGGCCGTCTCGACGAGCGCCTCGGGCGTCTCCTCGCCCCGGACCGCGACGCGCACGGCGTGGATCCCCCGGCTGTCGAGCACACCCAGCGCGTGGAAGGCGTCGAGATCGGCGACGTCGTCACCCGCGTACAGGACAGCCTCGAGCCCGTTCTCCTCGACCAGGCGCTCGATAGCTCGGCCCTTCATCGGCCTGCCGGCCGGCACGAGCTCGAGCACCATCTTGCCCTCGACGATCTCAAGATCCGCTCCGGCTGCGAGCGGCTGCAGCGCGGCGAGCAGCGCCCGCTGCGCTCGCGCCGGATCCGGCGCCTGCCGGTAGTGCACCGCCAGCGAGACCCCCTTGTCCTCCACCCAGGCCTCCGGCACGATCGCGGCGGCCGCTCGCACCTCGGGAGCAACGGCCGCCGCATCCGAGGGGGAGCCGGGGTCGAACCCGTACAGGCCCACGACGATCACGCCGGGAACCTCGACGATCGCTGTCATGTCTTCGGATCGGCGGCCGGTAAGGATGGCCACGAGGCGGTAGCGCCCGGCCACCCTGCGCAGCTCCGACTCGACCCCCGCCACCGGATGCGCGAGCTCCGGGCGCGCGACGATCTCGGAGAGGGTGCCGTCGAAGTCGAGGATGATGCCGGCCGTCTGCGCCCGTCGACGCAGGCCGTTCAGTTCAGTCAGCGGTGAGCACCGCGTAATCGTTGCCGAGGAAGATCGCGAGCTCGGCCGAGCGGTCGATCTCCGCGATCCCCGGCTCGAGCTGCAGGACCTCGATGCCGTCGAGCCGCTTGAAGAACGTGTTGGCCAACGTCTCCGCCTCGGCCTGATCTCGAGGTGCGCGGTAGTAGATGATCGTGGTCGGCAGGAGTGCAGGGGCATCCGCCGGATCCTGCACAGCGATATAGCCGTACTTGTTCGCGAGCTTGTCCTGCGTCGTTCCGGCCAGCCCGCTCACGCCGGCCGCGTTGAAGACCGCCATCCGCGTTCCCGCCGTCGGGGTGGCATCCGGCTCGGCGCCGGTCTCGCCCGTGGGGCCCGTCGGGGTGGTGGTGCCGGTCGGCCCCGTAGCCGCGGTGAGCCCACCGTCCAGAACGGGGGGCGTCGCGCCGTCCGCCGAGGGAGCCGCCGTGAACGCCTGGTCGATCACGAGTATGCCCCCGACCACCAGGGCGATGACGATCATGAAGCGAAGCGTGCTTGCGGCCAAGGAGAGGTAGAAGCTCCTGCTGGTCGGCGGCTCGTGCGCGCCCATCCTACCCCGGGCTACGAGGGAAGCCCAAGGCGCTGCGCGAGCCGCTTGCGCCGGCGAGCGTCGCGCAGCCGACGCAACCGCCGGACGAGCATCGGATCGTAGGCAAGGGCCTCGGGGAGGTCGATCGTCCGCGTCAGCAGTTGGTGGTACCGGGTCGCGGAGATCCCGAACCGCTCTCGGATCCGTCGCTCCTTGGACCCGCCCCCCTGCCACCACGACCGCTCGAAGTCCAAGATCCCACGGCTCCGCTCGTCCAGCCGGGCTGCGAGGTCTCGCGCCGAGGATCCCACGGCCCCGACCCTACCCGGCGCGAACGACGTCGCAAGGACCTCGGCCATGTCGACCGGAAGGGCTAGCCGGCCAGGGCCTGCACCTGGCGGACCGCGACGGTCAGCGCGGCGAGGTCGCTCGCCTCCTCCAGCGCGAGCCCGCGCATGAACCGCTCGAGCCGGGTCGCGACCTCCCCGTTGGCCCGCAGGTACGCGGCGATCGCCACGTCGGGCTGCGAGCCCTCCGCGTCTGCGAAGGCTCGTTCGACCACCCGGCGCCGGAGCAACCGCAGGTCGTCCTCGAGCGCCTGCAACGCCCACCGCTGCCACCTCGTCCTGGTCGACACCCCGGCGGCGCGCGACTCGAGCAGATCGACGTGGGCGGCCTCGCCGGCGAGGAAGAACGCCCGAGTGACGTCGCGGACGCCTCGCCGGGTCTGGGCGATCACGCTGACCACGTTCGGCCCGTGGACGAGGAACGGCTGGGTCACGTGCCGACGAGCGACGTCCTTGGGAACCCCTCGATCCATCAGGCTCCAGGCCTCGCGCTCCCGCTCCGCGCGCCATCCCTCGGGTGCGACCGCCAGCACCGCCTCCTCGAACGCCGAGAACGAAGGGCCGTGCGCCTCGATCGCCCGACCCAGGGTTCCGGGGACGTGCTGCAGGTACCACCGCGCGATGACCTCGACGAGACGATCGATGCCCGCGATGAGCTCGTCGAGCAGCGCGGGTTCGAGCCGGCCCACGAGCGCCTCGACGGCCTCCCATCGGCCGACCGCGCCGGTCACGTCGCGCGCGATGCGATAGGCGCTCACGACGTCCGCCGCCTCGGCGCCGGTCTCCGCGACGACGCGGGACACGAACGTGATGCCCTGGGAGTTGACGACATCGTTCGCGACGAGCATCGCGATGAGCTCGCGCCGCAACGGGTGCTCGTTGAGGAGCGACCCGAACCGAGCGACGACCTTCGGCGGGAAGTACGAGCGGAGATCGCGCTCGAGGTACTGGGAATCGGGGAGCGACGACGACAGGAGCGCGTCGGTCAAGCTCAGCTTCGCGTAGGCGAGCAGCACGGCGAGCTCGGGGCGGGTCATCCCACGACCCGCGCGGCGGCGTTCCGCCATCTCCTCCGCGCCCGGCAGCGCCTCGAGCTCGCGATCGAGATCCCCGAGGGCCTCGAGTCCGACCATCAGGTCCTCGAACGGCTCCATCCGATGCGCCGATAGCTCGGCCTCCTGGGACAGGATCTGCGCCTGCTGGAAGTTGTCGTACAGGACGTGGCGAACGACGTCATCCTCGACCTCCTGCAACAACGCGTTGCGTTCCTCGAGCGTGACCTCGCCACGCTGGGTCGCGAGCCCGAAGAGGATCTTCAGGTTCACCTCGTGGTCAGAGGTGTCCACCCCCGCCGAGTTGTCGATGAAGTCCGTGTTGAGCCGCCCGCCGCGCAGCGCGAACTCCACGCGCCCGCGCTGCGTGAACCCAAGATTGCCACCCTCGGCGACCACCCGGCACCGGAGGTCGCGTCCGTCGACCCGGAGGTCGTCGTTCGCGCGATCGTCGGCGTCCGCGTGCGTCTCCGTCGACGCCTTCACGTAGGTGCCGATGCCGCCGTTGTAGAGCAGGTCCACCGGCGCGCGCAGGATCGCCGAGATCACGGCGTTCGGCGCGAGCTCCTCGTCCTCGATGCCGAGGGCGAGCCGCGCCTCGGCGGACACCGGGATCGACTTGGCCGAACGCGGCCACACGCCGCCGCCCGAGGAGATCGCCGAGCGGTCGTAGTCGTCCCAGGTCGAGCCGGGCAGGTCGAACAGCCGGCGCCGTTCGGCGAAGCCCGCCGCGGGGGTGGGGTTCGGGTCGATGAACACGTGCCGGTGGTCGAACGCGGCGACCAGGCAGATCTGCTCCGAGTACAGCATCCCGTTGCCGAACACGTCCCCGGACATGTCCCCGATGCCGACGACGGTGAACGGCTCGTTCAGCACGTCGGTGCCCATCTCCCGGAAATGCCGCTTGATCGACTCCCAGGCGCCGCGAGCGGTGATCCCGAGGGCCTTGTGGTCGTAGCCCGCGGAGCCGCCGGACGCGAACGCGTCGCCCAGCCAGAACCCGTACTCGGCCGAGATCGCGTTCGCCGTGTCGGAGAACGTCGCGGTCCCCTTGTCGGCCGCGACGACGAGGTACGGGTCGTCCTCGTCGTGGATCACCAGATGTTCGGGGTGCAGGGTCCTG
>Ga0187893_10001814_pt1 | contig 49310 bp, 41 predicted proteins | sample MA1701074metaG_FD_139574 | JGI IMG/M metagenome (GOLD analysis project Ga0187893, IMG submission 139574) | White microbial mat communities from a basaltic lava cave in the Kipuka Kanohina Cave System on the Island of Hawaii, USA - MA170107-4 metaG ... | reverse complement strand
GCGATTACCATTCGACACAGTCTGCCGACGGCTCTCAACCCCAACCCGGCATCTTCGGCGCAGTCGGGGCCAATGGCGGAAGGGCCCAGCGGTGGAAGTTCGCTTTTGCGTTCAGGGAGTCATGGCGCCGCCACGCGTTACGTACTTTTCGCCATCCAGGGGGTGGAAATGTGAGAGATCTCTTATTCATACGGCTGTTCTTTATTGCCGTTACCGCAGTTTCAGCTTTCTACTTGAGACCTTTTGACCTTGCGCCGCTTCCATCCGCCGGGATCGGGTTGGCTTGCGGCATTGCCATCGTAGTTTTCGAGGTACGGCTGAAACAGGTCAGCCTGAAACGCCTGATCGGGGCCGCCACCGGCAGTGTGATGGGGATCATCGGCGCCTACCTGATAACACTTGTATTACGACAGGCTCTGCCCGCCAACACGAGCACCGTTCCCTTTCTTCAACTGGGAGTGCTTTTGCTTATGACCTATGTAGGTCTTATCGTGGGGGCCAACAAGGGAGACATGCTGAACCTTGCGGCATTCGGTGGCGTCTTTGGCGGCGAGAAGCAACCCAGGCACAGTTTCAAGATTCTGGACACCAGCGTCATCATCGACGGTCGCATTGCCGACATCGCCGAAACGGGATTTCTCGACGGCTCTTTAGTGATTCCGCAATTCGTGCTTCGCGAATTGCAGTTGGTGGCCGATTCGGCCGATTCGATGAAGCGGAACCGCGGCCGTCGCGGACTCGACATTCTACAGCGCGTACAGAAGATGCCGGAGCTCAATGTACAGATCGTCGAGGAGGACTTCCCGCAAATCCGCGATGTGGATATGAAGCTGATCGAGCTTGCCAAGCTTTACAACTGCAAGATCGTGACCAACGACTTTAACCTGAACAAGGTTGCGCAACTTCACGGAGTGGACGTGCTCAATATCAACGAGCTGGCTAACGCTCTGAAACCTGTGGTGCTTCCGGGCGAAACGATGCGGGTGTTCATTCTGAAAGAAGGCAAAGAGTACAACCAGGGAGTGGCGTATCTGGACGACGGAACAATGGTCGTGGTGGACAACGCGAAACGGATGATCTCGAAAACGATCGACATTTCGGTGACGAGCGTATTGCAGACGACGGCCGGAAAAATGATCTTCGGTAAATATGACGAGCGCCAGCACGCGACCCACGAAAAGCCCTCGCAGGAGCGTCACGAGCGGCAAGCGCGCGAGCAGCAGCATCATCATCCGGCCACGGCGCCGCCGCAAGGCTAGGCGCCGGTTGCGTGTGGAGATTGGCGAATGAGATACGGCACTGACCCCGCGCCGCATTGAGGCGTTAGCCCGGAATCCAGGTAGAATACAAAACAAGCCCATGAAAGTAGCCGCCATCATTCCAGCCGCGGGACTCGGTACGCGCATGAACCGTGGCCAGGCGGAGAAAAGCGGCATCAGCCGCAAACAGTTCATGCTGTTGGACGGTGCACCAATTCTAATTCATACGCTGCGAAAATTCGCGTTATGCCCGAGCGTGGCTGAGATCGCGGTCGCATTGCGCGCGGACGATATGGAGTGGGTGGGAAAGAGCGTCGAGCAGGAGAGATTCGCCAAGCCGGTAAGGCTCGTCGAAGGGGGTCAGAGCCGCCACCAATCCGTTGAGAACGCCCTTGCGGCGCTGCCGCACGATACGACACTGGTCGCGGTTCATGACGCGGTTCGCCCGTTTATCGAGGTGGCGATGATCGAGAAAGTGATCGCGGAGGCGGCGCAGACAGGCGCGGCCATCGTAGGGATCGTTCCCATCGACACGGTCAAGCAGGTGCACAAGAACAAAATCCGCGCCACCATTTCGCGCGAACGGCTGGTGCTGGCGCAGACGCCGCAGGTGTTTCGCTTCGAGCTGCTGCGCCGGGCATTTGAAAAAGCGCGGCAGGATAATTTCACGGGCACCGATGAAGCCAGCCTGGTGGAGCGCCTGGATGAAGAAGTGAGCGTGGTGGTGGGCAGCGACCGCAATATTAAAATCACTAAACCAACCGACATGGATCTTGCGCGCCTGTTTCTGGCCGAGGGGCGCGGCGCGTGAGCGAATACCGATCGGGACTCGGGTGGGACGCGCATCGGACGATCGCGGGACGTCCGCTGATTCTGGGCGGGGTGGCGATCGCCTCCGAGGTTGGATTGGATGGACACTCCGACGCCGATGTGCTGTCGCATGCGATTACGGACGCGATACTTGGCGCGGCGTGCTTAGGCGACATCGGAATGCATTTTCCGGACACGGATTCGCGCTGGAAGGACGCCGACAGCATTAATCTGCTGAGGCACGCGAAGGCTTTAGCGCAAGACGCGGGTTTCGAACTTGTGAACGTGGATGCAACAGTGATACTGGAGCGGCCGAAGTTGAACGACTATCGCATGGCGATCCGGCGAAGCCTCGCGGAATGCTTGAAACTGGCCGCCGACCGGGTGTCGGTGAAGTTCAAGACCGCCGAGAAGGTGGGGCCAGTGGGAGAGGGCCGGTCCGCGGAAGCACTGGCGGTAGTGAGCGTGCGGCGGAGCGCGGCGCCCCAAAAAAAATAAGGCCCCGATTGCTCGGGGCCGTTGTTGCTAACGAACCTTGATCCGCCGGCTTACTTCTTTTTCTTCGGAGCAGCCTTCTTGGCGGGTGCCTTCTTGGCAGCCTTCTTGGTTGCGTTCTTCATCGATTGATTCTCCCTAACATCAGAATTAAGCGATCTCCGAAAAGATCGCAGCGTGATCCATATATAAGGTTGTTTGAGAATAAAGTCAAGCAAAAAATGCATGGAGCGGGTCTTGGCAGACAAAAGAACGTCCTCGAAGCGTAAAAACGTTTCCGTGTAGAATTGTTCTTGAGGGGTTTTGCTTGCCGGGAATGCGCTTCGATTGGAGAGCCGCCGCGCTGGTTGTCGCGATCTTCTGCCACGCGTGCGCGAAGAAGCAGCGAGCAAGCGCGCCGCCCGCGCCGCGCGCCGGAGAAAGTGAAACGGGAATCGCAAGCTGGTACGGCGATCCGTATCACGGAAGGCGCACCGCCAACGGCGAGGTGTACGACATGGACGAACTGACGGCGGCGCACCGCACGCTTCCGTTCGATACATTCGTTCGCGTCAAAAATCTTTCCAATCATCGCGAGGTGGAGGTGCGCATCAACGATCGAGGTCCGTTCGTAGGCGGGAGGATCATCGACTTGTCGCGCGCGGCGGCCGGACGCATCGAAATGATCGGACCCGGCACGACGAAGGTCCATCTGACTCTGCTGCGCGTACCCGAGCGGAACTCGCCCGCAAGCGGAACCTACGCGGTACAGGCAGGCGCGTTCAAGGATCGGGAGAAAGCGGAAATGCTGAGGGAGGCACTCGAGAAAAAGTTCAAAGAAGCGCGGCTGACGCGGCGCGACGGCAATCCGCCTTTATGGAGGGTGATCGTGGGACGCGAGACCTCAATCGGGAAAGCGCACGATCTTGCCGGGCACGTGCGGCGGTACGCGGGCGAGGCCATCGTTGTCGCATTTCCCTGACCCGGCTCGAGCGGACGAGAATGACGGTATGAGCGCCGCCCGGCCGCTTCGCGGGAGTTTGGCGGCAATTCGAGCGACTGTGAGATCGCTTACTGCAACCAGCGGAACCCTGTCCACCGCAAGTGCGGGTAGAAGGGTTGACCGCAAAAGAGTTTGAGAGAGCGCATATTGCGGTATTGCCGTACTATGAAACTCGCGGTAGATTTTATTTTCTGTCGCAGCACTATCTAAAGAGGTTGCGCCCCCAGGCAGAGGCGGCGCCTGATCCGAATTCCAGGAAGGGTTATGGTCTCCTTGAACGAAGTTTCGCGGCAGGGACTGGTTGGGAACTCGATACGCACCCGGCAACTGTTGCGTTTGATTGAAAAACTTGGCAACAGCCGCTGGCCTGTATTGATACTGGGCGAGACGGGGACGGGAAAGGAAGTTGTAGCCCGCACGATACATCAGACAAACCCTGTGGGCCCTTTCGTGACGATCGATTGCTCCTCTTTGGTGGGCACCATAATGGAAAGCGAGCTGTTCGGGCACACCAAGGGCGCATTCACGGGCGCGGTGGGTACGAAAGTGGGATTGATCGAAGCGGCCAATGGCGGAACCGCGTTCTTTGACGAAATCGGGGAACTGCCGCTCGATCTGCAAGCCAAGCTGCTTCGCGTTTTGCAGGAAAAAGAGTTCCGGCCCGTTGGCTCTCTGCAGGCCAAGCGATCCGATTTCCGGATCGTCGCCGCAACGAACCGCGATCTGGCGCGGGAAGTGGAGCGCGGCGCCTTCCGCCGGGATCTGTATTACCGGCTGAACGTGGTTACGGTCCGCCTGGCTCCGCTTCGGGAAAGAAAAGAAGATATCGATTCCCTAGTGCAGCATTTTATGACGATGCACGGCCGGGGTCACGTGCTGGCCCAGGAGACAATGGACGCCATGCATTCCTACGATTGGCCGGGCAATGTCAGAGAGCTGGAGAATTGCATCCAGCACATGGTGGCCATTCATACGGGCCCGGTGATGACAGTGAGCCATCTGCCGAGCAGCATCCAGAACCATCTGCACGCCAAGCGACCGCAATACATAACGATGGCGGCGGGGTCCTCAAGCGCCGGGGGATCGGGATCGCAGCGGGTAGTGCCGGAGGAGCGCTGGGAGAATAGCTCGCCGGAAGAAGACGATCCACCGGTGCTACCGCTTGTGGAGATCGAGCGGCGCGCCATCATGAGCGCACTGGCCTACACAAAGGGCGATCGCGGGATCGCAGCGACGCTGCTTGGCATCGGACGGACCACGCTTTACCGAAAACTGAAGGAATACGAGGTGGCCTGCTAGCCGGTGAGCCGGCTCGCCGGTGAAGCTGACGCGCTTGACGCTTGCCCGCGCGGGAACGCCAATCTATACTTTGTTGTGGGCGCATCCTGCTGGAGGGATCATGGCGGAACCGGTGAAGTGGTGGTTTGAGGCGGCATACATTCAGGCGTGCAACTGCGATTTCGGCTGTCCCTGCGAATTCCAGGCGCCGCCGACGAAGGGATACTGCGAAGGGTCGGGAGCCTGGCAGATTAGCTCGGGCCGATATGGAGACGTTTCACTCGACGGGTTAGGGCTGGCGTTCGCGGCCAAGTGGCCCGGGGCGCTGCATCTGGGCGGGGGAACCGGCGCGCTCTTCGTGGACGAGCGCGCATCGGAAGCCCAACGCGCGGCGCTGCTGCAGATCGCTTCCGGGCAGGCCGGCGGAATGCCCTTTGAGATTATCGTCACTACTCTCTCAAAAGTGCTTGACCCCTTCTTTGTCCCCTTTGCTTTTAACTGGGACGGCCGAAATTCGAGCGTGAAGATCGGCGGCCACATGGAGATTGAAACCGAGCCGGTGAAGAATCCCGTGACGGGGAATCCGGAGGGCGTCAGGATCGTTCACGAAACCGGCTTCGTCTTCAAGGAAGCCGAGGTGGTGGCGGGGAAGACGTGTGTCGCCTCCGCCGGGGAAATACAATTCGACTGGCCGAATCAGTCGGGCTTTGTGGCGCGCGTCCGCTACGCGAACTGAACATGCAGGCAGCGGTCACAGACGATCCGGGTTCTTCGCCCGGAGGCGCCATCGAGTCATTGCTTGTCCGCGACCGCATTCTCATATTGGCCGGAATGGCGGGAATCACCGCGGCCGGATGGGCCTACCTTTTCTATGATGCCGATGCCAACCACTGCGCGCGGATGGCCGAGATGGCGCTGCCGCACATGGGCGGCTGGAGTTGGGTTGAGTTCAGCCTTATGTTCGCGATGTGGTCCATCATGATGGTGGCGATGATGGTTCCTTCGGTGGCGCCGATGGTTCTCCTGTTCGCTTCCGTCAACCGGCGGCGCAACGCCCGGCAGCGTCCATATACGCCAACCGCGGTTTTCCTGGGCGGATACCTGGCCGTTTGGACGGCCTTCAGTTTGCTCGCGACTGCCGCGCAATGGGGACTGCAACGGGTGGCGCTGCTATCGGCCGCCATGGCGGCCACCAGCGCCATACTAGGCGGAGCGATTCTTTTGGCCGCGGGCATTTTTCAATGGACTCCATGGAAGAACGCCTGCCTCACGCATTGCCGCACGCCGATGCATTTCCTGATGACGGAATGGCGTGAAGGCAAAGCGGGCGCCTTCCTCATGGGCTGGCGGCATGGACTGTTCTGCACCGGCTGCTGCTGGGCTCTGATGCTTTTGCTGTTCGTCGCCGGCGTGATGAATCTTGCCTGGGTGGCTGTTCTATCCGCGTTAGTGCTGGCTGAGAAGGTGCTTCCGAAGGCGAAGTTTGTCATTCGCTCGATCGGAGTGGCGCTGGCTTCGGTGGGCATCTGGATGTTGGCCTCATAAGAGGCCGTATCGAAAAAGGAGGGAACTCGACGCGATGCCTTCAACGGATTCTTTGACCCGGCGTTCGCTTCTGGCCGGGACGCTGCTTCCGCTTTGCGCAACAGATGAAGCGCTGCCTCCGGTGCGTCCGATCACGCGCGGGCCCCGTTTCCATTGGTTCGGCTACTATGACAAGCTCCAGTTCGATCCATCGAGCAGGTATGCGCTTGGCATGGAGGTGGAGTTCGAGCACCGCTCGCCGCGCGCCGACGATGAGATCCGCGTAGGCATGATCGACGTCGAAGACGGCGACAGGTGGACGGAAATCGGCCGGAGCAAAGCCTGGTGCTGGCAACAAGGGTGCATGTTGCAGTGGCTGCCGGGATCCAAAACCGGCGTGATTTACAACGACCGGGAAGACGGACAATTCGTCTCCCGCGTTTTGAATGTCAAGACGGGGAAGAGCCGGCGCCTTCCCGGCGCCATTTACGCGGTTAGCCCCGACGGGGAGTGGGCCGTGACGCCCGATTTCAGCCGCCTTGCCGATACCCGGCCCGGTTATGGCTACGCCGGCGTGCCCGATCCGAATAAGGACATTGCGGCGCCGGAGAAAACGGGCATCTGGCGAATGAACCTCAAGACCGGAAAGAGGGAGATGATTCTGAGTCTGGCTCAAGTGGCGGCGGTTCCATACCGGGAAGGGAAACCGAATGCCACCAGGCACTGGCTGAATCACCTGCTCTTTAGTACCGATGGGAAGCGGTTCCTATTTCTGCACCGCTGGAGCACGGCCGGCAAGTCCGGCTTTTCGACGCGAATGTTCTCGGCGCGGCCTGACGGGACCGATCTGTACGTGCTCGATCCGCACGGCCAGACTTCACACTTCATCTGGCGCGATCCGCGGCATGTCATGGCATGGGCGTTTCACCCCTCACACGGCAACAAGTTTTACCTGTACGAAGACAAGACGGAGAATGTCCAGGTGATGGCTCCGGAAGTGATGATTGTGAACGGCCACAATACGTATCTGCCTGGGAACCGTTGGGTGCTTAACGACACCTATCCGGACAAGAACCGGATGCAGCATCCGTATCTATACGACACGAGGACGAACCGGCGCGCCGCACTGGGCCATTTTCTGTCGCCTCCCGAGTATATAGGGGAGTGGCGCTGCGACAACCATCCGCGCTTCAGCCCAAATGGCCGCCTGGTGACCATTGATTCGCCACACGGCGGCAACGGACGCCAGATTTATCTAATCGATATCAAGGGAATCGCAGGTTAACTCAGGCCGCGACCGGGGGACTTTTTCCATGAGGAGACTGTCCACGGTTAACTCCGCCTCGTCGGATTTTCTTGCATCGAGGCGCTTCTCGTATTGGAGGGCGAGCAAGGAACCAAGCGCCGGCATCGCAAGAGGCAGGAAGAGGCGGGCCCCATCGAAGGCGAGCATCCACAAAGGGGAATTACCCCCCTCCTGCAGCGTTCCAACGTGGATGGTCTTGAGAAAAGCGAGAACGTAACCGAAAGGAATGGCGAGCACGACAAAAACGCGCCAACTATCCAGACGCCAGCTCATCGCGGCTCCGGCCGCCACAAGCAGAAGAATCGCGAGCAGCGCGGGCATCATATCAAACACCTGGAGCATGCGGACCAAAGCGCCGGCGACGATGGAAATGCCGATTCGAAGAAGGATGTCTTTCACGCTGGCCTTAGTATGACATGCGTTAGACCACCAGTCTCTCAGGGATTTCTCTTAACCTTACGCGGTAAAGAATCTCTTGCCTGCACTCGCGAGATAGGCTAGAGCGCCGTTTGAGAGCCATCGATTTTGTGGCCGCCGAGTAGCGCGGATAGCAGGCTCCAGGAATAAGCCGGCTCGTGAAGAATGAGCGCGCGCACCAGCATGAAGAAAACGGCCTGGATGCGGATGAGGATCCCAGCCAGCAATCCGGCGCGTTTGGAAAGAAAGTGAGAGACGCCGTTGAGCCGGTCGGCGGCCAGCAGGGCTCGTTGAGCGCTGTTCCAGGTGGGTTTGGAATCGACAAAGGAGTGATCGAGGACTTGAACGTGGGGGATGAGGTACGCCTTTTTGGACGCGTGACGGATCTGGAAGGCGAGTTCCAGATCGGCGCCCCATTCGCCGTAGCGTTCGTCGAAGTAGTTCATCCCCTTGAGAAAAACGCGGCGGATGAGAAGCGCCTTCCGGCCGGGATACTCAATGGCGGTGGCGCGTTCGATGGTTTGCGGGGCCGAAGCCGGGATGGCGGATTCATCCTGCCAGAGGCGCCACAGCGTATCGCGGTCGGGGAGGCTGCGGACCTGGGGGAAGGGGTTGCCTTCCGAATCCACAAGCAGGGGGCAGACGGCGCCGGCGTCGGGTGTTTCTTCAAGCAGCGTAGCGAGGCGGGGAATGGCATCGGGCCGCACTTCGATGGCGGGGTCGAGAAAGAGCAGCAGGCCGGCTTTGGCGCTGCGGATGCCAATGTTGAGCGCTTTGGTGGCGCCGAAGTTGCGCGGTATGCGGAGGAATACGATCTCGGGGAATTCCAAATCCCATTCCGGCGTCGTGTCGTGGGCGCCGGGATCGAGGACGATGATCTGAAGCCGGTCGCTTTCCTGCGATTTGTTGAGCGCTTCGAGACACCGCCGCAGCGCCTTGGCGCGATGAAAGGAGACGATGATAACAGAAACACGCGGGCCTAACGGCTGTTCCTGCTCTTGCTGGGGTTCCTCCATGGGGATTCTTGATCATACCAAGCCCCAGCCGCTGGCCTAGTATAGAAAATGTGGCTGGTTTGGTTCGTATTGGTTTTTTGTTGACAATCTGGAGTTGTGCAATGCCCGCACAGCAATACCGGGCTCTCTGGGTGGATGCATTTAACCGCGGCTTCAAAAGCCCGGCGGAGGTGGAAGAGCTGGTGGAAAACGCCGCCGCCGCGCGCGTGAACGCCATCTTCATGCAGGCGCGGCGGCGCGGCGACGTTTACTATCTTCGATCGGTGGAACCGCCGGCGCAGGACCCGGCGTATTCGCCCAACTTCGATGCGCTCGATTATCTGATTCACCGCGCGCATGCCCACGGCATCGAGGTGCATGCCTGGTTCGTAGTGTCGCGGTTGTGGACCTCGCCCGCCCCTCCACTGGATCCCCGGCACGTCTGGCACAGGCACGGGCCGGACGCTTCCGGCGACGATTTCTGGATGACGGTGAGCTCGGCCGGGGCAACCGGCAATTCGATTGACCTGGGGCATCCGGCCGCCGCGCAGCACATCGCGGATCTGGTGGTGAACGTGGCGCGCGACTATCCCGATGTCGACGGACTGCATCTGGACTACATCCGCTATCCGGAGGAGGCCGATTTCGGCTGGAACCCAAAGGCGGTGGAGCGATTCCAGCGGTTGGAAAACCGGACCGGCGCTCCCGCGCGAAACGATGCGGCATGGGCGGATTTCCGCCGGCGGCAGGTGACGCAACTGGTGCGTGAAATTTATTTGCGATCCAACGCGGCCAATCCGTCCATCAAAGTGAGCGCGGCGGTGATCACGTGGGGTGACGGACCGAGAGGCGCCGACCCGGACGCATCTTATCGGGGGCTGGACGCCTACTCGCGTGTATTTCAAGACTGGCGCGGCTGGCTGGAGGAGGGAATCCTGGATCTGGCGATTCCGATGAACTATTTCGTCGATGCGCGCAACGCAACCTTTCTGAACAACTGGCTGGCGTTTGAGAAAGACCGGCAGTACCAGCGCGGCATCCTGGTTGGGCTGGGCATTTACCTCAATCCGATTGCCGACAGCATGGCGCAGATTCAGAGGGCGCTGGCGCCGACGGCGGCGGCGAGCACGCCGCTCGGGGTATGCCTGTACAGCTACGCCTCGACCAACGCGAACAATACTCAGCCGAACCAGGAGTTTTATCGCGCGGCCGGCGAGTTGTTCGGCCCGCCGGCGCAGGTTCCCCAGTTGCCGTGGAAAACGAATCCGCGAGCCGGTCATATGTACGGGCGGCTGCATGTGGATGGCGGCGCGGAATGGTTGAGAGACGGAGCAACGGTGTGGGCGGAATCCGACACAGGCGGACCGACGCGTCGAGAGCTGGTAACGGGCGGCAACGGTTTCTTCGGCGCGGTGGATTTACCTCCCGGCCGGTATCGCATGCGTGTCGAGCGCGGCGGGCGCGAGTTGTACCGCAGCGTGGCGCGGGACATCGCGCCCGGCGCGATCATACCATTCGATGTTCATCTCAAGGGTGAGGACTTTGAAGCGGCAACGCCGCGAATTCGTCAGGCGGCGGTTTCAGCCGCCGCGCCGGGCGATACGATTACGCTCACCGGCAGCGCGTTTGCACTGGGCGGAGGATTCGCCACTCAGGTTCCGCTGCCGGTTGTTTTGAATCGCGCGCAAGTTGTGGTGAACGGGGAAGCGGCGCCGCTGTTTGAGATCGCTCCGGACCGCGCCGCTTTGCAGTTGCCATACCGCGCGCCGGGGGCATGGCGAATTGTGGTGCGGCATCAGGGACTGGAATCGCGGCCATTCGAGCTGGCCTACGCCGAGGCCCGGCCGGTGATTCTCGGCTCCCGTTACGCCGCTCCCGGAATCCTTGAGATTCACGCCACCGGACTTGGCATGGTGGACCCGCCCGTACCGGCGGGATCCGGGTTTTCCGGCATTCCGCCTTACCCGCGCGTCCGGCAACCGGTGCAAGTGCTGCTTGTCAGCGAGGGGCGCGAGATCGAGCTGGAGCCAAGCTACGCCGGATTGACGCCCTACTATCCGGGCCGCTATCAAGTGAACGTTGCGCTGCCGGAAGGAGTTTCGAGCGGGACGATTCGCTTGCGCATGGGGGAATCCGTCTCGGCGCCGGCAGCGTTGCCTTAATTACCGCAACCCAACTTCGATGGGCTGCGCGGTCGCCTCGTCGGTGAGGATTTCGGCATCGGGGTGTCCCTGGATCAATGTAACGGGGTAGGCGGCGGTTACGCCGCCGGCGACCGCGATGCGGAATATGGCGCGATGCCGCTCTCCAGCGGCGCAGTACAGACGAATGCGCCGCGCCGCCAGTATATCGCGCATTCCGCAGGTGACGGCCATGGGCGGAATCGCATGAGAATTACCGCCCGCCGAGTGGATGCTTTGCACCACAACGGAGTCGTCGCCCAGAGCAACAACTCTGGTCAGAGACTGGCGCATCTTCTCCTCCGAGACTTGGCGCCAGCGCGAGATGACGGGTTCATTGAAGGCCACGTGCCCGTGATAGCCCACTCCACCGAAACAGCAATCGGCGCCTCCGGCGCGTTGCAGTTTTTCGCTGAATTCATCGATGCGGAACGGATGAGGAACGATGTGCCTGGAATCGGGCGGCCGCAGCTCAGCGTCGATTTTCGACAGCAACTCGCGTTTCAGGAACGCCTCAAAGCTGAGCGGGTGGGTGAGAGCAACGGGGCGCCCCTGCCAATCGAGGAACTCATCCATCTGAAAGATCCAGACATTGCGCCATGAGATGCGCTCGCGGTTGGTGATCTCAACGAGCATCGGATACTGGCGCACGGGCCCTACCGGGAGGATCAGACGCGCTGGTCTTTGCTCGCGATTGGCGCGCTCGATCTCGGAGGCGACCGAGAAAGCGAAGGCGGCCAGAAGGGCCGGAATATCCGCGGTAAGGCGGAAAGGCAGACGGGCGCGCTCCCGCAGCCGGTCCACTGGAAGATGCATCAACTCCGCGAAACAGTCCATCGGTCCTATGCTAGTTCAAGTGGACCCCTTCAACGACAGACGGCGCTGGACATTTCTGGGGCTTCTCTTTCTGTCCATGGCGATCAACCTGCTTGACCGGCAGGTGCTGGCCGTGCTGGCGCCCTCGATACGCGACGAAATGCGCCTGACCAACACGGAGTACTCGTTGATTGTGGCGAGCTTTTTGCTGGGGTTGACTCTGGCTCAAGTGCCTTCGGGGATGCTGATTGACCGGATCGGCGTGCGCGCGGGCCTGCCGTTGTTAATGATTTGGTGGTCGGTGGCAAACGGGCTGCACGCCACGGCGCGCACGGTGGCGCAGTTCTGCGGTTTCCGGTTTCTGCTTGGGGTGGGAGAATGCGGCAACTACTCGGCGGGAGTGAAGGCGATCTCGCAGTGGTTTCCGGTTAAAGAGCGTGCATTTGCGGGCGGAATCTTCAACAGCGGCACCGTAATCGGAGCCTTTCTTGCGCCGTACCTGATCGTGAAACTCTCGAATGCGTTTGGGTGGCGCATGGCGTTTCTCGTGCCGAGCGCCCTGGGATTGCTTTGGGTGATTCCGTGGCTGCTGGCCTATCGCGAGCGGCCCGCGGCGGCTGTCCGCGAGGCCAAGGTTCCGCTAACGCCGCTTTTGCGGAAACGCCAGGTGTGGGGCGCCGTGTTGCTTCGAGCATTAGCCGGGCCGGTCGTCCATTTTTATTGGTACTGGCTGCCGGAGTATCTCAAAAGGGAGCGGGACTTCAGCATGGAAATGATCGGGCTGCTGGCCGGCATCCCGTTTTTGTTCGCCGGGCTCGGCAATCTGGCGGGTGGATGGTTTTCCGGCCATCTCATCCGCCGCGGCTGGAGCGTGGATCGTTCGCGAAAAGCGGCATTTCTGATCTGCGGCGCCATGTGTCTGATCAGCGCGGCCGTACCGGCGGCTCCGGGCGAAGCCGCGGCCATCGCGCTGATATCACTGGCCACCTTCGCGCTGGGCGGCATCGCAGCCAATCACATCGGGCTGCTCACCGATCTTTTTCCGTCGCCGGTGATGGCTCGCATCACCGGACTCACGGGTATGTGCGAAGGCGCGGTGAATATGGCAGTCCAACTGGCCACCGGCATCGTCGTGGACCGGTTCGGATATTATCCCGTTTTCCTGGCAGCGGGGCTGATGCCGGCTGTCGCGATCTCGTCACTGTTTTTGTTGGTGCGCCGCGTGGAGCGGATCGAGGCGGTATAATCTCGGAAGTTGTCCGCGGCGATCCGCTCCTACGTTCCGGAACCGTATTATGGAGACCGACCTTTCGCAAGCTTTTGCGGGCCGGATTGAACCAATCCGCACTTCCTTGCCCTACCGGTTGAGCATCGTTCTTGTGGCCGTGGCCATGGTGCTGCTGCCGCTGGTTTATGCGGCGATTGTCGTTTTGGCGGCCTGGGCTTGGTGGCTCTACGTAACGCGCCTAATGCCGGTGGTGCTCGACAACACCGGCAACTCGACCGCTCTATTGCTATCCGGCGTGCCGGTAGCGGCCGGCGCAATCCTGGTTTTCTTCTTGCTCAAACCACTGCTGGCCCGGCGCCCCCGTCCGGCCCAGCCGCTGACGGTCGAGCGGAAGGAGGCTCCGGGTCTTTTTGAGCTGGTCGAACGGCTTTGCGACACGGTGGGCGCGCCACGTCCAGTGCGCATCGACGTGGATGTGCAGGTGAACGCCTCGGCCTCCCTGCGCCGCGGCGTGTGGAGCCTGTTTTCCCAGGACCTTGTGCTCACCGTGGGCCTGCCGCTGGTGAACGGGCTATCCTTGCGGCAATTCACCGGAGTGCTGGCCCACGAATTCGGGCACTTCTCGCAAGGGGCGGGCATGAGGTTCGGCTACCTGATCCGTGTCGTGGCTTTCTGGTTCGCCCAAGTGGTCTTCGCGCGCGACGCCTGGGACCTGCGCCTGGAGCACTGGGCCAAATCGAGCCGCTGGTGGGTGACGCAACTGATGTGGAATACCGGACGATTGTGCGTGTGGGTGTCGCGCCGGATCCTGCACGCTTTGATGCTGCTGGGCCACTCGATCAGCATGCTTCTTTCCCGCCAGATGGAATTCGACGCGGACCAGGCCGAAATCCGCACGGTTGGCAGCAAGACATTCGTTGAGACCAGTAAGCGGCTTCACGTGCTCGATCTTGCCAGCCGGTGGGCGCACGGCGATTTGAGTCTGGCCTGGAAAAAGCGGCGTCTCGGCGATGATGTGCCGGCGCTGATCGCGGCCAATCTGCGGCAAATGAAATCTGAAGTTGTGGACCAGGTGATGGAGAAGGCGATGGATTCGACGCCCGGCATGTACGATTCGCATCCGCCAACCGGACAGCGCATCGCAAAGGCGGAAGAGCGCCCTTGCGGGGGCGTGTTTCGCTTCGATGGCGACGCCCGCGAGCTGTTCGGCGATTTTTCGGCCCTTTGCCGCCGCGCTTCCGTTCACTACTACCAACAGATCCTGCCCGACGAATTCCGGCCCGAAAGCCTCGTATCCACGGACTCCGTCGCGGCCGAGGGCGAAAGGCTAACCCGGCTCACCCAGGCCCGCATCCGCTACTTCGGGGAAGTTTTCGATGGTTCCTGCTGGGTGAGGTTGCCGGATCCAGCCGGCGATCGCCCTTCGCTGGAGCAATTGGAGCAATTGTATAAGGCTTCTCGTGACGAGATCGCCGGGGCCGTGGAGAAACGGCGGGAATGCGACGAGATCTATAACCGCTCGATTGTGCTTCATCAGGTGCTCGGCTACGCTGGGGCGGAGTTGAAATTCGCGCCTGAGCAGTTTGGCATGTCGACGGCGGAGGTCCCGCAACTGGAGTGGGAGCTTGGCGAGATGAAGCGGAAATTCGCGGCTGCCTGCCTGGCGCTGGAACAAGGTTGTCCAAGCCTGATGGCGCATCTTGCCGCGAGACTGGCCGCGCTCGATGGACGGATGCCGGAAGTCTGGCTCAAGACGCTGGCCTTGCTCAAAGACAAAGAAGAGCTGTTGAACGCGTTGCTCTGGGCAAGTGAAGCTTATTCGGCGCTGTCCGCGCAGGAGCAGGCCAACGCGGAGCACCAGCCGCTTCAGCGAGAGCTTCGGCATGGGAGCCTGCGCCTGGAGCGCGCGCTGAAGGATTATACAGCTTCGTTCGGCGACGCTCCGCATCCTCTGGCGGATAAGGAAGGCGAGACGCTGCGCGCGCATCTTAGCGAAGCGCCGGATCCGGCGGGCGTTTGGGAGCGGGCCCACGTTGCCGTTTCACGCGCCAATGACCTTTACCTGAATCTGCTCGGCAGGCTGGCCGCCGATGTTGAGCCGGAACCGGCGGAAATGCCGTGAGCAGCGCAGCCAGGCTTTCAGCGGCGCACTATAATTGAATGTGATGGACCGGCGCGGCTTACTGCATGTTTCCGCCGCCGCGGCGATGTTCGGAGTACCCGTTCGCGGCGCGGCGGTACGCCCACCGTCGTTGCCTGGCCAGAAGCTGTTCGAGCGTAATCCGGAAGAGTACTGGAATCGCATCCGCGCGGAGCAGTTCTATCTGCCTGGCTGGCGTGCTTTTCTCAACAACGGAAGCCTCGGCATCGTGGCGCGTCCCGTGATGCAAGCCGTTGTGGATTATCTTCACAGTTCGGCGGCCCTCGAGATGGACTACTATCCGCGCTGGGGCTACGAAACCATGGACGAGTTCCGCCAGGAGCTCGCCGATTTCTATGGCTGCAATAAAGACGAGCTGGCCCTGATGCACAACGCGACCGAAGCCATGTCGACCATAGCCGCCGGCATCGAGTTGAAGGCGGGAGACGAGGTTCTGATAACCGACCAGGAGCATCCGAGCGGCCGGGGCTGCTGGCACATGCGCCAGGCGCGGCATGGAATATCGGTTCGTGAAGTGGCCATCCCTTTGCCGCCCAAAAGCGGGGATGAAGTGGCGGACCGTATCGTTTCCGCCGTAGGGCCGCGCACGAGGGTTCTCAGCTTCAGCGGCATCACTTCTCCGAGCGGGTTGGTAGTGCCCGTCCGCCAGATTTGTGACGCCGCCCGCGCCAAGGGGGTCATCTCGGTGGTGGACGGCGCGCATATGCACGGGCAGATTCCGTTCCGCACAGCCGATCTCAACTGCGATTACATGGCGGGGAGCCCGCACAAGTGGGTCTTTGCGCCGGCCGGGTGCGGCCTGCTTTATATCCGCGAGGAAAACCTGGAAAAGCTGTGGCCGAGCATCGTCAGCGGATCATGGAAGGAAACCAAGCTCAAGGCGGCCCGATTCATGAATATGGGAACCAACAACCGGGCAATCATGGAAGGCATGATGGCCGGCCTGCGTTTCCTCAAGCAACTGGGCCCTGAACGGGTATACGCCCGCATGCACAAGGTGGCCCGCTACTTTCTGCTCAAGGCCGGCGAATGCCCCCACGTTACGCTACTTACCCCCGACGATGACCGCCAGTTCGGCTGCCTGGTAACGGTGAGGTTCAAACCGGAAAAACTCGACCGGTTTCACGATTTGCTCAAGAAACGGCGCATCTGGGCGAACATGGGACGCCAGGTCCGGCTCTCCGCCCACATCCATACGAGGCTTCGGGACGTTGACGCTTACTTTGAGACCATGCGCGAGGCTCTGGGATAAAAACAAACAGAGCCGGTTTTGTCAACTAGGAAAAACACTTCAATCCCGGTCCGGTCTGTACTATTTTGGCAGTTGTGCCGATAGCAGATTTGAGGTTCAATTGGAGGTAGAAGGGAAAGTTATCTGGCTATGATTGTTCGCCGCGTTCTTTGTGCCGTCACTGCCGTGCTGCTGGTGGCTGTGTCCTGCAGCCGCGATCCGGAGAAGGTCAAAAAGACTTACCTCGACCGGGGAAACCAATACTTCAAGAACGGCAAATACAAGGAAGCCTCCATCATGTACCGGAGCGCCCTGAAGAAGGACATGCGCTACGGAGAGGCGTACTATCGCCTTGGCCTCACCGATCTGAGACTCGGACGATGGGCCGATGCCATCAAGAATCTTCGCCGCGCGGTGGAGCTGCAGCCCGACAATCTCGATGCCACGACCAACCTGGCCAACATCTATCTTCAGATCTACATGCTTGACCCGAAAAGGCCCAAAGAGGCCCTTAAGGAACTCGAGCTAATCTCCGCGGCGCTGCTGAAGAAAGATCCGAAATCGTTTCTTGGCCTTCGGATCAAGGGCCATCTGGCTCTAGCCGCAAGAAACACGAAGGAAGCTCTCGATGCCTTCCGCGCAGCCCACCAGGTAAAACCGCTGAGTCCGGAAATTGTCATGCCGCTTGTGGAGACCATGGCAATGAACGGCGAGTTTGCCGAGGGCGAAAAACTGGCCTATCAGATGATCGCCAAGGACAAGACCTTTCAAGCCGTATACGATTGGCTCTACTTTCGCTACATCGCACTGAAGCGGTTGGAAGACGCCGAAAAGATCTATAAGATCAAGATCGAAAACAATCCCAAGCAGCCGTTCTTTATTCTTCAGCTCGCCGGTCATTACTTCCTAACCCGCCGCAAGGATGACATGGAGAAGGCGCTCGCGGGGATCACCTCCAGGCCGAACGATTTTCCTGTCGGACATGTCCAGGTGGGTGATTTCTATCTCCGTATCCGCGACGTCGATAAGGCGGTGAAGCACTACGAGGAGGGATTGAAACTGGCCGGTTCCAAAGAGCATCGGGCGACCTATGAGAAGCGCCTGGTGGAAACGTTGATACTCAGGGGGCGCAAACAGGAAGCTCTCGATCTGGTAGGCAAAGTCCTCAAAGCCAACCCGTCGGACAACGATGCAATCGCGATGCGGGCGTCTTTATGGCTTCAGGACGGCAGTAAAGAAAAAATTCAGAATGCGATTAGCGAACTCAATTCGGTGATCATTCGCACCCCCGAGAACTTCGTGCTGCGCTATAACCTGGGCCGCGCCTATATCGCCAAGGGTGACGTCGATCAGGCTCGCATCCAGTTTCAGGAGGCCGTAAAGTACCGCCCCGACTACACGCCGGCGCGGCTTGCGCTGGCGCAACTGCACCTGGCCAAGAACGAGTTCACGAAAGCGCTCCAGGTAGCCGAGGAGATCATCAGCTACGATGCGAACAACATTCCGGCCCGTATGATCCGGACCAGTTGCCGGATCGGGCTTGGCGATCTCCCCACGGCGCGTAACGAATTAAACCTGGTGCTGGCTGCCAATCCCAGCTATCCCGATGCTCTGTTCCAGATGGGCGTTCTAAACTACCAGGAAAAAAAGTATAAGGATGCCGAGATGGCCTTCGTGCAGTTGCAGAAGACCTCGCCGAACGATCCTCGCGGCCTGGTGGGGCGCGTGGAAACCTTCGTGGCGCAAAAACAGTTCGACATCGCCATTCAACTGCTCCAGGATGACCTCAAGCTGAATCCGGAGCGGTCCTTTTACCGGCTTGCCCTAGGCAACACGGCGGTGCGCGCCAAGAAGTACGACCTGGCCATCGCCGAGTACGACAATCTGATGGAGAAGAACGCGAAGAACTTCGATGTGCAGATCAGGCTGGCCGAGACCCACCGGCTGAAAGGGGACATGCCTCAGGCCATTGCGGCGTTCAAGAAAGCGCGTGAACTCAATCCGAACGATCCCACTGCTCTGGTTCATCTGGCCCTCATATTCGAGGGAGTAGGGAAGTCCGCGGAAGCACGGCCTTATTACGAGATGATTCTCAAGCTCCAGCCGGACAATGTCGTCGCGCTGAACAACCTTGCATTCCTGATGGCGGAAACGGGCGGCGATCTGGACCAGGCCTTGACAATGGCTCAGAGAGCCAAAGCCAAAGCCCCGCATGAGGCCAACGTGGCGGATACGCTCGGTTGGATTTACATCAAGAAGAATCTCAGCGATTCCGCAATTCCGATCTTTCGCGAGCTGGTATCCAAGCATGAAGACAATGCCATTTTTCACTACCACCTCGGGATGGCGTTGTTCCAGAAAGGCGATAAGAACGCCGCCAAACGCTCCCTTGAGATGGCCTTGAAGAATAATCCTTCTGCTTCCGACGAGGTCAAGATTAAAGAGCTGATGAGCCGGATTTGAAACACCTTTCTGAATCCGTCACGCCGGTATGGGTGAAATTCAAGAAGAATCCGTCTTTACCATATGTATTGCCCTTTGGGGTGTTCCTCTTATTCCTGGCATTGTCAGCTAAGACGGGCCTGAGGCCGGAAATCGAATACGGGCTGCGCGTGACCATCCTTTCCCTGCTGTTGTGGTTCGTCTCCCGCCGCGTAATCAGTTTCAAAACCGTCAGTACATGGGGTTCCATTCTGCTTGGGGCCGCGGTGTTCCTGATGTGGATCGGGCCCGATCTTGTGTCTCCCGCATGGCGGCAGCATTGGGTGTTCCAGAATCCCATTGCCGGATCCGCTCACCAGCCGCCGGGCGGTTATGCGAGTTTGCCGGCCTCGGCGCTGTTTTTCCGCGCGCTGCGCGCGGTGGCCGTCGTGCCCATTGTCGAAGAACTCTTCTGGCGCGCCTGGCTGATGCGCTGGCTCGTAAAACCGGATTTCCAATCCATTCCGCTCGGTTTTTTCGAGCGCCAGTCATTTGCATTGACGGCGGTCCTGTTTGGTCTGGAGCACGGCGCGTATTGGGAGGTTGGGCTTGGGTCGGGAATAGCGTACAATTGGTGGATGGTACGCACCAGGAGCCTTGGTGATTGCATCCTGGCACATGCGGTGACCAATGCATGCCTCTCGGCCTACGTGCTGCTCGCAAGTAAATGGCAGTACTGGTGAACCCCATTCGCCCGCCGCAGGGCAGGCGAATGAGAAAACGACTGAATGATTGAGACAATCCGTTCCGGTGTTTGCGCCTCCAGGGCGCGCGTGGCGTTGTTTGATTTTGATGGCACGCTGTCAACCATCCGCTCCGGCTGGGTGGATGTGATGGTCCCCATGATGGTCGAGGTGTTGCTCGAGTTGAAGACCGGCGAAAGCGAAGCGGAACTCACCGGGATTGTTCGCGAGTTTGTGGCCCGGCTGACCGGCAAGGACACCATTTATCAGATGATCGAGCTGGCTGATCAGGTTAACAACCGCGGCGGCGCTCCGCTCGACCCGCTGGTGTATAAGCGCCGCTATCTTGACATGCTCTGGAAGCTGATCCGGCATCGCGTGGAGGCTCTCGGCAACGGCGATGCTTCACCAGAGAAGTACCTGGTGCCCGGCGCTCGCGCCCTACTGGAGTCGCTCAAACAGCGCGGCCTGAAAATGTATCTGGCCAGCGGCACCGACGATGCGGCCATGAAAGAGGAAGCGCGACTGCTCGACGTCGAGCGCTATTTCGATGGCGGCTGTTACGGCGCGCTTGAAGACTACAAGAGCTTCTCCAAAGCGATCCTGATCCGCCGTGTTATCGATGCCGCCGAGGCCAGCGGCGATGAATTTCTCGGCTTTGGGGACGGATTCGTCGAGATCGCAAATGTGAAGCAGGTGGGCGGCGTCGCCGTCGGCGTGGCCGGCGCCGAGCCCGAATGCATCGAAATCGACGATTGGAAGCGCAGCCGCCTGGTAAAGGTGGGAGCCGATTACATCATTCCGAACTACCTTTCCCTTGCGGAACTGAACGCGGCGTTGTTCCCGAATTGAAGCGATGCCATCGCGCTATCCGCAATTTGACAGGTCGCGGCTGGCGGTGCTCCCGCTCAGCGAGAGGACTCACGATCTGGGGCTTTCTCACTGGCTCGGCCTGAATGATCCTGTTCCGGAGTTTTCTCATCCCGACCTGGAAAGAGTAGCCGCTCTTCTGGCGCAAGCCAGGCAAGCCGGCTGCTGCCGCGTGCTGATCATGGGCGCGCATCTTCCGCGCGCCGGCGTAAACCGTCATATCATCGATCTCCTCTCGCGAGGCGCGATCGACCATATCGCCATGAACGGAGCCGGGATCATTCATGATTACGAGTTGGCCCGCATCGGCGCGACCACGGAAAGCGTCGCCAGATACATTCGCAGCGGACAATTCGGCCTGTGGCGGGAAACCGGGGTTCTCAACGACTGGGTCCGTGACGCCGCTTCCGCAGAGGAAGGGCTTGGCGAAGGGGTCGGCCGTCGGCTGCTTGAAAGCGGATTTCCGCACCTCGATCTCAGCGTCCTGGCCGCCGGCAGCCGCTACGGCGTCCCTGTAACCGTTCACGTGGGCATCGGTTATGACATCCTGCACGAGCATGCCAATTGCGATGGAGCCGCGCTGGGAGAGGCCAGCTATCGCGATTTTCTGATTTTCGCCGCCGCCATCGAGCGGCTCCAAGGCGGTGTGATCCTGAATTTCGGTTCCGCGATCATGGGCCCTGAAATCTATTTGAAGGCCCTGGCCATGGCCCGGAACGTCGCGCATCAGGAGGGAAGATCGATTCGCAGCTTCGCCGCCGCCGTGTTCGACATCATGCCCATCCGCGGCGATTTCCGCAAGGAGCTTCCGAAGTCAGACCCCGGCTATTTCTTTCGCCCGCATAAGACGATTCTCGTTCGCACGGTTGCGGACGGCGGAGAGAGTTTTTATTTCCAGGGAGACCACAGGGCCACGTTTCCCGCGCTGCGAAAAGCCGTGATTGCGCGTTTTGAAGCCGATGAACTGGGTTGAACGCATCCTCTCCGGGTTCCCGAATAAACGCGCGCTGGTGGCCGGTGATGTTTGTCTGGACCGCTGGTGCCGCTACGATCCGGCCTGCTCGGACCTTTCCCGCGAAACGGGCATTGCTCGAACCGCCGTCGTCTCCACGCAAATCACTCCGGGGGCCGGCGGCACTATCGCCAATAACCTGGCCGCTCTGGGGGCCGGCGCCGTGGCCGTGCTTGGAGTCATTGGCGCCGACGGCAACGGTCATGAACTGCGGCAGGCCCTGGAGTCGCGCGGCATTTCGCACGCGCTATCGGTGACTCACCCGGACGTGGCCACCTTTACCTATACCAAGCTGATCAATGTGCAAACCGGGGAGGAAGACCTTCCGCGCCTCGATTTCATCAACAACAAGCCGCTTCCCGCGGCCGCCGAGAAACTGGTTGTGGACCGCCTCCGCAACGCCGTTTCCAGCTACGACGTGATCCTGGTTTCCGATCAGGCCGAAACCGGCGCGGGAGGCGTGATCACGCCGGCGGTTCGCGCCGAGCTGGCATCGCTCGCTATTCTCTACCCGCACAAAGTCTATTGGGTCGATTCGCGAATGCGCCTGGAACATTTCCGCGGCATGATTCTGAAACCCAACGAACAGGAAGCCCGCGCGGCGAGCGAGCGCTGTTCCGGCTCGCCGGACTTTCGCCGGCTGCGTGAGCTTACCGCATCACCGTTGTTGGTGATCACTCACGGCCCGAAAGGCGCATTGCTGGTCGCGCCGGAGGGGGAAACGTGGGTGCCTGCCGTCCCGGTGGAAAACCCGGCCGATATATGCGGAGCCGGCGACAGCTTTTCGGCCGGAGCCGCCGTTGCCTATGCGATAACGCGGGACGCGGTTGCCGCGGCGCGTTTCGGCAATCTGGTCGCCTCGGTTACCATCATGAAGAAGGGAACAGGAACGGCTTCGCCGGAAGAAGTGCGGGCCGTTGCGTCGCGTCCGGCTTCATGAATACGCTAGCGATGGACATTGGCGGAACCAAGTTCACGCTGGCTGTCTTTGAAGACGATCGCATGGTTCGCCGGCATTGCAGTCCGACTGACCGCCACGGCGAGCGGGAATGGATGCTCGACCAGATCGCGGCAACGGCGGGGCTCTGGATGGCGGAAATGAGAATCGATCAATGCGGTATCGGGTTCGGCGGCCCTGTAGCCTTTCCGGCGCAGCGCATCGTCTTATCCACTCACGTCGGCGGCTGGCGGGATTTCGATCTGCCCGGCTGGGTTCGCCGGAGTCTGCGCATTCCAGCCATCATGGATAATGACGCTAACCTGGGGGCGCTGGGAGAAACGGTCCATGGCGCGGGCCGCGGAGCAGATCCGGTTTTCTTCATGACCCTTTCCACCGGCATCGGCGGAGGCATTGTCCGCGCGGGCCGCCTCTGGCGTGGCGCCGATTCCTACGCCGGCGAGATCGGGCACCTTACCATCCGCCCGGATGGCCCCGCCTGCCTGTGCGGCGCCAGGGGATGTCTGGAGCGTCTCTGCTGCGGCCTCTGGCTCGAAAAGGACCACGGGCGAACTGCTATCGAACTTCTTAAGGACGCCGCTTTCGTCGAGCGCTACGTGGTCGATCTGGCGCTCGGATTGAAGGCGTGCATCATGCTTCTGAACCCGGCTCGCATCGTCATCGGCGGCGGCATCAGCAAGGCCGGCGATGCTCTTTTTTCACCGCTGCGGCAGGAGTTGGCGCGTCAGATCACGGCATGGTCCCAGGCGCGCATCGACGTCGTGCCCGCGGCACTCGCCGATGACTCCGTTCTCTACGGAGCCCTCGAACTCGCAAAGGAACTACAGCAATGACTTTCCCGGAAATTTACAAAGCCGATTGCCTCAAATCGATCGAATCGATCGATCTTGAAAAAGTAGGTCAGGCTATCGAACTGTTTCAGCAGGCGCGGTCCGATGACCGTCAGATTTTCGTATGCGGCAATGGCGGCAGCGCTTCGACGGCCTCCCATTTCGTCTGCGATATGGTGAAGGGCGCCAGCTTCCACCGCCCCATCCGCTTCCGCATCATGGCGCTCACGGATTCGCTGCCAACCATCACGGCCTACTCCAACGACGTTGCCTACGACGTCATCTTCGCCGAGCAGTTGAAGAATTTCGCGCGGCCGGGCGACCTGTTGATGGCTATCAGCGGCTCGGGAAACTCGCCTAACGTCATCAAGGCGGTGGAGTATGCCAACTCGATCGGCTGCGCCACCATTGCGCTTACCGGCCGCGACGGAGGCAAAATCGGGCCGCTCTCGCGGCTGCATCTGCATGTGGCCAATCCGCATATGGGCAGAATCGAGGATGCTCACATGATCATCTGTCACATGATCTGTTATTACTTCATGGACATGGAAAAATAGCTTGGGAAGAGGGCACACCGCGCATTCAATGTAATCTGCATTACATTAAATAAACTGATATACATAACCAATCCCGCGAACAGGTTCCGTGCTAAGCAACAAATGGGACTTGCGTACTAATACTGTACGGGATGTTTCCTCGCTAATCTTGAAAGCTTTCCTGATTGGAACAGCAGGCTGTTTCCTACACACTGGAAAGGTCCATGAGCTCGCTAACCAAAATGATCAATCTACCCGACCTCGAGACGAGCGCGGGTTTTCACCCACCGGTTGCGCAATCGATGGAGGAAACAGGCCTGCCGGAGGCTTTGCTGCAGCAGTTGATATTAAAGATACTCTATTTCCGCTCCGAAGTTGTGGGGCGTGAACTCGCCCGGCATGTGGGTTTGAACTTCAGCATCATTGAGGGCGTCCTGGAATTCTTTAAACTCCAACACCTGGTATTAGTGAAGCGATCCTACGGGATGGGGACCGTCTCCGCCGTGTTCACTCTCTCGGATCAGGGGCGAGTACTGGCGCAGAATTACATGGAAACCAACACCTACGCCGGTAAGGCTCCGGTCCCGCTCTCGCAATATGTGGAGGCGGTTCGCAGACAGCGCCGCCAGTCGAATTGGATGACAGCGGACAAGCTGCGGGCCGCATTCTCACACATGATTGTCAGTCCGAAGCTGCTGAATCAGGTCGGACCGGCAGTGAATTCGGGCAAATCGTTCTTAATCTATGGGCAGCCCGGCAATGGCAAGACGTACATGGCCGAGGCGCTGTTGAACATGGAAACGGATTCCATCTACATCCCCTACGCAATTGAGTGTCAGGGCCAGATCATTCAGATTTTCGATCCCATTTACCATCAGCGCCTCGATCAGGACGATGAGGAGGGATCCATCTGGCGGGTTTCCACGCAGGCTGAGTTCGATGGGCGTTGGTTCCGGGCCAAGAGGCCGTTCCTGGTTTCCGGCGGCGAACTGAATCTGGATATGCTCGACCTGGCCTACCGGCCGGATTCGAAGACCTACGATGCACCCTTCCAACTCAAGGCCAACAATGGAATCTATCTGATCGACGATTTTGGCCGCCAGAAGGTGACGCCCGCCGAAGTGCTGAACCGCTGGATTGTGCCGATGGAGCGGGGAATCGACTACTACAATTTCCTTTCCGGCGGAAAGATGTCGGTACCGTTTGAAACCTTTCTCGTATTCTCGACGAACCTGCGGCCCGAGCAGATCGGCGATGAGGCGTTTCTCAGACGAATCCAGTACAAGTTGTTCTTGCGCAGCCCCGACGAAGCGGAATTCGTGAACATCTTCGAAAGATTCTGCGAGCCGGAGGAATTGCCTATCTCGCGGGGTGTGTTGAATGCGTTTCTGGACAAACATTACCGCAGGACGGGAAAACCGTTTCGCCGCTGCCATCCACGCGACGTCATAACCCACGCCATCGATCTCATTCGATTCGAGGGCTTGAAATGGGAGTTGACGGAAGAGCTTCTCGACCGCGCCTTTGAATGCACGTTCGTCGTCGACGAGTTTGAGAAGTAACCAGGCGCCGGCCGCGCAATTGCAGCTCCGCGAAGCAATCCTCCGTTCACTCCCGTAAACAGCGGGGTGGAACTGATGAAGCTGGCGAGTAGCGACCACGCCACGGCGGGCGCCGCTACATCAGATCCTTCATTAACTCCGCCACGGCGGCTTCCAACTGCCGGTCTTTTCCCGACAGGTTATCCTCAGGCGTATTTTCTACAAGAATATCCGGCGGAACGCCGTAGTTCTCCATGTTGGTCTTCCTGCCGTCGGCCAGGAATACGCCAACGCCAGGAGTCCGGACCGTGGAACCATCGATCAAGGAATAGCTGCCGGTTCCTATGACGGCGCCCACCGTGGGCGTGCCTAGCGTCTTACCCAAACCGAGCGCGCGGAAACCGGCCGGAAACATTTCCGCATTGGAACCGGAACGCCAGTTTTGGAGCACAATTTTTTTGCCGAAGTATCCTGCGAAGGGGCGTCCAGTTTCTTCGGTCCCGCGCGGCTTCCACACCTGGTATTCGCGTTGCACCAGGATGGCCAGCAGTTGCTGCTCGATGTTGCCGCCGCCGTTCCAGCGCTGGTCGATCACCAGAGCCGGCTTGTCGCGATTCTCCCGCAACTCTTTCTCAAACCGCCTGAGCGAAGTCTGATCCATGGCGCGGATGTGCAGATAGCCTACCCTGCCGCCGCCTAACTTTTCGGTCATGTCTCTGCGCTGCTTCACCCATCGCTCGTAGCGGAGATCGCCAAACGAGGACATCGATACAGGCTCAATGCGCGATTTCCAGGCGCCCTCATCGGACGGCTTGCTGTTGAATGTGACGGTCACTTTGCGGTTCAAGCGGTTATTGTTGAGCCAGCGCCAATAGTTGTCGCCGGCCGTGACTGCGTGGCCGTCGATGGCGATCAGGTAGTCGCCTTCTTTCACCTTTACCCAATCTTTGTCGGCGGGCCCTCTCTCGTAGACATGCGTCACGCGGTAGCGCCCGGCCGAATCGTCAGGCGTCAATTCGATCCCTAAATGGGAGCTTTGGATGGCGCCTTCCCGCGAGCCGAACCCGGGCGAGGCCCCGGTATGCGATGCATTGAGCTCGCCGATCATTTCATTGATCAGATTCAGCAGTTCCTGACGGTCGCCGACGAATTCGACCAGCGGCTGATACTTGGCCCGCATGGCGTCCCAATCAAAGCCATGCATCTTGGGGTCGTAAAAGCGATACTTCATCGTGCGCCAGGCGTCACCGAACATTTCCGCCCACTCGGCGGGCTTGTTGATGCGCACCTTGGCGGTAAAGTTGACGCGGCGGCGGGAACCGGAGCCGCCGAATGGGGATGCGCCGCCTGAAAACGATGGCGGGCCGGAGGACGAGGCGCCTGAACCGCCGCCGGAAGGGGGCGCTGCCGGCAAAGAGACCGAATACACGCTGCCGCCCTCGCGGAAGAACAGGCTGCGGCCATCGCGCGCGACAGCAAGATCTCTGATTCCACCGAAGCCAGCGAAACCCGGAAATGGCGTTGGGGGGCCTCCACCCTCTTCCCCGCCTCCAATGCCGCCCGAGGCAACCCGCGTCAGACGCCGTCCGTTATCCTGAATCGTGTAGATCACCGGCGCCGACCGCGTTGCGCCCGGCTCGGAAGTCACGAAAACCAGCGTCCGGTTGTCCGGCAGCACTTCAAACGTAGTCACCGCGAACGGCATCCGGGTGAGCTGACGAGTGCGCCGCTTCAAACCGTGGAAATCGATGGCCACCTCTTTTACCGGTCCAGACGGTTGGGGCCGCCGCTGGCCCGCTGCCGGGCCTGGCGATTCATCGGAATCGGCGCGTTCTTCCGGTTCATCGGGATCCCGTTCCTGCCGCTCGAGCGCCACCACGTGGATCTGCATCGCGGGAGGTCCCTCTCCGAATCCAGGATTCACGGTGTCCATGCGAATGAAGTACAGCTTCTTTCCGTCGGCGGAAAAGCGCGGCGAGACCTCCGAATAGGAATCGAAAGTCACTTTGCGCCCCTCGCCGCCTGCCGCAGGGGCAAGCCAGATATCGGTGGACCGGCTTTGGTCCGCGCGTGAGAAAGCGATCCACTTTCCGTCAGGCGACCACACGGGGGAAGAGATGTTGCCGTAACGCGAGGACGCCAATTCCACGGGCGCTCCACCCGAGGCCGGCACTTTCATCAATTTCGAATCAGAGGTTGTGAATGCGATTTCCTTTGAATCGGGCGACCAGCGCATCGAGGTCTTTAACGTATCCAGATCGGTCAGCTTCCGGGCCTCACCGCCTTCCACCGGGACTACCCACATCTCCTCGCGCCCGCTGCGGTCCGATACATAGACCACCTGCTTGCCGTCGGGCGACCAGAGCGGATCACGGTCGCGCGCCGGGTCATCGGTCAGTTGCCGCAGGTCGCCCTCATCCACCGGCGCCGTGAAGATCTCCCCATGCGTCGAGAAAACGATGCGGCGTGAATTAGGGGCCAGCGAAAAATCGTCCGCGCGGGAATTGTAACTGCGAACTTCAGTCAGGTTCTCCTGCGTCTCGGCCGCGAGCTGCACCTTGACTGGCGATGCCTTGCGGGAAGCGACATCCAGTTTCCAAATTCCGAAATCGTGCTCGAAGACAATGACCTTGCCGTCGGCCGAAAGCGACGGGAAGCGGACGTCCCCGGAAGCAAACTGAGTTACTTTCTCCGCTTTGCCCCCTTTCTCGGAAACCCGCCAGATATTGGTGAGCCCGCCGCCGTCGCGGTCGCTGACAAAGTAGATGAAGCCGTCGCGCCCCCACATGGGCCAGGAATCCATGCCGTTGAAATCCGTAAGATCGGTGAACTTGCGCGCGGCGATGTCCATCACCGTCACATCGGTTTGAAAGGAGCCGCGGTAGTACTTGCGCCAGTAGGACTGCCCCTTGCGGTTGAACGCGATTCGCTTTCCATCGGGCGAATACGAGCCAGCCAGTCCAAAATCCGGCCCCGCGTTGCGCTCCGTAGCAGTGTCCACGGTCACTGTGTAAAGACGGGCCAGAAAGTCTTCTCCCCGCTGCGCGGAGAACAGGACCGTTCTGCTGTCGGGCGTCCACCCCAACGCTATGTCATCGGCTGAATGAAACGTAAGCTGGCGCGGCAGGCCGCCCTCCACCGGCACGACGAACACGTCCAGATTCCCATTGCGATCCGAGGAGAAGGCGATCCACTTTCCATCCGGGGAAAAACGCGGATTCACATCCCGCGCGGCGTGCGCGGTAAGCCGTTGCAGATTTTTTCCGCTCTCATCCACCAGCCAGACATCGGCCATGTGAGTAAATGCGATCCGGCCCTGGTGGTAATCGGGATAACGCACTAACAGCGCTTCGCGTCCAATTGCCGGGAAACAGAATGCGATCAGTGAAAACAGGATGATACGGGACACGCGGGAACTCCTGAAGTGGAAATGCTGACGAAGGACAGTATACTAAACTCAAGCTGGTCTCCTGAACGAGGCGTGTGCGGCAGTGCGGCAGGTGCGGCAGCGGGCAGTCGGCGCTACGAAGGAGATACGTGGTTTAATGATTCAATAGGTTCGAAGATTTTTCGCTTTAGGAGGTTCAAGTGAGAACGGGATTTGCTCTTTTATTGGGCGTGGCGGTGGTATCCACCGTCGTCTCCGCGCAACAAACGACGGGAACGATTCTGGGAATAGTACGCGACAACTCGGGATCAGTCGTTGCCGGAGTGAAGATCACAATTCTGGAAACATCGAAAGGAACGGCCCAGGCGACCAGCACGGATGACAGCGGTTCGTACAGTGCTCCGTTCCTGAATCCGGGAGTGTACTCCGTTGCCGCCGAGATGGCCGCGTTCAAGCGGCAAGTGCGCGATGGCATCGTCTTGCAGGTGGACCAGAAAGCGCGAATCGACTTCACGCTGGAAGTCGGGCAGGTAACGGAAACTGTCAACGTGACGGCCGCGGCGCCGCTGGTTCGCTCGGATAGCGCGGAATTGGGAGAAGTGGTGACGGAGCGCGCGATCCGGGAACTGCCGCTGAATGGAAGGAACTTTGCGCAACTCGTCTATCTAGTTCCTGGGGTCACCGCGGGGCAGGTTGGCGAAAACCTCTCGGGGGCATCGACCTTCAATCCCCGCGCGGGATCCAATTTCAACGCTCTCGGTCACCACGGAAACTCCAACGGCTGGCTGGTGGACGGCATCGACAACAATAGAATACACGTTCAACACGGTGATCGTTCAGCCATCGATTGAGTCCGTGCGCGAGTTCAAAGTTCTGACCGGAGTTTACTCGGCCGAGTTCGGGCGAGGCGCGGGCGTTGTGTCGGTCTCCACCAAGTCCGGCTCGAACGAATTCCACGGCAACGCATTCGAGTTCTTGCGCAACGACAAACTCGATGCCCGCAACTACTTCGCCAACCCGGCAATTCCCAAGGCTCCTCTGCGGCGCAACCAGTTTGGCGTGGCCGTCTCCGGGCCGGTGCTGCTGCCGAAGATCTACAACGGGAAAAACCGTACATTCTTCTTCGCGGACTATTTCGGTCTGAGGGAAGTCCGCGGATTGACGTTTGTGAATTCCGTTCCCACGGCCCGGGTCCGGACCGGGGACTTCAGCGAGTACGAGCGGACTGCCGGGAATCGCATTCAGATATTCGATCCGCTCACCACGAGGCTGAATCCCAACTTCATCTCCGGCCAGCCCGTGACCGCAACCAACTCTCAATTCCTACGCGATCCATTCGCGAACAACGTCATTCCGGGCAACCGGATCAACCCGGCTGGACGAAACGCCGCCAGCGTCTATCCTCTGCCAAACGCTTCGGGCAACTTCAATAATTTCACGATCAACGCCAACCGTGAGGTGGTCGACAATGGGTTTACCACTCGCATCGACCACAGACTGACCGAGAAGGACTCAATGTTCTTCCGATATACCTTCGAGAAATTCAAGCTCGATGCGCCACAAGGACAGGCGAATTGTTGCCTGCCAACACCGGCCGAAGCTGCCGCGCGGTTCGAACTCGGACCATTCGTGGCTGGGTTCCAGAACACCCGGCTGACCACGCAGGGCGCGGCTTTCAACAATACCCACATCTTCCGGCCCAATCTGCTGCACGAACTGCGGCTCGGGTTCGCGCGAACCACGCCCCGGACAACGGCCTCGGACTTCGGACGAAACGCCGCCACGTCGCTTGGAATCGAAGGCATCAATATCACCCAGTTGACGTCGGGAATTCCAGGCGTGAACGTACAGGACTTCACCGGTCTTTCGGGAGGTCCGGCTTTCCTTCCTGTCAATCCACGGCAGACTCACTACCAGATCGACAACAATCTGTTCTGGACGGTGGGCAGGCATCAACTCAAGTTCGGGCAGCATTACATCAAACGTCTGACATCGCCCTACACGAATATCGCGCCGCGCGGCAATCTGAATTTCAACAACAACTACACCAACGATCCAAGAACCAATCAGGGTGGCAGCGGCATGGCCACCCTATTGATCGGATACCTCACCAGCGGCAATCGCGGCGCCCTTATGGAGCCGTATTATCAAACCAATCACGAGATCGCGTTTTTCTTCCAGGATGATTTCAAAGTGAGTTCCCGGTTGACTCTGAATCTCGGCGTGCGCTACGACATCTACACGCCGGACGTGGAGATTCGCGACCGTCTGGTCAACGTGGATCGCGAAGGATTGCGGCTGGTGTATGCCGGAGAGGACGGCGCCACAAAGGCGGTGAACAAGTCGACGCAGTACGCCAATTTTGGGCCGCGTGTGGGCCTTGCTTACGATCTGTTCGGCAACGGAAAAACCATTTTCCGGGCAGGTTACGGGCTTTCCTACTTCCCTGAGCCCGTCACCGCAAACGGTCAGTTGGGGATCCAGGTGCCGTACATCTTCACCCAGAACCTGAATCCGGAAGTGAACCCAACCGATTTCACGCGAGTGCCGGTGATCAACCGGCCGTTCCCGGCGATCCAGACATTGAAACCCAGGACGACTGCCGAGTTGAACGCCGCCAATCCCGGCGCACAAGGCCACGATTACAACAATCTCACCGGCTACGCGCAGCACTGGAGCGCGAATGTCCAGCGCCAGTTGACGTCGAGTCTGCTGACGGAGATCGCATATGCCGGGAGCCGCGGCGTGCACGTGATGATCAATCTGCCGTTGAATGAGGTGCAGCCCGGTGTGGGATCGCAAGCTTCCCGCCGGCTGATTCAGCCGCTCAGCAACATCAACGCGATCAATATTTTCGCTCCCCGCAACATGAGCACCTATCATGGACTTCTGGTTAAGGCCGAGAAGCGGTTCGCCAGCGGGCTGCAGGGTCTCTTTTCGTATACCTGGGCGAAAGCGATCGACTTCGGCGGATCGGCGGGATCAGGCGGCGGCGCTACCGGCGGTCCGCAAACCATTACCTGTATCCGCTGTGGACGCGGCGCGTCCGGATACGACATCAAGCATCGGGCCGTCTCTAGCGTCGTCTACGACTTACCGTTCGGAAAGGGCAAGAAATTCTTGAGTGCTTCCGGGCCCGCCGATTGGTTGCTTGGCGGCTGGCGTGTGAGCACGATTACAACTTTGTCGACGGGGCACCCTTTCAATGTTAACCTCGCCAACGGCGTCAACAATGGTGCGCCGAGTTGGCCGGACCGGATCGGTAGCGGCAGGCTGGACAATCCGGATCCGTTCAAGTGGTTCGACGACCGCGCGTTTGTTGCACCGACTCCCAACACTTACGGCAATGTTGCCCGTGGCGTCCTATACGCACCCGGCCAAGTGCAATTCGACACGTCGTTCGTAAAGAACTTCCGGGTGAGAGAGAGCATGTCCGTGCAGTTTCGGGCGGAGGCATTCAACCTGTTCAACACACCCCAGTTCGGATTCCCGAATGCATCGATCGGTTCTCCGATCGTGGGCCGCATCACCTCAACCATCGCCGACAGCCGCGACATGCAGTTGGCGCTGAAGTTCGAATTCTAGGTAAGCGCCGAGTACCGCGACGTTTATCGGCTGAAAGCTGGCTTGGCCTTGCGGCAGCGTCAGATCGTTTATCCACCGTGCCGATGCCCCGCCCGAAGGGATTTCCGTATCCGGGCTAAACTAAAGCGAAGCGGTGACGATCATGCCAACCACGATTCTGTTTTTGCTCTGCTCGCTCGCCTTCGGGCAAGTCAAAATCTCCGATCACCCGGAGGTGAAAGCCGCCGTGCGGCTCTATGAAGCATGGCTGGACGGCCAGATGAGTTACCGCGGCTTGCCGGGAGTCGCGGTGGGCGTTGTCCACGATCAGGATCTGATCTGGGCGCGCGGGTTTGGCCACGCCGACCTCAACCGGAAAACACCGGTCACTTCCAGGACGCAATTCCGCATGGCGTCGCATACGAAACTCTTTACGGCCATTGCGATTATGCAGTTGCGCGACCAGGGCAAACTACGGCTGGATGATGCCGTCTCGAAACATTTGCCATGGTTCCAATTGCGGCCGGCCGCCGAGGACGACCCACCCGTCACCATCGAGCAGTTATTGACGCACCGCTCCGGGCTGCCGCGTGAAGCCGCGGCGCCTTATTGGAACACCTTCCAGTTCCCGACCAGTGAAGAGGTCCGGCGGCTGCTGCCCGCACAACAAGCGGCCTACTCGCCCGATGTTCGCTGGAAGTATTCGAACCTCGCCTTCACCCTGGCGGGCCTGATAGTCGAAACCGCATCCGGCGAGTCATGGTCAAGCTATATTCACAAAAACATTCTGGATCCGCTGGGCATGAAGGATTCCACCATCGACAAGGCAACGCCGAATCTGGCCGCGGGCTATGGACGCCGCATGCCGGACGGCTCGCGCCAGCCAATGGCTTTCATGGATACCAAGGGAATAGCCCCGGCGGCGGGCCTCACTTCCACGGTTGAGGACATGGCGAAGTTCGTCAGCGCTCAGTTCGGAGCCAAGAAAGCAGGCGGCAAACCAATCCTCAGCCGGGCGACATTGCGCGAAATGCATCGCGTCCGCATGCTCGAAAACGACTGGAAGCGAGGCAACGGCCTGGGGTTTGCGGTCAACCGCATCAAGGAGAAAGTTTATGTCGGACACGGCGGTTCTTTGGCCGGGTACAAGACGCACACCTTGATCCATATCGGCGATCGCGTCGGGGTCATCGTGCTCGCCAACGGCGATGACAGCCGGCCCAGTCAGTTGAGTGAGCGGCTGATGCTGACCGTTGGGGAAGCGGTGGCTAAAGCCTCCAAGCCGGAAAAGCCGCGTCCGCAATGGGATTCTTCCTGGTCCCGATTCGCCGGCCTCTACCGTTCCATGTGGAGCGATGTCGAAGTCCTCGAAGCCGACAAACGGCTCATCCTGATCGATCCAACCTTCGACGATCCCTCCGATCATCAGAAGTTAGAGCCGGTTGGCGGCGGAGAGTTCCGGCTGGAAGCCGAATCGGGCGGCGCCGCCATCGGGGAGCGGGTGCGATTCGAGGAGCAGGCGGGCAAAGTGGTGCGCATGCACATCGGTCAATCGCTGCTGGAACGGATTCGCTAAAAGCTGCGCACGCCCATGGAGACGACGTCATCGACGCGCAGGGTCTCTTTGACGGCGAACGGCTCACCGTATTTGACGCCGATCAGGTTGCCATAGAATCGGGCGATGGCCGCCAGCCGCTCCCGGATCTCCTCCCGGGCGGGGAAGAGGCCGGAACCCTGGTCTTGATCGCCATACTGCGATTCGTAGGCGAACAGCGCCGCCATGCGCCGCTCAAACTGCGCCGTGATGTCGACCACAAAGGAAGGCGTCACATTGGCGTAGAGCGAGGAATAGATAACTTTGAACGGCCGGTGCGGCACGCTTGCTCCTTCGTCGAGTTTGGCCAGACCGGCGAGAAAGCAGGATTCATAGGCGAGCAGCCCCGCGTTGTAATGATCGGGGTGCCGCGCTTCCCAATAAGGCAGAATGACCACGCGGGGGCGCAACTGCCGCAGCTCGCCCACCAAAGTCATGCGGGCGGCGAGAACGTTCTCCAGACGCGCATCCGGAAAACGCATGTTGCCACGCCAGGCGGCGAGCATGCGACGGCCGGCTTCCCGCGATTCCTCTATACGCAAGGCCGGTGTCCCACGGGTGCCCATTTCGCCCGCGGTCATATCCAGGATGCCAGTGCGGTAACCCATCTCGGCCATGCGAATGAGGGTGCCGCCGCAGGTCTGCTCGACGTCGTCCGGATGCGCGGCGATGGCCAGCAGGTCGAGGGGTTTGAAATCGTCGGGCAGATTCAGCATTTTTTTCACCAGTGTAGGTCCGGCCGGTGCGAATAGCGCTCCTTGGTCCGCATCAGCCGTATCAGAAGATATCCGGCTACGAAGCCGCCGGCATGGGCAAACCAGGCGACGCCGCCGCGCGAGAGGTGGGATTGGCCGATCTCGCCGGCGCCGCTGAAAAGCTGCAAAAAAAACCAGTAAGCCAGAATAAGCACAGCGGGAATCTCGATAGTCGTGAAGAACACCAGCAACGGCACCAGGGTAAGAATGCGCGATTTTGGAAACTTTGCCATGTAAGCGCCCATGACTCCGGCGATGGCGCCGCTTGCCCCAATTGTGGGGACGCGCGACGCGGAGTTAAAAACAATGTGAATCAGTCCGGCCAGGACGCCGCAAACCAAGTAAAATAACAAATACTTTCCGCGTCCGAGTATGTCTTCGATGTTGTCGCCATAAATCCACAGAAACCACATATTGCCGATCAGGTGCATCCAGCCACCGTGCAGAAACATCGACGTGAACAGGCTGACGGCATCGATGCGGGCCGGGATAATGCCGTACTGCGCGATCAGCTCATTGCGGGAGAACGGATCGAGCGACACTTCCAGAAAAAACGCGAATACATTGACCGCGATCAGGCCCACGGTGGCGACGGGCGCCGAGTGGCTCGGTTGCGTATCCCGGAGCGGAATCATGCCAGGGCGCGCGCGCGCGAAGCGAAATCGGGGTGAATGCGGCGCTCGGCGCGTTCTATGAGCTGGCGGGCTTCATCGATGGTGGCAATGCCGCCGCGGGCGCCCAGCGCGCGGCAGTTAAGCGCCGCCAGCGCGTTGGAAAAATCGAGTGCATCGCGCATCGCCATGCCTTCGAGCACAGCATAGCAGAAGGCTCCGTGAAACACGTCCCCAGCCCCCGTGGTATCGACGCAGTTGACGACGAAGGCCGGCGAATAGATGATCTCGCCGCCGACGCGCGCCAGCGCCCCGTAGGAGCCCATCGTCATGGCGGCCACTGGAATTCCGTACTCCCGCTGGATCAGGCCGAGCGCTTTTACAGGGTCCTTCTCTTTAGTCCAGGAGACGGGGAATTCGCTGCTGGCGACCAGGTGAGTGACATGCGGCAGCACGCGGTCAAAGCCGGGATAGATGGTATCCACATCCACGGTTACCGGCATTGCATGGGCTCGCGCGATGGACGCCGCGCGCTCGACCGCGGGCGTGTCATGTCCATCGATGTGCAGCAGGCGGGCGCAGGAGATCATCTCCGGCTGAATCTCTTCCGGCTCGAGGCGCAGACAATCGGGCCGGCTCCAGAAGACGGTGCGCTCGCCCGTCGTGCGGTCGATGATGATGTAGGCCGTCTGATTGGGACAGTTTTTGCGGACGAAGACATGGTCGAGGTTGATGCCGGAATTTTCGAGGCTGGCGCGCTGGACGCGGCCGCGCTCATCGTCGCCAATGGTACCGATATATTTGACGCGCAAACCGAGCCGCGCCGAGGCCACCATCGAACTGGCTATCTGGCCGCCGGGACTCAGCATTTCCTCGTCGAAAGCAACCTTGCCCGCGTAGGCGGGGAAGTGGGGCACGAGGATCAGGGTGTCGGTGGCGTTGAGGCCGATCCCGACAACGTCAAATTCTGGCATAAAGCACGCATGGTACCACGGGATGGAGGATGCGGTACCCCGGCCCAACCTACTTTGGCGTCCAAAACCCGTTCCGCCCTAAGAAGCCGCCAAGACTTGACTTCGTAAGCTCCGACCAGCTCCGGCGTAACCGGTATTCTTAGCGGCCCAGACTGCTCATGTACAGCAGAATCGTTTCCGATGGTCTGGCCGGCTCGGCGGGATTGACTCTCGATGTGCGATTCTCCCTGGTGGCCAATACGAAGTCCTGGCCGCCTGTAGCGGAGATCAGCATGAACTGGAGAGGCGAACCGTTGACTAGCTTTGAGACTCGCCGGAATCCAGAATGGAACTACTCGCTTCTCCCTCGTAACATTAGTTTTAGGACCGAAAAACGTCGTTCGAGGAAGCTGCGAAAGATAGCTCAACAAAGTCTGCTTACATTCACTTGACAGCCCAAGCTGCCAACTCCCCAACACGGTCCTGGAAAATCCTCTTCAAACGCCATTTAACCACAGCCCCTCAATCGGACCGCCCAATCGGCAGCAGGTGGCACGTGATTTTCCTTGCCTTCACCGTGACTGCGGCCCCGCGGCTGAGATCGGCGGTAAACCGCCCCAGAACCGTTTGTATGAAGGTAACTACTTCTGTGGTTCCCAGCCCCTGTAGACGCAGTCGAATTACCGAGGGGCCGCTGGCGCTGGAGACGGCCAGAATGGTGTGGAAGTCGGCATCCAACGTCACCACGGTCGCTTTCTTTGTCAGCGCGTACGCGATGATCTCTTCATCGGTCGCCCGCCACACGCCGATCTCACCCACGTGGACGCACTCATAACCCGCAGCGGGGAACCCGGCGGCGGCGTCTCGGGGAATGAGTTGCCAGGAAAGCCATCTGGGAATCGCTTCCCTACAAACGGCCGCGGGGTGACAAGCCCACGCTCATCGTCGCCAATGGCGCCGATATATTTGACGCGCAAACCGAGCCGCGCCGAGGCCATCGAACCGGCTATCTGGCCGCCGGGACCCAGCATTTCCTCGTCGAAAGCAACCTTGCCCGCGTAGGCGGGGAAGTGGGGCACGAGGATCAGGGTGTCGGTGTCGTTGAGACCGATCCCGACAACGTCAAATTCGGGCATAAAGCACGCATGGTACCACGGGATGGAGGATGCGGTACCCCGGCCCAACCTACTTTGGCGTCCAAAACCCGTTCCGCCCCAGAAGGCGCCAAGACTTGACTTCGTAAGCTCCGACCAGCTCCGGCGTAACCGGTATTCTCAGCGCGCCCAGACCGCTCATGTACAGCAATCTGTCACTAGCGATAAAACGGCTGCGTCTGTAGCCAGCGCGGTCCGTAGTGCGGGGCCTGTTTGCCCACCTCGAGCGCGCCCAGATCCGGAGCGCGGCCGGCGAAGCCTTCATTCACCGTAGGGATGAGGACGCCCGCATCCACCGCCTTGCTTCCGGGTTTGAGCCGGAAATCCAGATCCATGGCGTGATACACCGCATGGCGCTTGGTAGGATCGGGGGGCGTCATGCGCTCGAAGATATCGAAATCGAGCTCCACTCCGTGAGCCTCTTGACCCGTTGCGGCGCGCATGTCGGCCAGCGTGGGAAAACTCTTCCAATCCTCGGGCTTCGGTTCATACAACCGCTGCCCCGCCTTCGGCGCCAGCCACGAATACTGCGCGGCCACGCCCTTATTTGGCCGGTACCCGTTGTAGTCGGTGCTGTAAGCATCGGTGGCATTGGCCCATGTCATAATGCCGCGGTCGGGCGTATCGCGGCCCAAAAACAGGTTGTTGCGGTAGTGGACGTTCGTGTAAGGATCGCGCGTCACCTGTTCACCAATGATCGTGTTGTGGTATACGAACAGCCCCGCCGGTTTGGCTGAGAATTTGAACGCCACGCCGGAGGGGACGTGATAGAGGATATTGCCGATGAAATACACCGGCCCGCCGAAAACCGGCTGCGAACTGTAGCCGCCTTGCGCTGCATTCACGCCGCGGTTGTTGAAGACGCGGATATTGTGGACGCCGCCGTCGGTCTCGATGTAGTCGTCGTTGGACAAGTGGATGTCGTTGCCGTAAATGTCTATGGAAGACGCGCGGCGCTCGGGATCCTGCTCGGGAGTTCCGTAAGTCGAGATGCCGATGCCGTCGTGAAAGTAAGCAATGGCATTGTGCGCGATCACGTGCCCTGGGCCGTATACTTTGATCGCGTAGTAACTGGTCACCTGATGCGATCCGTAGGGACCCGCGCTGGCCCATAGCGGCCCCGTCCAGCCGATGAGGCGGAAGCGGTCGTCGCGGCCGATGAAAAGATTGTCGGCAATGTAAAAGTCGCTCGATCCGGCATACTCGGTCCACACGCCGAAACCGATGTTCTCGAAACGGCAGTTCTTCACCGTTAGCCCGACCGCGCCGGTCACTTCCTTCTGGCCGGCGAAGATGGCTACATCCGTGTTGCGAAAGGTCAGGCCGTCGAAGATGTGATAGCGCGAGGCCATAACGTCGAGCAGGCGGTGATTGCCCGCGCCATCGAAGACGACCTCGCCGTCGCCGGCCGCCGTGATGGTGATGGGCTTCTCGGGGGTGCCTTTGAGAGTGAGCGACATCGAGCCGTCAAACGGCGCCATCATCGGATCGACGTAGTTCAGCCTTTCGGGCCGGTATAGCCCGGCATGCATCAGGATAATGTCGCCAGGCTGCGCGCGGCGTTCCCATACCACGCTCCAATCGCCAAGCCCGGCGCCGTAATAGGCCTGAAGCAGGCTGGTAAAGCTCGGCTCCTGGCGTGGACCCTGGTGGTCGGGGGGATAGACGTGCAGCGTGCGCCCGCCTTTGTAAGGCTGGGGCTCGGACCGGGTTTTAACGCGCACCGTATGCGAGGTCTGGCCGGTGGCGCCGTCGGGGTCGGTCAACTGAAAGCGGCACTCGTATTCGGTCCCGGGCCGCACGTTCAGGATGCTTCCGGCGAATCCGTCAGGCACGGTGTAGTCGAGGTTCTCGCGCCGGCGGTAGACGCTTTCCCCGCCAATGCGCACCAGCGGCAACGCCTTGCGCCAGGCAGTCTCGCCCGCGGCTCGGAATTCGACAGCGACGGATGCATTGCGGTTCTGATCGCCGCGGATGGCCCATTCAAAGCCGAGGTTGACCAGCGTCGGATGCTCGACGACGAACCGTCCGGCTTCGGTACTGTTCTGGGCGAACGCCGCGGCCGCTAAGAGAAAACAAAACAGATGTCGAGGGTTCATGGTTTGAGTTGATTATATCGATCCGCGCAAACTTCGAAATACTTTCTTCCAAATCGGATCCTCGCCCGTAGAGCAGCCAGAGGACACAAAACACCCGAATCAAGCAATAGAAAATCCTCCCTGAGTCCCGCGGCGGCGGCCTTTCATCGGAGGAGCCGCCGCGGGACGCGGGCCTACTTGGCCAGACCCAGGTCCCGGTAAAGCTCCGGCCGGCGGTCTTTCAGATGCCTGTCCTCCGTGACTTGCGATAAGTCTATGTCGCACACCAGGATGCCGGGAACGTTGGATTGCATTTTCGCAATCACCTTGCCTTTGGGGTCGGTGACAAAAGCCACGTTGGGGTGCACGAAAGCCAGATAATTCTCGTTCTCATAGGAGCGCGTGCGCATCCACCATTCGTTGTCCTCATGCCACATGCCGTAGGAAGGGACCAGCGTGAGCCGCGAACCGCGAAGCCGCAGCACGCGCGCGGTTTCCGGCCAGCGGCGGTCGGCGCAGATCAGCACGCCGAGCTTGCCCCAATCGGTATCGAAAACAGGCAACTCCAGGCCGGGCGCGAAACGCAGGTCGTGCGCCTGAAGGTGCGTCTTGTAGTACTGCCGCACGGTCTTGCCATTGCGATCCACCATCAGCGCGGCGTTGTAGTATTTGCCGTCCTTCTTCTCCGTGTAACCGAACAGAATCGTGACCCGGCGTTTTTCGGCAAGTGCCCGAAGCCGGGCAAGGTAGGGGCTGGTGGCGAAGTCCTGCGCGATCTTTTCGAACTTGTCCGGAGTCCAGTCTTTGGCCGCGGCTGCGTAGCCGTCCAGGAAACACTCGGGAGTGACGATAATGTCGATGCCACTGGCTGCGTGCGCCTCGACGCTGCGTTCAAACGTACTCCAATTGGCCTCCAGATCCCATTTGACGGGCATGGCGGTAAACAGCCCAACCCGCACATTGTTCGCATCTTCGGCCCAGAGGCCGGCGGTTGCGAATAACAAAAACAGCACCAGAAAGAATTTCCGCATCACGAGGAAAGTTTACGCCAATCCGCGGCTGAGCGACAGGGGGGAGGATTTGCACTGGCCACAGCGATAGAATAAGCTCAGTAAACAACGCTTCGGCGATTCAAATGAAACCGGTCATTTTTGTACTGATACTCTCCATGTCCGCCTTCCCGCAAGAGCCGGAGGAACAGAAGCCAATTGAACCTTTGAGCAAGGCAACCGCGGACGATCTGGCTAAAGGCAAGCGGATCTTCGCCGGGCACTGCGCGCCGTGCCATGGTCCGGCGGGTAACGGCGGTCAGGGCGCCAATCTGGCGCAGCCCCGGCTGGCTCGCGCTCCGAACGATCAGAGCCTCTTCGAGGTGATCAAAAAGGGCATTCCGGGAACCGAGATGCCCACGGCGTGGCAAATGATCGACCGCGAAATCTGGCAGACGGCGGCGTTTGTGAAAACACTCGGGCAGCTTCCGCCGGAGATCGTTCCCGGCAATGCGTCACGCGGAAGAGCGCTTTACTTCGGCAAAGGCTCCTGCCAGGCTTGCCACAGCATACATGCCGAGGGGGGCAAGCTTGGCCCGGAGCTCAGTGAAATCGGGATCCGCCGCAGCGCGGCGCATTTACGTCAATCGATCCTGGAACCGGAAGCGGACTTCGCCGAAAGGTTTCTCTTTTTGCGCGTGGTGACGCGGGATGGGAAATCTTTCACCGGCGTGCGACTGAATGAAGACACGTTTTCGGTTCAGATGATGGACACAGGCGAGAACATCCGCGCCTTCTGGAAACATGAACTGAAGCAGGTAGAGGAAATGAAGGGGAAATCTCCGATGCCAAGCTACAAAGGCACGTTTACGAAAGATCAGATAGACGACGTGGTGGCATTCCTTGTCACTTTGCGAGGCGAAAAATGAGATGGGCGATTGCGCTGGCTTTTGCCGGAGCCCTAGCGGCTCCGGCGCAGAACGTAAGCTGGGAACGGATTTTGAACTCCGATAAAGAACCGGGCAACTGGCTCACCTACTCGGGCAACCTGCTTGGTCATCGCTATTCGAAACTCGCGCAAATCAACGTCTCGAACGCAAACCGGCTGCGGCCGGCCTGGATTCATCAGATCGGCGAAGCGCACAAATTCGAGACCTCCCCTATTGTGGTCGATGGAATGATGTATATCACCGAGCCTCCCGGCATGGTGGTTGCCCTCGACCTTAAGACCGGGCGGCCCGTTTGGACATTCAAGCATCCTCTCCCCACGGACCTGCGGCTCTGCTGCGGCCAGCCAAATCGCGGCGTCGCGGTTCTGGGAAACCTTGTTTATTACGGCACGCTGGATGCGCGTCTGATCGCGCTCGACATAAAAACCGGCCGTAAGGTCTGGGAAGTGGTAATGGCCGAATATAAGAAAGGCTTTTCCGGCACAGGCGCGCCGCTGGTAGTGAAAGACAAGGTCATCTCAGGTATCGCCGGTGGCGAATTCGGCGTGCGCGGCTTTATCGCCGCTTACGACGCAAAAACCGGCAAGGAGGCATGGCGGTTCTGGACAGTGCCTGTGCCCGGAGAGCCAGGTGTGGAAACGTGGGGCCTCGAAAGCTGGAAAACGGGCGCCGCCACCACCTGGTTGACAGGCGCGTATGATCCGGAAACGAACCTGGTGATCTGGGGTACGGGTAATCCCGGTCCGGATTGGAACGGCGACGTGCGTCCCGGCGATAACCTTTATTCCGATTGCGTCATCGCCGTCGATGCGGATACCGGAAAGCTGAAGTGGCATTTCCAGTTCACCCCACACGACGTTTGGGATTGGGATGCCGTGCAAGTGCCGATATTGGCGGAAGGCGTGGTTCATGGGCAAAAACGCAAACTGCTGCTGTGGGCAAATCGCAACGGTTACTATTACGTTATTGACCGCGTCAACGGCCAATTCCTTCATGGCAAGCCCTTTGTGAAACAGACCTGGTCGAAAGGGCTGGATGACAAGGGGCGTCCGATCGTGATACCTGGCACGGCGCCCAGCATCGATGGGACGAAAGTCTTTCCCGACATCGGCGGTGGCACCAACTGGTGGAGTTCCAGCTACAGTCCGCAGACGAACCTCTACTATGTGGCGGCGCGCGAATCGGGCGCAATTTATTACAAAGGCGAAGCGGACTTCAAAGAGGGCAGCCTGTTTAACGCCGGCGGCGCGCGCCAGATTCCCGATGACCGCTCCGGCGCGATCCGCGCGCTTGAACCGAGCACCGGAAACCTCGCCTGGGAGTTCAAACTCCTTCGCACCCCGGGCGCGGGAATCCTGACCACTGCGGGCGGGATCGCCTTCACGGGTACAAGCGAAGGCGATCTGATAGCGCTGGACGCCAAGAACGGCAAACTGTTGTGGCGGTTCCGCACCGGCGGCTCAGTGAACTCCAACGCGGTGACATACCTCCATGAGGGCAAGCAGCAGATCGCCATGACTGCGGGCAAGGGCCTGTTCATCTTCGAGGTGGAGTGAGTCAATGTAGGATTTGATACACCGCAACTATAAGTATACTCGCTTTAAAAAATCTTTGCTGTGTTTGAGCCAGTCTTTGCGCCCTTTACGCCTATTGGGCGAAAGGACAAACGGCAATGGAAAACGCGGCATACATAGAGAGAATGATCGAATCGCTGGGTGAGGAGTTGTCCCAGCATTTAGGGCGCAAGGACTATACACGCGCGAAGCAAACTTTTCGAACCCTGAAATCCTTAACCAACATGTGCAAAATGCGACTGCTGGGCGTAATGATGAAAGCCAGCAGTTGCGGCGTGGGAGCGGGCCTGTCGGAAATGGAAAGGCGAGCGGCGGAAGCCATTAAGGTTGTGATGAAAGAGGAAGCCTACACGGCGCGGACGGGAATGCTTGCCCGTACCTTAGGGAAAGCGCCCGGCGCCGCTCGTTGGGTGGCTCCGCGGGCGTTAGGGGTTGCCGGCGCGGTTATGCTGGTAAAAGACCTGATGGAAGGGGCGGACAGCTTTTGCAACTCCGCGGCGGAGCGCATTGCGCTTAGCCGGGTGGCACAATATGGCGATTACCTGGATGAATACGAATCCGGAGGAGATCACCGCCCGTTCAAAACCTACAAACAGTGGTACGCGGACATCTATCTTCCCGGCCAGCAGAAGAAGAATTCCGAATTCTGGCAGCACCTGAAGAGGGTGTTCCCTCAAGGATTGCCCGGATTCCCCGCGTAGACGCGATCGCGCATGAACGCGGCCAACTCCTGGCTCATATAGCTCGGAGGCGAAACGGCGAAGGCCGGCTTGCCTTGAAACCATCGCTGAGGCATGCCGGGCCAGGGTGGGGAAGCGATGCCGCAGTTCACAATAACGAAGGCGTCAGCGCGATCCATGTAAAGACGGGAGGAGTCTTTCATATCAGTGACGCCGAAGTCGAGCACTACAAGGTAAAGGTCGGGCTTCAGGAACTGCAGCAAGCTGTTGGATTCGACTACGGTGTATTCGGCCTGCGCCAGCAAGTCTTTGAGCGCGCCAATGGCGTGCCCGAGTTCTCCCTGAGCCGTGCGGAGCCACCAAGATCGCGCCGCGCCCGCCGACAGGTAGCGGCCGCTATCGGTGCGGTCGGCTGCGGTCTGTTCATCGAGGGCATAGGGATGGAGCGGATCGCCGGGGTCGCATTCACACTGCGCGCCATCGGTGGTACAGGCGTGATTGCCGTGCTGCGTGATTTTGATGGCCTGCCAGCGGAGTTCCTCAGTTGCCGCAATGATGCCGCAAGCCACCGAAGTTTTGCCGATATTGCGGCTGTGCCCCCCGACGGCGATCAGCATCACTTTTTCTCCCCGCTCAGACGCGACACTTGCGCTTTCAATTCGGCCATCTCGCGGCGCAGGGCCGGTAATCTGGCCAAGTTGGCCAACTGCTCGAGGATTTCCTTCAGTGGACGGGCGGGCGTTCCCCAAAAGACTTCACCGGCGCGAATGATCTTCGAAGTCAGCACGCCGGAACCGGAGCCGAGCACGGCGCGCGACTCGATGCGCGCCTTATCGCCGATGCCGACCTGCCCGCCGATAACCGCGTAATCCTCGACGATGACACCTCCGGAGAATCCGGTTTGGGCCGCGACTACGACGTGTTTTCCGATGCGGCAATTATGACCCACGTGAACCATGTTGTCCAGCTTAACGCCGTCGCCGATCCAGGTGACTCCCAGCGCGGCCCTGTCCACGCAGGAATTTGCGCCGATTTCGACATCGTCGCCGATGGTGACGCGCCCGACTTGCGGAAATCTCTCGTAGTGATCGCCGGTGAGAACGAAGCCGAATCCATCGGCGCCGATGACGCAGCCGGAGTGGAGAATCGCGCGCAAGCCGATATCGACATCGTCATAGATGGTCACGTTGGCGTGGAGAATGGAATCCTCGCCTAGCGATACACGCCTCCCTACGACACATCCTGGACCGATCCGGGCCCGGCCGCCGATGCGGCTTCCCTCTCCAATCACGGCGCCTGGGCCGATGAGTACACCTGCGCCCAACTCGGCGCCGGGCGCGATCACGGCGCTAGGATGCACTCCGGTTTCAGGGAGCGGGCTCGGGTGCAGCCGGTTGATGGCCCGCGCAAAAGCTCCACGCGGATCCTTGGCGCGGATCACTGTCCGGGCGCCGGCATTCTCGAAGCCGTCGGGCACAATCAGGCAGCCGGCGGCGGATTGGGACGCCTGGGCCGCGGCTTTCCGGTTTCCGACGAAGGAAACCTGCGCGGCGCCGGCCAGTTCGAGCGACGCCGCGGCGGCAATCTCGCGTTCTCCGTCGCCTTCAAACGTGCAGCCAAGCCATTCGGCCAGCTCGCGTACTCGCATTCGTCCTCCCCGCGCCGCGGCATGCGTTCCGCGCATCGCTATGATTTAAGGTTATGCCTATTGACCCTTCGGCTTCCATTGCCGCCACAGCGCGCGTCCATTCGGACGCCGTGATCGGGGCGCAAGTTGTGATTGGCGAATATTGCGTCATCGAAGGCGACGTAGTGATCGGCAACCGCTGCCGGTTGGAGCCATACGTGTACGTCAAGCGTTGGACCACACTGGGCGAGGGCAACGAAATTTCGGCGGGCACTGTGCTGGGAACCGATCCGCTCGACAAGAATTTCACCGGCGAGCGCAGCTATCTGCGCATAGGCAATCGTAACCGGATCCGGGAGCACTATACCATCTCGCGAGGAACCGAGCCGGAATCGATCACCGAGATTGGAGACGACAACTACATAATGACGACGGGCCACATTGCGCACAACGCGCGCATGGGCAGCCAATGCGTGATCGCATCGAGCTCGCTGGTAGCCGGTTACGTTGAAATAGAGGACGAGGCATTTCTTTCCGGCGGCGTGGTGGTGCATCAATATTCACGGATCGGGCGTCTTGCAATGGTGGGGGGCAACACTCGCGTAAACAGCGATCTGCCGCCGTTTTTTCTTTACTCGGAATTTCATGTTGCGCCGAAGGGTTTGAACGTGGTCGGATTGCGGCGCGCGGGTTTTTCGGCGAGCGACATAGCGCCGCTAAAGCGGGCCTACCAGTTGCTCTACCGATCCGGCCTGAAGCTTCAGGAAGCGCTGATGAGAATGGAAACGGAGCTGATGGGCGAGCACGTGCAACATTTGATACGCTTCATTCGTGGCTCCAAACGCGGAATCGCGCGAGCCGGTGAAAAGGGGGAAACGGAATGAATGTTGTGAGGATGCGTGCGGGCTGGGTGGCAGCATTCCTGACGCTAGGCGGGTTTGCCTATGTTTCTCTGGCGGACCGCGACGCCAAAGTACCCGAAGCCGAGCTGCACCGGCCCACGCCTACGCCGGACCGAGTGATTCTGACGTGGTGCGCCGACCCGGCCACTACGCAATGCGTTACGTGGAGAACGGACGCTACGGTGAAAAAGGCCGTCGCGCAGATAGCCGAATCCGAAGACGGGCCGGCATTCCCAAAGAAGGCGCAAACTCTTGACGCCGCCACGGAAGCGCTGGAATCGGATCTGAGCCTGGCGCACTATCATTCGGCGAGATTCAGCGAACTCAAGCCGGACACGCTGTACGCCTATCGCGTCGGCGACGGATTTAACTGGAGCGAATGGAACCAATTCCGCACGGCTTCAGACAAAGCTGCCCCGCTGACGTTTCTTTACGTGGGAGACGCGCAGAACGACATATATTCGCTATGGTCCCGGCTCATACGCTCCGGCTATTCGAACGCGCCCAAAGCAAGTTTCATCATACATGCCGGCGATCTGGTAAACCGCTCCTTGCGCGACGCCGAATGGGGGGAGTGGCACCAGGCGGCTGGCTGGATCAACCGGTCGCTAGTCTCGTTCCCATCGCCCGGCAATCATGAGTACAACAGTGAGGACGGGGGGCGCGCCCTGACCAGGCATTGGCGGCCGCAGTTCACCTTGCCCGAAAACGGCGTCAAGGGACTAGAAGAGAGCTGCTATTGGGTGGACGTGCAAGGGGTCCGCGTGGTGTCGCTGAACTCAAATGAGAGACTCGAAGAGCAGGCCGAATGGCTCGATCAGCTTCTGGGGGACAACCCGCAGCGCTGGACGGTGATTGCCTTCCATCATCCGGTATTCTCAGCCGCGCGGTCGCGGGACAACAAGAAATTGCGGGAAACGCTTCAGCCGGTGCTCGACAAACACGCCGTGGACCTGGTGCTGACGGGCCACGATCATACCTACGCGCGCTCGAACCTGACGACGGGTTTGAACACGCAGGAGGGCAGCGCCGGAACGGTTTACGTGGTATCAGTGTCGGGGCCGAAGATGTACCAGCTCGACCGGGAGCCATGGATGCAGCGGGCAGCCGAAGACACGCAGCTTTTTCAGGTGGTGCAGATCGATGGCGCGCGCCTGAAATATGAAGCGCGAACAGCGCGCGGCCTGCTCTACGACGCCTTCGATCTAGAAAAGCAGAGTGGGAAACCGAACCGGCTGAGCAATCGCGCGCCGGAATCCGAGGAACGCCGGCGTCCCGCCGCCGGCCAGTAGCGAATGCGACGTGGCGCGGCTGCGCAAGGCTGCGCCGGGCCGGCCAGAGGCCGGCACTGAGGAAAGGGGCCGATGGGATTTGCCTTTTCCAGTGGGGCCATGTTTGAGGGACAGATTCCGGGGCAGGGGAGTTCCCGTGCAAGGGGACCCCCTAACCTTTGTGGAATTGTTGCCCACCCCCAACGGGAACGGGAAGCGGATGGGATATGTATCTGTTGGCGATTCATTGATTTAAAGTTTCAAGGAGCTAGCGGGCCCGTGAGAATCGGTGTTGCCCTTTTGTTGCCCACCCCTCGGGATGGATGAAGCGTCTCTTACGCCGGAAGCAAACTCGAGCTCGCCTCCGGCGTCAGTGTTTCGATGGCTCCGCCTCCGGGTGACCGGAAGCCACAGGGATCAGCGCCGTCAAGCGGTTGGAACAGCATCGCTGTTGGAGCGCCCGGGTGTACGGTTGGACGCCCGTCCGAGCTTTCGCCGGGGCCTGACGACTCGCCTGTGAGCCAGTTTCTCGCGAATCAATTCTGAGGTCCATTGAATCCCTTGTTCCGTGGGATTCCCGCCTTGCGCCGGTTGAGCCAGGTTGAGACGGCGGATTCACTTTGAGACTTGAAATGGGGTCCGGACCCAAATCTGGCTATAGGATACAGCATGAAGGTAGGTGCGCTACCGGGTATGGCTTGGAATGTGTTGAAAACGATGAGAATGATTTTTTTCGATGATGGTAATACTGTTCGGGGCCGCGTGCGGATGATGCCGATGAGCCGCTTACGGCAACAGCAGCGTCACGCGAGGCTCTAGCGCTCTTTGAGAAGTTGGCAGCGGCTAAGCATCGAATCTTCGGCTGCGGACCCGGCTTTCGCTGGCGCACACGCGTCTAGGAAGCGTACTACGCGTCTGGGAAGCGTACTAATGGAGACGGGCGAAGTCCGGGACGGCATGCGGCACGGCCGAAAAGCCGTGGAACTCGACTCGTCGCCGCGCAATTCCCCGGGCATACGGAAGCCCTGGCCGCAAGCTCGACAGGGCTGGGGCGAGCGCTGATGAAGGCGGGCAACCGCGCAGAGGCGTTCACGTATTTCGGCAAGGCAAAGCAACTCCGCGACAGATTGTACGCAGTTGATGGAAAGAACTGGCGGCTTGCCAGCCATCTTGTTTCCAGCTATACGCAATGGCCACGCTCTCTTGAATTCGGGCAAAGTAAGCAGGTGACCGCGCCGGACTCATCTATTACTGTTCCGGAGATGTTACCCGTCGGCGCCTGCGCGAAGCAGCAGACGCAGAGAATCAGCAGAACGATGGATAGGCGCATCCACCCCCCTTAGCCCCAAACGGAGTTTCATGGATATATTTATCCCCGCGCTTGCGGTGCCAAGGGGGAGTGTGGGCGTTAAGATGGAATGGTAGCCGTGTCTGAAAGCGTTACAGCGTTGCTAGTTGACTTAAGCAACGGCGACCGTGCCGCCATGGAGAGGCTGGCGCCGCTCGTATATGAGGAGCTGCGGAGGATCGCAAGGCGCCATTTTCGACGGGAGCCAACCGATCACACACTGCAAAGCACGGCGCTGGTTCATGAAGCGTACATGCGCCTGGTGGATCAGACGGGCGT
>Ga0187893_10001813_pt1 | contig 49314 bp, 42 predicted proteins | sample MA1701074metaG_FD_139574 | JGI IMG/M metagenome (GOLD analysis project Ga0187893, IMG submission 139574) | White microbial mat communities from a basaltic lava cave in the Kipuka Kanohina Cave System on the Island of Hawaii, USA - MA170107-4 metaG ... | reverse complement strand
GCCATGGAACGGTCAGCCCCAGCGGGGGCGGAAGGATCCCGCCTGACGAACGTCATACGAGCCGAACGACGCCATGGCCATCATCAAGTACGATCGCGACGGAGTTTCGGTACGCTGGGGTTTTCGGCGCTCGAATTCTACCGCCCCTCCGATCTTGCCAAATGGCAACGGGATCGCCGGGGGCTCGCGCCTCCGTCTATTGACTTTCGCCCCGTCCGGGGCTGGGTTTCGGGGTGCCGCCTACTTTGGGGGCGCAAGCCTCCGGAAAAAGAATCGTAAGGACGCATACGACCCGAACGGGGTGACAGTTCGAACGTGCGCGAAACACAATTCCGCAATTTTCGTTTCTTGCCGGTCATCGTGCCCCGGTGCGTCCCGGAGCCCAATCCTGCGGAGTTATTCTTGCACAGATTCTAATTGCAGGAAAGGCCACACTTCGACAATCGAGTTGGATGGCCAGTCGCAGGGACGAGCGGTAACAGGATGCTAAGGAGGGAGGCTTCGCCGGAACTTCCGCCGCTCCAAATCGGCCCCACGGTGTGGATGACGTACTTCGCGGGAAGGTCGTGCCCGGCAGTAATTTTGGCTTCGCCGGTCTTGCATCCACCGAGGGTACAGCACTCCGCCAGAAGTGCCGGCCCCGCCGCCCGATGAATCGCGCCATCCACTCCGCCGCCGCCAAGCAGGGTCGGGTTCGCGGCGTTGACAATGGCATCCGCGGGGTGGCGGGTGATATCGCCACGAAAGATTTTGATGGGGTTGAGTTTCAGGCCTCGTACCTCTTCTTTCCGCGAAATTCTGCCGCGGCGGACGGATTCCGACAATGGGTCGATATGGGACGGGAGGGACCGGTGCATTCCATGAAGTGAGGGATTCGAAGGGACGGAGGGAAGAAGGGACGGAGGGACGTAGGCTGGAGCGCAGGCCCGACCAAAGTCGGGATCCCGGCGCGCCGGGGGACAAAGGGACAAAGAATGGAGCGGGGCCGCAGCTGCGCGTCGGATGTTTGAGGGGGAGCAATCGCCGGTCTAGAATTCAAACGACTGGATGCATGAAGACCGGAGCCGAACCTGCCGAAGAGTTTTGAGAATGAGGAGGGCTCCGGCGCAGGCCGATGAGTCGTCATCGGCTTGGCGGTGGATCAGCGCCGGGCGACGGATTAGCGCCAAAGGGGGCGCTGAAGTTGGGGGCGGGCAGCGAAGGGTGGCTATGCTCGAATTCATTTCCGCCGGCTTGGTTTTGGCGAGCGGTCCGCTTTGGGGCGCATACGGTTTCGTTTGGGTGGGGATCGTCGCGGCGGTGGTGCTTTTTTTTGTGACCGTTCGCAAGTCATCGGCTCAATGCACTCGTTGCCGCGAAATCAATCGTCCGGCGGCCGCATTCTGCTGTCAGTGCGGGCAACGGCTATCGAAGCGATGACCGTCCGGGCCGGGCGGTCGAGCCGTTCTTCCGATCCTGTCTTTTCGGACTCCGTTCAAAAGAGAATCCGTGGCGCGCTGCTTCGTTGGTATGACCGCAACCGGCGTGACCTTCCCTGGCGCAGGCGACAGGCCGACGCCTATGCTCAATGGGTCGCGGAGGTCATGCTTCAACAGACGCGCGTTGAAACGGTAATTCCATATTACGAACGATTCCTTCGGCGATTTCCAACTCCAGGGAGTCTGGCCCGTGCAATGTTGGAATCGGATGTGCTGCCCTATTGGGCGGGGTTGGGATACTACCGCCGCATCCAGCATCTGCACGAAGCGGCGAGGACGATCGTCAAGGCGGGCCGGGGAATTCCCACGTCGGCGGAAGAGCTTCGTCGCCTGCCCGGAGTGGGAGTGTATACCGCTGCCGCGATTGCTTCGATCGCGTTTGGCGAGCGCTGCGCGGCCGTGGATGGAAATGTCACGCGGGTCCTTTCCCGTCTCTTCGGTATCAATAGCGACAAGAAGAATCGCTCGGGCCGGCCTCCGGTGCAAGAGGCCGCGGAGCGACTGCTGAGTCCAATGCGGCCGGGGGATTTCAACCAGGCGTGGATGGACCTGGGTAGTCTGATCTGCACGCCGAGAACACCGAGATGCGGGTTGTGTCCGCTACAAAGAAACTGCTTTGCGTACCGAAACGGCGTAGTGGATCGGTATCCCGTTCGGCGGAGGCACTCGGTGGAACAGAAACCCATCGTGGACGTCGTGGTCGGCGTGTTTCGATACCAGAATCGTTATTTGTTTCGGCGGCGTCCGATTGGCGGGCTTTGGTCGGGCTTGTGGGAATTTCCGAATTCGACACGCAGCGCCGGTCGATCCACGAAAACTTCTCTCCAAAGGCTTTCGCGGGAGGAGGGGGTGGCGACTCACCTTGCCGTTCCCTTTGGTGGAATCACCCACGAACTCTCTCACCGTACCTACCGATTCGACGTGTTCGAGTGCCGGGTGAATTCAATCCCACGGCGGCGTCTCGACGATCAACGGCTCTGGGTGACCACGAAGGAGGCGCGCAACCTGGCGATCTCGGCCGCGAGCCAGAAGATTCTGGCGCTCGTCAAGCAAAAAAATCTTGCGGGTCGGCCAAGGGAGGTCAATAGAACAAGGTAAGAATCATGTTCTGTTCGACATGCTTGCCCTCGAAGGGGCCGATCGTTGAGGTGGCGAATTTGATGGTGATGGCGGGATTGGCGTCCAGCCATTCGTTAATCGAGTTCATCATGAATTCGATCGACCCGTCGTTCAGCTTGGAGTGAAACGTGCGACAACGGGAAGCGCCGCCTGCGGTTGGGGCGAGCGACCGCTTGAACCGTGATTCGTCCCACGCGTGGCCGGCACCGAACATGCCCGAACTGATCCCGTGGATACGGGTTCTCGAACCGGCGGGCGGTTCCTCATCGTCCTGGAGGGAGATCGCCTCGGCTGCGGGTTCCTTGCCCTTCCCGATGGCGTCGTGCTCCTTCTCGTAGTCGGCCACGCAGAACGAACAGAGCAGCTTGTCGTCCTCGTAGCGGGCGATGCCCGAGTCAAGATGTTCCGGGTACACGGCCGCACCGCAACTCGAACAGGTGGAGTGATGCTGTTCCTTTTGTTTCATGGATCGGACTCCTCTTGTAGAAGCAACGGAATAAGTGTACCGAGATTATTAAGAATGGGTCAAGGGGGCTGGGCGGGTTGGTGTGACAAACAACTCTCGCGAAAGGGGCCGAGAATCTGAATGGTGGGAGAACATGGATTTTCCAGGGAGCCTGCGCGCACAACGGGCGCCGCGGCTGGGCGGCGCCCGTTGAATATCTCTCGAAACCCTTTCGAACCCGTCGGAACTATTCTTCCGGGGCCATGACATCCTGGTACTTCTGGTATAAGGCGGGATCGCGACGAGCGAGGTCGGCCTCGTTGGTGAAGGAGCGTACCACCTCGGAATCGCCCTTGCGAATGCACACGTCGATCCGGCCGTCGGGCTGAACCGAGAATGATTGCTTCGGTTTGCCAAATCCGCTGAAGGAGCGGCCGAATACGCGCGATTTCTGTGCCGCTCCACCGGGTTCATCCCGATCGTCATCGATAGCGACGTTGAAATGGTCCATCTGATCGGCGATCTGCCGTTTGGCCGCCTCGAGCTCCTCGCGCGCCTGCTCAAACGCCTCGCGGGCTTCTCGTAGGCTGTCGTCGAGCACCGAGCTCCATTCGCCCCAATCGCCCATTGGGGCCATCTTGATCAGGACATCCTTGTCCATGCCGTCATGGCCGATGAATAGGGCCTTGTTGCCCGCATTGGAAAAGAGTCCGTGAGCCTCCGGATCGGCTTTAAGGAGTCCATCTTCGTCGGCATACGTGGCGTTGGTGGAGGTTCCATTTCGATCCACGCGTTCGACTTCGATGGGGCCATCGCCCTCTCGTTCGACGATGATCGTTTCGCCGTCCTTGTTGACATGCACCTTGACCTGGTTGTTTTCGACGCGGATCTGCGTGGAACGATTGCCGTCGCCCTGAACCATGACACGAATGTTTTCGGGAAGGTCTTCGAGCTTTTGCAAATCGCCCAGGTCCTTCATGAACCATTTGCCAGACGGGTCCTTGCCGATGATCCTACCCTTGGTGCGGACGTGCTCCTCAACCCGGGCGTCCGGGGAGACCTCGAACTTCCATTCGAATTTGTCGGGGCGGGCGCCAAGGGCCACGCGCACGTTTTTCTTCTGCCCTTCCTGGAAGATGTCGAGGTTGACCGAAGTACCGGACGTGAAGGATCGGATCATCTCCGCGAGTTTTTCGGCATCGCCGTCGACGCGCCGGCCGTTGATGGCCAGGATGACGTCATGAGCGCGGAGCCCGGCTTTTTCGGCGGGGCTGTCCTTGACCACGTTGAGGACGAGAACGCCTTCCCCCTCGGTGTCGAGCTGTGCGGCCATGGCCTCCGGAACAGCGTCCACCGAGACACCGAGCCACCCCTGGCCTTCGGCGTCGGCGTTCGTTTTGGAACTGACCAACGTAATCGTTGCCGGTCCGGCTTGTTGAAGCGTGACGGAATGCGCCGCCTCTTCACAAGCGTACACATTCGATTCCGCGGCCGGCAGCCAGAATGGAAGACTCAACATCGCAAGACCCAAGACCATTTGTTTCATCGAATCGCTCCTCTATGCTCGCCCCGTTTTCCTCGACCCACGCCTCACGGCGTTCGACCGCCACCGGGCGGTTCCTACAAATCCCCTTTTGCCAAACGCACTCCGTACGACGTATCCGGCCGGTCAATCGTTCGGGTGTGATCCACCTCAAGCCAGTAGATGTTTCCATCCGGCCCCATCACCCCGAGCAAATCTCGCTGAGTGTCTCTGCGGATTTGCCGCGGTCCCGAGGGAGGCCGGATATGGTTTCCGTGTTCGAAGGCCGCCGATTTCGCGTGGGACTCCGCGCCGGTCAGCGCGTTGCCGGCCAGAATTTCGGTGGATTTCGCTCCGCGTTCCGTAGGAACCGTAGTTCTGCCAAGAAAGACGATCCCTAGTGCGGCGGCCATGGCGGCCGGAAGCAGCCACCACGCCCGGGAATAAGAACGCACCGGATTCATACCACGCTGGACGGCCAGCGAGTCGAAGTTGAGTCCGGTGAGGCCGCCGAGGGCATCATTAAGAGCGCCGGCGGCCAGGGAATCGATTTGCTGATAGTTGTCGAGCATTTCCCTGGCGGGAGGATTGCGGAGGATCTCCCGCTGCAAGCGGAGCTGCTCTTCGGGTCCCAATTCCGCATCGAGACGCCGAACGATCAGCCGCTCAAGGTCCGCAGGAATCGATTCGTCGTACTTCTTCATCTTTCAATCCGCCGTAACGATTAGGCCAGTTGATTCTTCAGGGATTCGCGGAGCATTCTCCGCGCACGGACCAATCGGGTTTCGATTGAATCGACCGGCATGCCCATCAGTAGGGCTATTTGTTCGTAGCTCCACTGATGCAGGTGCCGCATTACAATCGGTTCGCGATAGAGAGCGGGCAACTCCTCGATCGCCCGCAATACGGCCTCGCGAAGCTCTGAATTCGCCGGTTCCGCATCGGCGGCCGCCGAAACTCTCTGGCGCATCGCGGCCGACAGAGCCTGCTTGTTCCGTCGTGTTCGGGTTGCTTCGCGGCCCGCATCGATCGCGGCATTTTTGGCCAGGCGATAGAGCCAGGACTTCCAGAGCCGACTGTCGCGAAGCTCGCCGATTCGATTCCAAATCGCCGTCCAAGCCTGTTGGGCCACGTCGTCGATCCGGTCGCGGTCGCCCAGGACTCCGTAGATGATGCCGCGAACCCAGCGATCCTGGCGACGAAAAAACTCTTCAAAAGCGGCGCGGTCGCCCTGCCGAACCGCGTCAATGACGAGGATCTCGGGATCGAACTCCTTTTCCGTCCGAGCCATCGCCTCGATCATGCCGCAATGTAAGACGGCGGCAAGCGGCCGGCCCTGTCAATCCGAATGAGAAAGTATCCTGTGCAGCGGGCGTCCCACGCTGGATTATCGGCCAGGCGTCGCGCGAGGGAGATGGTTGGGTCGCGGGCCCGGGTGGCCGTGATCCGCTTAGGCGGCACGGATGACGGATTCCGGCACGTTCGATGGGGCCGGGAGATCGAGCCTAGGCGCCCTGGGAAGCTCCAATGGAATCGGCTTCCGTTTCGGTCCGAGGGCCATGAAACCATCCGCAGGCAGCAAAGAAGCCAATGCGGAGAATAGATCGGAACCGAGGCCGACGCGCACCGCGCGACACTCAACCTGGGCGACCCAACCATCGCCGGTATGTACGTTGAGGAATACGGAACAGTCGCCGGGGTGGGAACGAAGGACCGTTAGTAGAGCGTCGATGGAATGCTCCTTGGTGACTTCGACAATTAAGGATCGTCCGAAGACGGCGGCGGCATCTCCTACGGGAACGACACGCTTCGCCCGAAGGGATGGCGATTCCCTTTTTCGATCCACCTCCCCGTCGACGACGATGACGGCGTCGGGAACCAACCATGAGCGATGCTGCGAAAAGTGCTCGGAGAAAACGATCACGTCGATTCTGCCGCGGAGATCCTCCAACGTGAGGATTCCCAGTTGCCGGCCGGCCATTCGTCCGGTTCGCGTCACCACCGCCCGCACGGAAGTGACCATGCCGCCGAGAACGACGATTTCGCCGTCTTTCAAGCGGGCGAGGTCGGCGGTGGAGGCCGTGGTGCAGGAGTCGAGCAGGGTTTCGTAACGAACCAAGGGGTGTTTGGTGATGTAGAAGCCGAGGACTTCCTTTTCCTTGGTAAGCATTTCGGCCTCGGACCATTCGGCCCCGGAAAGTGCAGCGCGCTCTTTCACGGCGAGATCGGCCGTGGTTGCGGATTGATCGAACATCATCAACTGCCCGTTGCGGCGATCGCACTGCGCTTCCTGGCCTGCGACGATGGCTCCATCCAGAGCGTCGTGAAGCGCCTTGCGCATGGCGCCGGTCTTGTCGAACGCTCCGGCGAAAACCAAGGCCTCGAGGGCCGTGCGGTTGACGGCGGACAGGTCCACCCGCTCGCAAAAATCGAATAGGCTGCGGAAGGGTCCGTGGCGTTGGCGTTCGCCGACAATTGCGGTGACGGCTTTTTCCCCCACACCTTTCACGGCGCCGATCCCAAATCGAATGGCGCTTTTCACGGCGCTTTCGGCCAGGCGAGTCTCGGCGGAGCTTGGGAGGAGCAGCCCCGCGTGGCCGCGATGTTCGACGACGAAATCGAACTCCGAGGCGTTGATGTCCGGCGGCTCGATGTCAATTCCCATGGCCCGGCATTCTTCGCGATATTCGGCGACCTTTTCGATGCTCGCCATTTCAAAGGTCATCAGGGCGGCCATGAACTCCACGGGAAAATAAGTCTTCATCCAGGCGGTTTGAAAGGCGACCAGGGCATAGCCGGTGGAATGGGCTTTGTTGAAGGCGTAACCGCCGAACTTGAGAATGTCCTCAAAGACGTTTTGAGCGGTCTCGCGGCGAACGCCGTTCTTCTCGCAGCCCGCGAGGAACGGCTCGCGCATCGACTCGATCATGTCGGTTTTTTTCTTGCTGATGGCCTTGGCCAGTCGAAAAGCACTCTTCAGGTCGATACCTCCGAGGCGGTGAACGATGCGCGAGACCTGCTCTTGGTAGACCATGATGCCGTAGGTCTCGCTGAGGATTTCGGTCATGATTGGATGGGGGGTGGTCCATGCGGTGCCGTGCTTTCGGGAAACGTAGTCTCCGATGTATTCCATCGGGCCGGGGCGAAAAAGGGCGTTGGCGGCGATGAGATCCTCGATGCGGTTGGGCTTCATGCGCATGATGACGTCGCGCATTCCCCCCGATTCGAATTGAAAGATTCCGCGCGTGTCGCCGCGAGCGAAGAGTTCGTAGACTTTTTCGTCGGCGAGGTCCAGCCGGTCCATGTCGATTCGCCGGCCCGTGCTTCGTTCGGCAAGCTGCCGGGCACGCTCGAGCGTGGTCAGCGTCCGCAAGCCGAGAAAATCCATCTTCAAGAGACCGACGCGCTCGACCGTCGGTCCGTCAAACTGCGTGACCAACGTTTCCTGGCCGGAGGCCTTGTACAAGGGCATAAAGTGGACCAGCGGCTGGTCGGCGATGACCACTCCGGCGGCGTGTACGCCCGCGTTGCGTGCCACTCCCTCCAACCGCCGACCGATGTCAATCAAGCGACGGACGGCGGGCTCCTGCTCGTAGCGTTTTCTCAATTCGGGTTCTTGGGCCAGAGCCTTGTCGAGCGTAATGTGCAGTTCTTGGGGGATGAGCTTGGTCAGGTTGTTGGCTTCCTCGAAGCTGAGACCCATGACGCGGGCGACGTCCTTGATCGCGGCCTTGGCCTTGAGCGTTCCGAACGTGATGATTTGTGCAACGTGGCCGTATTTTCCGCGGACGTAATCGATCAATTCCGCCCGGCCGTTCTGGCAAATATCCAGATCGATGTCGGGCAGTTCATCGCGGTCGGGGTCCATGAACCGTTCGAAATAGAGGCCGTAACGGATGGGGTCCGGTGCGGAAATCCTCAGGCAGTAAGCGACGACCGAGCTGCATGCGCTTCCGCGGGCGGCGACGGGGATTCCCTTTTTTCTCGCATAGTCGACGCAATCCCAGACAATCAGGAAATAGCTGGCGAAGCCTTTCTCGAGGATGACGGAGAGTTCGTAATCAATCCGCTCGCGGAGTTCGGGTGAAACGGCTTCGTAGCGGCTCTGGGCGCCTTCATACACGAGGCGGCGCAGGAAATCCCCGTCGGTCAACTCGCCGCCCGTTTCGGAACGAATGGTGGTCGGAACTCGATAGACGGGTGCAAAGCGGCCGCCGAGTTTCAGTTCCAGGTTGCACAAACCGGCGACGTGGAGCGTATTGGAAATCGAATCGGGTACGGAGGGGAATAGCGAAGCCATTTCTTCGGGGCTTTTGAAAAAAAACTGGTCGGTTTCGAACTTGAATCGATCGGGATCGGTGAGGCGGCTGGCGGTGTTGATGCAGCAGAGAATGTCGTGGGCCTCGGCATCGCCGTGATCCAGATAGTGAACGTCATTGGTGGCGATGACGCCAACGCCGAGCTTTTTTGCCAGGTCCACCAATTCGGGGTTGATCTTTTTCTGATCCGCGATGCCGTGGTCCTGGATTTCGATGAAAAATCGGTCGGGACCGAAAATGCTGAGATAGGTCTTGGCGAGATCCTCGGTTTGAGCGCGGCCGGAGTGCAGCAGGGCTTGGGGAATTTCCCCTCCGATGCAGGTGCTGGTGCAGATCAGTCCGTCGGAGAGTTCGCGGAGCAGCCCCTTGTCGATGCGCGGACGGCGGTAGAATCCTTCCGTGTAGCCCAACGTCACAAGCTGCAAAAGGTTACGATAGCCCTGCACGTTCATGGCGAGCAGGAGGAGGTGGTAGGACTCCTTGTTCTCGTCCCGATCCCTTTGACGGCGATCGCCCGAGGCCAAGTAGGCCTCGCATCCGATGATGGGTTTGATCCCCGCCTTTCGAGCCGCGAGGTAGAACTCGACGGCGCCGAACATGTTGCCGTGATCGGTCATGGCCACGGCGGGCATGTTGAATTCCTTCGCCCGGTGCATGAGGGCGTCGATGCGCGTGGCCCCATCGAGGAGGCTGTAGTGCGTGTGAAGGTGCAGATGAACAAAGGGTGTTGCGGACACGTCGTTCTCGGCATCCATTCCGTGCGTCGAAGTCGCGATCCCATTCGTCGACCTAGCCGCGCAGAAGGCATCCTATTCCGTATCGCCAGAAGGGAAAAGCGGCCATGCGAAACGCTGGTCGACTGACGGACCTCAGAATGTCACAGGGCTGACCAGAGGCAGCTTGCTGACGGCTTGTCTGGGATCGTGCGCGTCATTTCGGATGGGCCGTTTTGCCAGAGAACAGGGGTACAAGTCGAGAATGGAGATCCTTGAGGTAGTCGGCCAGCTTGGAACCGACGCCGCGACTCCTGAGGACCCCAAGGCTCGTATTCATCCAACATTGCCTTTCACGATCGGGGTCGCCTTCGACCAACGATTGGAGGGCTTGCTTGGGGTTCTTTTTGGCGTCTATCGGACTTGCTGTGAGCTTTTGAGAGTCGGTGCGTGGATCGAACCCGAGGGCGGACTTACACTCTTCCAACCTCTTGTGCTCCTGGGTGTCTCGAGGCTCAAAGCCATTGAGAATCCAACATTCCCTCTTGGTGTGGGCGACGCCGATCACGATAGGAACCTTCCAAGTGGACTCGTCGCGAGCCTGCTCCAGGCCCGTAAGGCGTTCAAGATCGCCGTCGGTATCCCGGATGAGAATCACCGCATTCGGAGAAGGATCTCCCTCCCATTCGAGCAGACGTAGCGCGCGCCGGGCCGCGGCGGCGTCGGGGAATGCCGGCTTTCCGTCAAAGTGGCCGTGTGGAATCTTCACGCCGGGCCAGTTGGACGACTTTGTATCCGCCCAGCGCATGAACTTCGTTGACTGGTTCAGCCCGCGCCAACTCCTTGTGGTGAGGAGTAAGTCCTCATTCAGCCAGTCGATGGCATCGCAAAGAACACGGTCGGCAAGCTCGCAAGCGGTGCGTTGATCGGCTGCCGCCTCGCAAACCACCGCAATGGAGAACGAGGTCTCGGCGGTCATTTCACGGCGACGGTCCGCTGTTGAAGCCAATCCTCGCCGACCATGCTCCAGAATTCGCCGGGAAGCATTTCGTCCTTCCAACGCTTGAATTGTGGATGGTCGGTAAGCGATCCGCATACTGCGAATCCGTTTTTGTCGGAACACATCAACTGGATTTCGTCGGAGGCGAAATGATCCAAGACGTAGGGCGAATGAGTCGTCGCTACAATCTGAAGAACGTGCCTTGGGGTTATGAGCTTTCGGACGGACGAAACCAGCTCACCGATGGCCCTTGGGTGCAGGCCGCGTTCGAGGTTGTCCAGTAGGATGATTTTAGGGGCTTCGGGCGCCATGGCGACGGCGAGAAGACCGATGGTGAAAAGCGTGCCCTCGCTGACCGAATCCGCGGGCAGGTCCGCGCCGGAATGCATGTCAAACCGAATTTCAAAGCCACGCCGTTCAGACAAGACCCGCTGATACGCGCCCTGACCGGCGATCTTCACGGGCTCGTAGTCGGCTCGGTCGGTCACAACGGGACGCAGTCGCACGTCTTTAAGCGTCGGGATCACACCCTTCGCGGCTTCGATCAACTCGCGGAATCGTTCGGGATCGGTCGCGGCGATGGTGGCGAGAACGGACGGCAATCCGCGCCCAGTGTCCTTGAGCCGCGGGATCGGTGTGTCGAATGACGAAGCCGCCAAGGCGCTACGGTCGAAACGCAGCAACGAACTAAGGCTGCTCATCTCCTCGCGCCACATTTCGCGCTGCCGCTCGGCATCTCGTTCCACAACCTTGTGGACGATTTCTGCAAAGGGGTCCACGTGACTTTCCGCATTCGAAGAAAGCTGGTCTACGTGCCAGTTCCTGCCATCGGAGCGAACGTAGCGAAACCCAATTAGCAGCGCGCCTTCCAGGAAACACTCCACGGCGAACTCAGTGGACCCACGCGTGGCAATACGTTCCGGCCGGCCCTTTTTTCCTAGCTCGCGCTCCAGTTGTCGCCTCAGGCGGAACGCCCGGTGGATTCCCTCCAATGCCGACGTTTTCCCGCACGAGTTGGGGCCCGCGACCACCGTGAATGGCCGCAGGGCGAGTCGTACGTCCCGAAGGCACTTGAAATTGTGGTATCGAACTTCCGTGATCATCGAGCTTCTTAGGGCGGACTCATCGCCGACGCCCGGCTACGACCGTAATGATAGGCAAGTCTTAGGGAGACTCAAGGAGAGATCGAAAACCAGGGTTGCAGGCAGTGCGGCGCCGTAATCACCGGGCAGACCCGGACACTCTCTACGTACGTTGGTGTAATGTGGGACCATCGTTTCGGCAGATATCCCAATTGGTTGCCGAAAAACAGGAGGGCGGCGGCGGCAAGGGGGTTGGAAACGAGGCGGTCGTCTTCCTTGGCATCGGTGCAACGGTTCCTCCACGAACCGTCGGGCCGTCGGAGAGAGAGCAGTTGGCGGGCGTCGCTAGATTGGGCGGGGTCGCTGCGGGTTCAACAGCGAAAAGGACGGTAGTCCCAAAAAGAACAGAGCAGATGGCTGAGGCCATTCGATGCATGTCAGGCTCCTTGAAGCTCGCTTCGTTGCACGATGCAGCGAAAGTTCCGAATTTATCGCTCAACGAACCGACGCCGGCCCATCCGAGGTCACGGACTTAGACGGCGCCGCGAGGGAACAGATTCCCAGCGTCCCGCTGAATCTTCTGCAAACGAGTGGGCGAGAAGATTAGTGAATTCGCCCGTTGACACACACGCGTGACACGGGCGTTCATTCAAAGGTTCGAGGCGCTACCACGGAACAGGCTGCGACGTTCCCATTCCCGGACCCAGAAAGACCGCGTTGAGGAGTAGGCGACCCGAACCTTCAAAGTATCCTCGGAACATGGGGTCGTCGGAAAAGAGGATGAGTTGACCGGCGCCGATTCGCTCCACCGTGGCGTAAGCTGTATTCCGCCAGCGCTCCCGGGACTCCGGCCAGAGCAACCCCGAAAGCCTCAGCCGCTTCCCCCCCAATTCCGTGGATTGTGCGGCCGGCGGACGATCGTCCACCAATCGGACCGGCGTCGCCACCGGCCGCATGGACAAAAATGCCTGGGGACCGGAGACCAAAACAGGCAGATAGGCCGTGGCCGACGGTTCGTTATGATGCAGGCCGAAGGTCAACCAATGATCCGGATCGATTTCCGCAGCTACCAACGTACCGGTCGGGCGAAACATGCGCTGCCACGCGTCGAGTCGTTTCAAGGTTTCCACATCCGGCCGGGGCGATGAAGGTGCCGAGGCGGCGTCGGGTTTGGGCGGCTCGCTGGTCCCCGGCGTAGCCGGAGCCGTGGGTTTCGATGGGGGCGCAGGTGTGCTGGACGTGGGACCCGCTCCCCATACTGCGCTCTCCTCGATTTTCACGTGCCGCGCCGCGCGCTCTTTCTGCCAGGACTCGTCATAAACGCTCAACTGATCGAGGGCCTCTTCACGAAGCCGCACCGAAGTCAGGCCGCGATCCTTGCCCGCGAGGTAAGCGGCCGTGTTGCCCACGGCGATCAAGGTGCCGCCGGCCTCGACCCAGCTCTTCAGTTTCCCAACCATCGCGGTCGGAAGCACGCCGGAAAGGGCCTCGCCGCCCCAACTGTCGGGGAAGATGATGACGTTGTACTTTCGGAGGTCCATCTGGCCGAGGTGCTGAATGTTGAAAGGAGACGATCGCGTTGCGCAGCGTTCGTCCAACAAGTGCCACGTCCAACCGAAAGACGTTGTGGCGATGGGCCATTCCGCCGCGAGAGCCACGCGAGGAGTCTGCAACAACGGGAATCGCCCGTTGGTTCCCAAATCGGGACCTTCCTGCACAAGCGCCCCGTCCACTCCACGAAGGTTCACCATCAGATCTTTTGCGGCCTCGCTGAGGATTGCGGGCAATGGTTCGGGGTTCTCCAAATTGCGCAAGAGAAGCGACCCTCGCCGATACGAGTGGCCGGCAATCTTGAATGGTTTCTCGGCGACGCGAAGCGTGCAGGAATTCGCCAAGAGTCGTCCGAGCAAACGATAGACATCTCCGTCGGCACCATCAACTAGAAAACCATAGCCGGGTTTTTCGAACGCCGACCTCGCCTCGGGCGCGGAAAGAGCACGAAAGCCCACGTCGGAAACGCTGCCGGCCCAATAGGCGTCGAGGCCGTAAGCCATGGCCGGGTTCCAGGCGGTCACGTCGTAGATTTTCGATCCGCGATAGTTTTCGAGCTCCGAGCGTTCTTCTTTTAGGAACGCTTCGGACATGTGCGGGTCGAATTCGAGCATGGCCGACAACAACCTGCGATGCGGCTGAAAGGCGCGAACGATCAAGGTTCCCATGGGAAGTGTTTTCGTCACCGAGGCTTCACCCCAGATATCCACCACATTGGTCGCAGTGACCGGTTCAGCGGCGACACCCCATTCAATTCCCTGACGGCTCAGTACGTCGACGAAACGGCGGAATCGGGATTCATCCGGCGTCGGGGCGACCAGGAACACGGATCGTTCCACCACCTGCCCCGCGGGACCGTTGGCCTGCCCCACCGACCATTGTCGATCACGGAGGAAATCCCGAAGGATGTCGCGCCGGTTGGCACGAAGCGTTTCGAGGTTGGCAAACGAGCCCACCACGTGATGGTGAACGGCTTCGTGATAGGTCAACACCGTGCCGCCGAGTTGGCGGACCGAGGCGGCATTGACGGCGGCCTGCTCGTAAAGGATCCCGACGGCGCCGAGCAGGTTGGCCCAGGCGTTGGTGTAGCCCGGATACCATTCCTCGTACCAATCTCCGGTGTAGTAGCTCCATCCGAACCGATCGAAGGACCTGGCCTGATCGGCGGAGAATCTGCGGCGCCAGGAAAGGTTCAGTTCGGAAAGGTGGATGTTGTAAGGCTCCCGCGGCGGGTCGAAGAGGTACGTATCGAGCGACCCCATTTCATGCGAATCGACGAGGAGGTGCGGGTTCCATTGCAGAATCCGCGCCGCCCGGCCGCGAGTTTCCGGGTGAACCATCATCAGCCAGTCGCGATTGAGGTCGAACAGATAGTGGTTGCCGCGCCCGGCGGACCACAGACCGGAGTGCTGCAGCGCCTGGTCGTCCCAATTGCTCACTTTGCCCGTCAGATGTTGAAGTTGATTGAGGTACCGCTCGCGACCGTCTGGATTCTGAAGTGGGTCGATATGGATGACCAATTCATCGCGAAGCTTGCGAATGAATTCGTCCTTCCCCGCGGCCAACCGATAAGCCACGAAGACGGCCGCATCGGTGCTGGAGAGTTCATCGCCGTGGATGGAATACGCCAGCCAGGCCACACCGGGAAGTCGATCGAGGATCGCGTCGGCCTCCTGCGGGCTGGAGAGTAGCCGCGGGTCGGCAAGCTTCTTGTTCTCCGCGCGGATCGACTCCAGGCGAGCGTGATGGGCTTCGCTGGTGATGGTCAGAAAGTAAAGCGTTCGGCCCTCGTGCGTTTCGCCGTAGGGGGTTAGCGTCACCAAAGGCGAGGCCTCATCCAAGGCTTTGAGGTATCGAACCATCGGTTCGTAACGGACCGCACCGGTTCCGAGAGAGTGGCCGAGGACGGATTCCGGAGTGGGAACGGACGGATCGAGCGTGGCCGGATCGACAAACTCAGCATTCGGCGAAGAAACTCTCGAAGCGACGAGCCGTGCCACTTCCGGACCCGCGGCGTCCGCCGGGTGCCGCTGAGCCGACGACGGCTGGTTGAGGCAGGCCACGGGAATCATGGAACCCACGATCGTCAGCCCGATAAGACAACCGGCGGCGAACTTTCCCGCGGGGCGTGCGTTTTCGGCAACGTTGGACAGTTTCCGAGGAAGATTCAACCTGCTCTCCTTTATCGCGTTCCAACCTTATTGGGCGGGCCCTACTTCGGCCGGCGGCTTGGGTGACACTACAGCGGCAACGGGGAATGGCGTCAACGGCGGGTCACACGCCCCAATTCGAAACGGTCGGGCAATGAAACGCGGGTTGGTTCGTTTTACGGAATGTGCATGATGGAGCTGGTGGCGGAATCCGAGAGGGAAAAGAACTCGACAGAGATGATCCGGCGGGCACAGCGACTGGAACCGGATTCCCTCGACGCCATCGTCGAGGAATATGCACCACGGCTCTACGGCTACTTCCACCGGGTGACCGGTTCGCGGAACGACGCGGAGGATTTGGTGCAGGAGGTTTTTGTCCGAGTCGTCCGAATGCTGCCGCATTACAGGCACGACGGTCGATTCGACGCCTGGATTTTCCGAATCGCGGCCAACCTGCATCGCGACCGGCTCCGGCGGTTGAAACGTTCGCCCGTTCAGGGTTACTTCGAACCTGACCAAGCAACCGAAACAGAGTCGGGTCCCCGGGCGGGGCGAACTGCCGAGGATGGTGGCTTGGCGCCTTCGGCGAGAATGGAACGGGAAGAGGAAACTCGCCGGTTGGAGGCGGCGCTGGCTCGATTGCCGATCGCGGAACGGGAGGCCGTCATGCTGCGGCATTACGGCGAACTGAGCTTTGAAGAAATCGCCGAGCTGATGCAAACGCCTTTGGGAACGGCACTGGCGCGGGCGCACCGCGGTTTGCAAAAGCTTCGAGAATGGATGACGACGTCATGATGGACAGCCAAGACGATTTCCACGACGAGCTGCACGATACCGAGCTTTGGCTTCAACGGATTCTGCGCGAAAAGGATGCGGCCGAATCCGATCGCGCCAAACTCCTCGCACGAATCGCCATCTCGCAGACATGGCTGCGAAAGACGATCCGCGAGGAAGTTCCCCCCGGGCTCCTGGCTCGCGTACGGGCGAATGTGGTGGTCGAAGCCGCGGAAACGATTCGGCTTGCTGGGCGGACTGAAACGAAATTCATCCGCACGAATGGGCGGGCGGTGTACCGCTGGGCGCTGGGCGTCTTGGGGGCCGCGGCGGCGATGATCTTCGTTGTCCGGACTCTGCAGATACTTCGGTACCGCGCGGATTCGAATGCCCTTTTGGATTCAATGGTTTCCCACGACGACGACGGTTGGGGCGATGCGTTTGCGCTGATCGAAGAGGATTTTGACGACCTTTACAACGGAGTGGAGTCGTTTCGGACCGGCGATGATCTTTTTGACGAGGCGCTCGAGGATTTGAACGAACTGCTGAGCGCCGCCGAGGAAGAAGATTGGTCTTGAACCGCTCGTGGCCGGAATCGGTTTCTTCAGGAGATCAAAACATGATTCCCGATGAGAAAATCAGTCGAGACAGGATCGCCCGGGCAGTGGTATTTCCCATACCGGCGATGCTCCTATTGGTCGGATTGGCCCTGCCTGCCGCAGCGCAGTCGCCCAAGGCTCGCAACGCTCCGGGGTCGCAAGGCGAGCGTGACGCCGAGACTCCACCGCGTGAGCGATCCCCTGTTCAACCGCTACACCGCAGCCCCGGGATGGGGACGCCATTTAGACCTCGACTCAGCGAAACCGAGAGAGTGGAACTTCTTGCCTTCATGCGTGAGCATTTTCCAGTCATGGCCGACGAGCTCGAAGAGGTCCGCGAGAGTCGACCTCAGCAGCATGAACGGCGGCTGGTCCGGTTTGCGCCGGAAATGAGGCGCTTGATGGAGTTGATGGACACCGATCCGCAGCGGGGTGAACTGATGATTCAGGAGCGCAAGCTTGAGATGCGCGTAAGGCAACTGTCCCGTCGCCACCGGGTTGCGAAGGACGAGCGCGTCCGGGAAGAGCTGGAGCGCGACGTTCGCGGTTTGGTCGAGGAACTGTTCAGCGTGCGCGTCCGGCGGCGGGAACTGGAAATCCGCGCGATGGAATACCGAATGGATGAGCTGAAATCGAAACTTTCCGAAATGATCCACCGGCGGGAGAAGATCATTGACCGCCAGATCAGCGAACACCTGTCTGACGTTGCGAAGACGGGCGTGGACGGGCCCGAGGACCATGAATAGCAAGGCGCAGTCCTCGACGGCGTTCATTCGCCGCGAAAAGCGCGTTTGCGTTAGGATGTTCGGCGGCTTTGAGGTCGAGTCGCCGCGGAAGAATTCGGATGGCCCTGCCCTCGAAGCCACTCGACGAACCGGGCGATCCCCGTCCGAATGTCCGTCTTCGGCTCAAAACCAAGCTCGGTTCGGCTACGGGTCAGATCGGCAAAGGTGCGTTCCACGTCGCCGGGCTGAAGCGGGCGGCGGTCGATGATCGCCTTCTTGCCGAGGGCCTGTTCCAAAATCTCGATCAATTCGTCCAGCCGAACGGGCTGGGATTCGCCGAGGTTATACAAGTGAAACCCATGGCAACGGTCGATGGCCCGGCGGATACCTTCGACGATGTCATCGACATAGGTGAAATCGCGCATCATGCTTCCGTCGCCGAAGACGGGGATCGGCCGGCCCGCTTCGATAAGTCGCGCGAATTTGTGAATGGCCAGGTCGGGTCGCTGCCGCGGACCGTACACGGTAAAGAAGCGCAGGCACGTGATCGCCAAACCGTGGAGATGGTGGTACGTGTGGCAGATGAGTTCGCCTGCTTTCTTGGTGGCCGCGTAGGGCGAAATCGGGTGATCGACCGGATCGGTTTCCGCGAAGGGGACTTTCGGGTTGTTCCCAAAGACGCTCGAGCTGCTTCCGAATATGAACCGGCAACGCGGCAGCTTCCGGCAGGCCTCGAGGAGGACCATCGTGCCGCGCACGTTGACGTCTTGGTAGTGAAGCGGTTGTTCGATCGACGGCCTGACGCCGGCCCGGGCGGCCAGATGAACTACGGCCTCGACGCCCGACTCTAGGGCCCTTCGAACGCCGACCTCATCGCGGATGTCGGCTTCCGCAAGCCGAAATCGCGGATGATGCAGCGCTGTCGCGATGTTCCGCCGCTTCACGGCAGGGTCGTAGTAATCATCAAAAGAGTCCAAGGCGACAACTTCGTGCCCGTCGCGCAGGAGCGATTCACACAGGTGCGATCCGATGAACCCGGCGCCGCCGGTAACGAGTGTTTTGGGCACGGGAAAAACTCGCGAAAGTACCGCATCCCAGGAAGTTGCGGCGGTTCACGCTCAGGTCGGCGGAACCATCGGCCGGCCCACGGAATAGTAACGGAAACCGCGGCTCGCCAGGAATTGCGGGTCGTACATGTTCCGTCCGTCGAAGATGAGTCTGCCGGGCAGTTTTTCGGCGATCAGCTCGAAATCCGGCGCCCGAAACTTCGGCCAGTCCGTGAAAATGACCAAGGCATCGGCCCCCTCCAGCGTTTCATACTCGTCGTCGCGCATCACCACCTTCTCGCCCAGTTCCAGGGCGGCCGTCTTCATCGCCTCCGGGTCATGGGCGCGGACCTTCATCCCCTTTTCCAGAAACATTCGCACGGCGGCGATGGCGGGAGCCTCACGAACGTCGTCGGTGCGGGGCTTGAACGCCAGACCCCAGACGGCCAGCGTCGTCCGCGGCTGGCGGTCCCGGAAATGGTCGATCACTCTTTGGGCGAAGACCCGGCGCTGCCGCTGATTCACCTCTTGCACGGCGGAAACAATTCGCATGGGGTGATCCACGGCGTCGCCCATCGAGACCAGGGCGCTGACGTCCTTTGGAAAACAGGAGCCCCCATAGCCTACGCCGGGAAACAGAAACGCGCTGCTAATCCGAGAATCGGACCCGACGCCTCGGCGAACCATGTCCACGTCCGCCCCGAACCGCTCGCACAACCCTGCAATCTCATTCATGAAGGAAATCTTGGTGGCCAGCAGCCCGTTGGCCGCGTACTTGGTCATTTCCGCGCTGGCCGGATCCATGACCAGGATGCGCTCGCTCTTGCGCATGAAGGGTGCGTAGAGTTGTTTCAGCGCTGCCAATGCGGCCGGGTCCGTCGAACCGAGCACGACCCGATCGGGTTTGGTGAAGTCGTCGAGGGCTGCACCCTCTTTGAGGAATTCCGGGTTGCTGACGTAGGCAAAGGGATGGCGCGTCTCCGCGGAAATCGCGTCGGTCACCTTTTGATAGGTGCCTACGGGAACCGTGCTTTTCATCACCACGATTCGATGGCCGTCCATGGCCCTGCCGATGGAGCGGGCTACGTCCAGGATTGCGGACAAGTCCGCGGATCCGTCCGCCGCGGGTGGCGTGCCCACGGCGATAAAGATGATCCGCGATTGTCGAACGGATTGTGCGAGATCGGTCGTGAAATGAAGTCGCCGCTCCTTCAGGTTGGCGTGAACGATTTCGGCCAGGCCGGGTTCGTAGATCGGCACGTGCCCTTCGCAAAGCGAGCGCACCTTGCGAGCATCGTTATCCACACAGATCACGTCGCTGCCGCTGTCGGCGAAACACGCCCCGGCGACCAGTCCGACGTAACCCGATCCCACTACACACAACCGCATAGCCGACCTCCCATTCGCGCGCACCAAACGCCGCCGCGACGAGACCTTATCCCGCCGTCCCCACGAGTTCAGCGACATCCGGCGAGCGCGACAACGATTCGCCGAGAAGGATTTCGACGATTCGTTCCGCGGTGCGTCCGTCCCACAAGTCCGGTACACGGCCCTTCGGCGGATCCCGACGTATTCGATGATAGGCAGGGAGGATGCTTTTGGCGCTGGTCCCGACCAATTGATTCGTACCTTGTTCGACCGTGATCGGCCGTTCGGTGTTTGCCCGCAGAGTCAGGCACGGCACCCCCAGTATCGTCGTTTCCTCCTGAATCCCGCCGGAATCGGTGAGAACGAGGGCGGAATCGGCGGTTAACTTCAGGAAGTCCAAGTAACCCAGCGGTTCCACGAACCGAATGCGTTCCTGTTTGCGAATCCGCTCCCCGAACCCCAGGGCCTCGAAGTTTTTGCGGGTGCGCGGGTGCGCGGGAAAAACCACGGCCAGTTGTTCTGAGATGGCATCGAGGGCGCCAAGCAGTTCTTCGACCACATCCGCCCGATCCACGTTGGCCGGCCGATGGAGCGTGACAACCGCGTATTGCCGCGGGCGAATTCCGAGCAATCTCAAGATCTGAGATTGGTCCGCTTGCGAACGATGTTGCAGCAACGTGTCGGCCATGACGTTGCCGACCAGGCGCACTTTTTTCCCGGCGATGCCTTCCTTGCGAAGGTTCGTCACGCCGCTGGGTTCACTGACAAACAGAAGATCGCTTAGCGCGTCCGTAAGCAGACGGTTAGTTTCTTCGGGCATGGCCCGGTCAAAGCTCCGCAGGCCGGACTCCACGTGAGCGACGCGGATACCCAACTTCGACGCCACGAGCGCGCACGCCAGCGTGCTGTTGACATCGCCGACCACAAGGACCCAATCGGGGCGATGCTCGATGCAGACCGGTTCGAATCGTTTCATCACCTCGGCGGTCTGGACGGCATGGGAGCCGCTGCCCACTTCGAGGTTGACATCCGGCTTGGGAAGTCCCAGCTCGCGAAAGAAGAGTTCGCTCATGCGCTGGTCGTAATGTTGGCCGGTGTGCACCAGCAGCGACGACACGGCCCTTTCCCTCCGCAGGCAACTTAGGATCGGCGCGACCTTCATGAAGTTCGGCCGCGCGCCGCAGACTATGATGATCTTGACCACTGGGCCCGGCTCCCGATCGATCGCTTGGCGGGGATCGATGCCCCTTTGTTATCGACCAGTAACACGAGGCCCTGCATTCGGGCGGATAGCCGAAGGTTCGACGATGACCCACGACGATGCGAGGCTTGAATGCCGATGAACGATTCAATTGATAGAATTCGTCAAGACGCGGTCGCGGCAGGCCGGGCGAGCCAAAACGCTCACTCCCGAAACACTTCAGGGATGTCCCGCGCGCCATGCAAAAACCGCAGAATCTCCACTGAATCGTTGCCCGGTCGATAGACGATGAGGTACGGCCCCACCATCGAATGGCGCACGCCAGGGGCAAGATCTGGACGCGTCGGCCCCATGAAAGGGTGGGAACTCAACAGGACACACCGTTCAAACATCGCGTCGACGATTCGGTCTGCAGCCTCCGGGTGGTCTCGGGCAATGTAACACCAGATGTCAGAAATGTCTTGCTGTGCGTCGGGAGATCATACATAGCGCGTCATGGACCGTCGGTTCTTGCGTTTAGATTTTGCCGGCCTGCCTTCTTACTATCCTCGAAAAAGACGCGTAGTTCGGCGCTGGTCAACACGAGTCCTTCGCCCCGTTCCACCTGCTCCAGGGCATGGCGGATGTCGGACCGCAGGCGATCGTGACGCAATTCGAGTTCCCGGTAGACGCGCAGTGCCTCCACCACCAACTGGTCGGCGGACTCCAACGCGCCGTCCGCCACTTTCTTGCGAACGTAATTCCGTAATTCGACTGGAACTTTGAGCGTCATGTTCTGAATCCCCATTTCCTATTCACTATAGACCATAGTCCGCAGAACGGAAGATTGTCAAAGAAGTACACTCGCATGTCACCGACATGGCCACTGGACTTCTTAACCGCGGCCGCCGCCATCGGGACCTGCACCTTGCCCCAATACCTCCACCGGACATTCGGGCAGTGCGTTTAGGAATTGCCGACCGTAGGGTTTCGACACCACGCGCGGGTCGAGGATCACCACGATGCCGCGATCCGTCTTCGTACGGATGAGTCGGCCGATTCCCTGGCGAAACTTGAGGACCGCCTCGGGAATCTGAAAGTCGAAGAAGGGATTTCCGCCCGCGGCGCGGATCCGTTCCATCCGGGCTTCGATCACGGGGTGGTTGGGGGCCGCGAAGGGGAGCTTGACGATGATGACGTTGCTCAGGGCATCGCCGGGCACGTCCACGCCGGTCCAGAAGGTATCGGTGCCGAACAACACGCTTCGGGGGATCGTTCGGAAGCGCTCCAACATGGTCGAACGAGGAAGGCCGCCGCCTTGGACCAGCAAGGGCATGTTCTGGAGCGCGAGAAAATCGGCCAGCTCCTCGGCACAGCGCCGAAGCATTTCGTAACTCGTAAACAACACAAACGCGCGACCTTCCGAAAGGACTACGTACTTGCGAACCGCCTCGCAGGCGGCCCGGGTGAACTCTTCGGTCGCCGCGGGATCGGGCATCGACCGTTCCACGTACACCCGCATTTGGTCCCGATACTGGAAAGGGGACCCCAGCCGAACGGATTCGGCTTTTTGCAGATTGAGCCGGGATTTCAGGTAGGCGAAGGAATCGGCTCCGCTGGCGGTCAGCGTGGCCGAGGTCAACACGAGGCCCTTCAGTCTGGAATAGAGCGCTTCCTCCAGCATCGCTCCGACCTCGATGGGCCGCCCACAGAGAACCGTCTTTCGCCGGGCGCCTTCGTTGACCTCCATCCAATAGACCCAGTCCTGGGATTTCTGCAAATGCCACAGGTCCACCGTGTCGGATAGCGCCCGGCAACGATCCGCGTAGGACGCAAACTCCAAACGGTCATTCTCATCGACGAGATGCTCCCGGATCTCACGAAGCGCTTCGGCCAGCTCAATCAACACGGGCGATACGCTTTCCTCCACGGGCGGCGGTGACCGCAGCCGGCCGCTGCGTTCCGACGATCGCCGTTGCCAATCGGTCAACCCCCCGAAGTAGGTCGCCGCGACTTGTTGCGCCCGATGAACCGTCGGAATCAGCGACGCCCCCTTGCCTTCCCCGAGGATTCCCCGCCCGGTGCGTTCGTTATGGAGCATCGCGAGGAGAAAGCGGACTTGAGAATCCGCCAACGTGATCCCCAAGTGATCTCCGGCCACATTCTCGACCGTGTGAGCCTCGTCGAGAATCAAGTAATCGTAGTCCGGAAGGATCGAAGCGTTCTGCAAGCGCAGGGCGAGGTCGGAGAAGAGCATCGCGTGATTGACGATCAGGATTTGCGCTGACTGGGCTTGGCGGCGGGCGCGCTGGAAGAAGCACTTGTTGTAGTTCTCGCACTGGCGGCCCATGCAGTCGTCGTGTTCACTTTTCGCGCGGTCCCAGACCGCGGGGCTGGGTTGTTGCGGGAGATCGGCCAGCGAGCCGTCGGCCGTTTTGTACGCCCAGTCCTCGATCCGCCAGAGTTCCGCCACCTCCTCCCGCGTCGCGAAGAGCACGTCGCGCCGTTGGCTGGCTCGCTGGAGACGCCGAAGACTGAGGTAGTTCGACCGGCCCTTGACCAGCACCGCGGAAAACGGCTGGGGATGGATCGATTGGAGGAAGGGGATGTCCTTGTGAACAAGCTGCTCCTGAAGGGCAATCGTGTGCGTGCTGATGACCACGCGGCCGCCGTGGGACAACACGTGTTCAATCGCCGGGACGAGGTAGGCGAAACTCTTGCCCACTCCGGTGCCGGCCTCGACGAGAAGCTGTCCGCCCTTCTCGAACAGTCCGGCGATGGCTTTGGCCATGTCGAGCTGCTGCGGGCGAACTTCATAAGCCCCCAGCTTCTTGGCGATTCGCCCGCCTTCGCCGAGCATCTTCGCGACGGACTCGGCCACGGCGCCGTTTGAGCCGGGTTTCGCCGACTGGGAAGAGGTGACCGCCGATCGATTTGCAGGTGCCAAGTCGTTGTCATCCTCGCCTGGGAAGTTCCGCCGCTCCGGCCGCCTACGCTTGCAGCGCAGACCCCGCGGAAGTCTCGCGATACCATGATAACCCGGAATGCGGTGAGGGTGAAACGTACGGCGTGACTCGCAAAGGATCGACTTGGCCGGATGCCGCGAATCGGACGGCAAGGAGCAATCGCCCCCATTGGACCCGAGCACATCGCCACGGCAGCCCTTCGACAGCCAAAGGCGTCACGAGATTCGCAACGTGATCGCCATGGCCGTTCCGGGCGTGATCACCAATAGCGCGAGGGCCTTGATGGACTTCGTCGATTTCATCATGGTTTCCCGTCTCAAGTCGGACGACGCCCAGGCCGCCGTACTTTCTGCGCAGATGTATCTTTGGGCGTACATCTGTCTCGGAGTGGGGGTCGTGTCGATGGTCAACACCTTTGCGTCCCAGGCGTTGGGACGGCAGCAGCCGCGCGAATGTTCCGCCTACGCTTGGCAAACCGTGTACATCGCCGCCGCATTTGGCCTCGTTTCCCTAGCGTTTTTTCCATTCCTGCCCGTTCACTTCGCTTGGGTGGGTCATTCATCGGGGGTTCAGGAGATGGAACTTGCATTTGCCGAGGTCGGCCTGCTCAACGTCGGCCCGACCATCGCCTCCTTCGGGCTTTCCGCCTTCTTCATGGGGGTTCACCGGCCCTACCTGGCCATGTGGTCGGTTCTTGAGGCCAACGTCGTCAACGTCGTCGCCAGTCTGATCTTGATGTTCGGTTTTTTCGGAATCGAACCGATGGGCATCGCCGGGGCCGCGTGGGGCACGCTGATCGCGACTTGCTATCGAGTTGTACGGCTCGCGGCGCCGATGATGATGCCCGGTTTTTCCGCGACGTTTCAATCGCGGGAGACGTGGAAGTTTTCTTGGAAGCATACCAGGGATCTTTTTCGCGTAGGCACACCCCTTGGTTTGCAATGGATGAGCGAAATCCTCGTCTGGGCGCTCTTTGTGAGCATACTCGTCGGCAAGTTGTTCGGCACGGCGGACTTGATCGCCACCAATATCGCGTGGCAGTACATGAGGATTTCGTTTCTTCCCACCATTGGGGTCGGTCAGGCGCTTACAGCACTTGTCGGCAAATCGATCGGTGCGGGTCACCCGGAGCGCGCCCTGCGCGAGACCCGCCTCGTGGTCTGGATTACCTGCACCTACATGGGGGCCACGTCGCTGGTGTACTGGTTCGCAGGCGACCACCTCATCGGCTGGTTCAACGCCGACCCCAAGGTCGTCGAGGTCGGTGCCGGTGTCATGATCTGCGCGGCCGTATTTCAGCTTTTCGACGCCCTCGGCATAACCTATATTTCCGCCCTCAGAGGCGCGGGAGATACCGTAGCGCCGGCCATCGCAATGACCGTAAGCCACTGGCTCGTGGTCATCGGGGCGGGCTGGTGGATGGCCGTGACGTTCCCTTCGCTGGGGAGCATCGGCCCGTGGATCGCCGCCTCCGCTTTGATTATCATCATCAGCTTCTACCTTTGGTGGCGTTGGGCCGGCGGGACATGGAGAAAGATCGACCTGTTCAAGGCGGGCCAAGGCGAATGAATGGGGAACTACAAGTTACGAGTTACGAATGCTCCAACACCGTGGCGGCCCGCGGTTTTGAACTCCGGCGGCGGCCGGACGAGCTGGTTGCGTTGCTGGCGGTCTACGTGCAGGGGTGGTGGCTCTATGCGAAGGCCGCGAAGGGCGATCGACATCTACGAAGGGGAGAAGGTCGATTCGGGCGCGTTCAAGGCGCTCGTGCGGCCCGCAGTGGGCCAGAATCGCCCGCCGTCGAGGAAACGGTCGACCCTGAGGTACAATTCCGAGCCACGGCATCTCGAGGCGGGGAGTCCAAGCGGTCCAAAACCCGCCGATCCGATCAATGCGTGCCGAACCTCCACTCCCCTTTTGCTACCGCCATTATCTTGCGAATCATGACCCCGAAGCATTATACTTCAAGGAGTTAAAGGCCGCGCCGACGCGGCGGACCAAGCCGACGGGGTGGTCGGCGCTGAGATTTCGGTGAAGGTAGAAGGCCCGCCTTTGACTCAGCGGGCGCCGCTTTGCGGGACAGACCGCGCGTCGATCGCCAAGCGAAGCTCGGTTTGAAGTAGTTACCGCCCCTCTTACAATCCTCGACGAATGGCCACCGCCACCCAGATCCCTGCCCGTCACGTCCAGATGCTTGACCGTATCAAGGCCGCTGACGATGCGCTCACCGAACGATTCCGCGATCGGATGCAAGTCAATTCCGATCTGGACCGAACCCTGGTGAGTTTTCAGGGTAATAGGACGGAGACGGGACATCGATGGTGCAAATACCGCGAGGGCTTCTCGGCCGATCTCATCCGATACGTTGTCGAGCACGCCGGGCTGAGGGTCGGGCCGATTCTGGACCCGTTTGCCGGAAGCGGCACAGCACTTTTCGTTTCAGCGGAGCTCGGACTTGATGCGATCGGGATTGAACTATTGCCGTGCAGCGCCGAGATCATCCAAGTGCGACACGCGGTGCTCCGCGGCGACAAGGAAGCACTGGTCAGGGGGATTCGTGACGCGGCAGCAAAGCGCGCATGGATGACACCAGGGGATGTTTGCGCGTTTCCACATCTGCAAATTACTGCTGGCGCCTTCCCAGCCGAAAATGAGCACCAACTTGACCGGTTCCTCTCTGAGACCGCCCAAACGAACGACCCACTCCTATCGCGCCTCCTGCGTTTCGCCGCTCTCTCGATCCTAGAGGAGATCAGTTTCACCCGGAAGGATGGGCAATACCTGCGATGGGATCGAAGGTCAGGACGCTGCCTGGGCAAGAAAATCTTCGACAAGGGGCCGATCAGCAGGTTCGACGAAGCGATTGTGCGGAAACTCAACCAGATTGCTCGTGACATCGAAGGCCGAGAGGATCAACCGATGCTCTTTGCTCAGGAGACCGCGCACCCGACATTGGGCACGATTGATGTCAACGTCGGGTCATGCCTTGACATCGTTCCAAGAATGGAACCCGAGTCTCTCAACGGGCTTATCACGTCCCCGCCGTATTGTAATCGCTACGACTACACCCGAACCTACGCGCTTGAGCTCGCAATGTTGAACGTTGGCGAAGATGGCATCCGCAGTTTGCGGCAGGCAATGCTTTCCTGCACAGTCGAGAATAAGGACAAGCGCGATCTCGCGACGAAGTTCGGCGTTGACACGTTCGAGGCGGGATCGCGCGCCTATGACAAGCAAGGCGTGCTTTCGTTGGTTCTCGAATACCTGAACGTCTGCAAGGCCGACGGCACAATCAACAATCCCGGCATTGTTCGGATGGTCAAGAATTACTTCTTTGAGCTAGCGCTTCTGATCTTTGCCAGCGCCAAGGTGTTGAAAGCGGGCGCGCCCTTCGTGATGGTCAATGACAACGTACGTTACGAAGGCGCGCACGTTCCGGTTGACCTGATCCTGTCCGATTTTGCTGAGCAGGCTGGTTTCGAGGTCGAGTCGATTTGGGTCCTCCCCAAGGGCAAGGGCAACAGCAGTCAGCAGATGGGACGCCACGGACGGCAAGAGATCCGCAAATGTGTCTACATTTGGCGCAAGGGCAAGTGAATGCCGAAACCCTATCGCGAGCATCTTCAGTCCAGCCACGATCTCGAGACGACGTACGAAGCCATCCGCGCCGGATTTGTCGCGCTTGCCCTTGAGAAGAACCGCCGAGCAACGCCGTTTGTCGCCGAAGCCCGAGCGCTCAAGTCGGCGGCATCCAGGGCAAAAGTGCCAATCGACCTGCAAAAGATCCCAGAGATTCGGGCCGGCCTGTTGACCGCTGCCGGCGTTTCCGATAAGGCGGCGGGCCACTTGAAAGAGGCCGACAAGTATGAAGCGATTGCAGGGCTAATCGGCAAGTATTTGGAGCCCGCCGGCGCGAACTTTGTTGAGGAATTGGTATTCCGGTTCCTGCTGACGCGCGGCGACACGCTGGGTGGCTCGATGCGAAACGTCGGCGGTTTCATGGCGCAGTGCAAACTCACGCGTTCAATCATCGCTAACCTGAAACTGAGCGGAACGAAATATCGCTGGCGCCCATCGAACAGCAAAGCATGGGCGGACATGCCAGCGGATGACGCGGATATAGAACTGAATCTGCGTGGGCTTTCTTGGGGGGACGGTCCGAACTGCCGTACACTCATCTATAACCTTACGGTGCCGCTCTTCGGGAACAACGTCGATCTATGTTTGTTCCACTGCGGGGCCGGCGGTATGTGCAAGGAGGTTCATCGCACGCCCAGCGCGTACGTCGCGCTTGGAGAACTCAAAGGTGGCATCGATCCAGCGGGAGCAGACGAGCATTGGAAGACGGCCCGGACGGCACTCAGCAGAATCCGCGAGGCGTTCGCAAAGCAAAAACCGAAACCGCACACGTTTTTTGTCGGCGCGGCAATCGAAGCGAATATGGCGAACGAGATTTGGAAAATGCTCAATAGTGGTCAATTACAGAACGTAGCAAATCTGACGGACGACGAGCAGATTGCATCACTCTCGCGCTGGCTTTGCGGCCTTTAGGGCAAGCATTCAAAGGAGACCAACCGTGCCGCAAAAAGATAGCTCCCGAACGCCCAATTCCGCCTCGCAGGTGATTGACCAGCGTGGCGAACTCGGCGATTCCAAAACCGGTTCTATGATCCGTTTCAGTGCGACACTCTTCCGGCCAAAGGCGGCCGCGAAGGCCGTCTCTTGGACCTTTCTGACCCTGCCCAAAGGAGCGAGTCGCAAGCTCTCGTCGCGGGGACAGACGACCGTTGAAGGCACGCTCAATGGCTTCCCCTTTCGAGCCACGCTGGAGCCGGACGGCCAGGGAGGCCACTGGCTCAAAGTGGACCGAAAGATGCGCCAAGCGGCGGGCGCGGATGCGGGCGAGGTTGTCACGCTGGAAATCGCCCCGGTCGCAGAGGAACCGGAACCCAAAGTGCCGCCCGATCTGCGGAAGGCGCTCGCGGCCGCCCCGATGAAGGCGCGGGAGGTATGGTCGGACATCACGCCGGCCGCGCGCCGAGATTTCATTCATTGGATCGTCTCTCCCAAACGGCCCGAGACGCGCATGAAGCGGATCGAGACCGCCTGCGACATGCTCGCCAAAGGGAAGCGACGCCCCTGCTGCTTCGATCGATCCGGGATGTATGACAAGAGCCTGAGTTGCCCCGTCGCCGATGACAAGTCAAGGGACACAAGGCGATAAGGAGGACTTCTTCCGACTGAGCGAGCGCGTTGCGGGACAGAATAAGCACGGAGGCCAAGCCAAGCCAAGCCGAGTCATCTTCGGGGAGATCAACGGATCGGGCGAGGCGGCCGGTGCGAGAGATGCAGATTGCGTTGGTATGGTGGTGTTAAGCGGTAGCCCAGGACGATGATCGACGGGCCTGCTTCAGTGACCTGGTACGCTCGCGTTTCAAAGACCGCGTCTTGGGATCGACGGAGATGCCAAGTCCTTCCAGGGCCAGCACGCCGAGAATGGGCTCTGCTCCGTCGGGTCCAAAGATGATGGGTGTGACCGTTTCCTCCCCCATCAGCGATATTCGCGCGAAACCGTATTCAAGCTCCACCGGACTGCCATCCGCTAATTCGTAGATATTCTTCCCCTCGGGCTTGATGCCGGCCTTGCGCAGGGATTTGGCCGGAGCGAGACAATCAACGGCGCCCGTATCGACAAGGAATTCGGCTGTGAATCCCTTGCCGCGACGGGCCAGCCTGCGGACGGTCGTGGTCACATGCGTTAAACCCATCGAGCCATTCTATGGTCGCAAGTTGTCGCGAACAAGCGCGGCACCTAACAAACGTCGAGCGCGTCACTCGATTCCACAAGCCCAACGAACTCCCTGAGTGTCGGCATATCTGCGGAAGGCTCTGGCGGTCGCCCCGATGATGGCGCGGGAGGTATGGTCGGACATCACGCCGGCCGCGCGCCGAGATTTCATTCATTGGATCGTCTCTCCCAAACGGCCCGAGACGCGCGTGAAGCGGATCGAGACTGCCTGCGACATGCTCGCCAAAGGGAAGCGACGTCCCTGCTGCTTCGATTGGTCGGGGATTTATGGCAAAAATCTCAGCTGCCCCGTCGCCGCCCCCGAGCAGCCGATGAATCGTCGAGGCGATTGATCGCGAATTGCTTGCAGGCGCCGTTGCCCCTCAGCTAAAATCGTGGCCGTGAATCTCAAGGAAACGCTGACGAAACTCGAATCTCTCGGCGATGAGAAGCGGCGGGCCCACAACGCCAAGCCCTGGCCCGGAAACCCCGCGGGCGCGAGCAAACTCAAGCAGTTCGGTTGCGCGATGGGCGATATTCGCACGCTGGCGAAGAAAATCAAGACCGATCACGCGCTGGCACTGCAATTATGGAAGACCGGCAACATCGATGCGCAACTGCTGGCGATCCTGCTGATGAAGCCCAAGTCGCTCTCGGCTGCGGAGTTGGACAAGTTAGTGCGCACGGCCAGGTTCGCGTGGGTGGCTGACTGGCTCAACGCGTACATCGTCAAGGAACAGCCCCCTGCCGACAAGGAGACACTGCGCATCAAGTGGATGGAGGATAAGGACGGGTGGGCAGCCCGCGCGGGGTGGAACCTGACGGCATCGAACATCGGCAAGGGAGCAGATGGGCTGGATCTGTCGGCGCTGCTGGATCGGATTGAAGTGGAGATGCCTGACGCGCCGCCGGAGACGCAATGGACGATGAACAACACGCTCATGGCGATCGGCATCCAACACGCCAAGCATCGCAAGCGCGCAATTGCGATCGGCGAGAAGATCGGTCTGTACAAGGATTGGCCGGTGTCAAAAGGCTGCACGCCGCCGTATGCGCCGATCGCGATCAACGAAATAGTGAAACGGCAGGGCTGAACGCCCAGCGCCGCCGCGAGGCGCCTACCGCCGCCCATTTCCCCCTTCGCACAAGCACTCGCCTTCCTCGGCAGCGCGCGAAGAGGTCGGTATGTGAGGCGGGGCGCATAGGCGCCGCGCAACGGGCGACGCATCGAAGGAACAAGCAGGCGGCGGCGGGCGAGACTAAGGAAGCGCTAATTGGAGCAACTCCGTTCGTATCTGTGTGATCCATCTGCACAGACCCGGACGGGAATCCCGGGTCCGGCTGGCGAGCGATCCGTCGTCGCTCTACATTGCGGCACGGGATACTTCGCCGAGCCGCAACGGTTGTCCGTGGCGGCTTACCACGTGGTTGATCGCGAGGTTGAGCCTCTCGACGTACGCCTGGGAAGTTGCGGCACGACTTTTTGCGATAGTTCGCAAGATTTGGCAAGACCTCCTCGCCCCGCCCTGTACAATGAGCGTCTATGTCGTAAACGGTCAAGCGAAATGTAGTCGAGCGTGGAGATACCGATGACGCGAAGCGTCCTATGCGTAATCTTATGTTTTTTTGGCGGTGCTGCGTCTATGTACGCCGTGAAGGCCGGTGCAAGCGAAAAGAAAGGAGATGCAAACTTGAGGCTAGGAAACTTCTCAGTCAGTCTGACCGTCAAGGACCTCGCCGCATCCCGGACGTTCTACGAGAAGCTCGGATTTCGGAAGTTCGGCGGCGACCAGTCCAAGAACTGGTTGATCCTCCAGAACGAAACCGCCACCATCGGTCTCTTCCAGGGGATGTTCGACAAGAACGTGCTCACGTTCAACCCGGGGTGGGACCGCAGCGCCGCCACCTTGCCCGACTTCGACGACGTGCGCGAAATTCAGCGAACGCTCAAGACCCGGGGCCTCGTTCTGGCGACCAGTGCCGACGAGGCTTCAACGGGTCCCTCGAGCCTGATGCTGCTCGATCCCGACGGGAACCCGATCCTGATCGATCAGCATGTGCCCGCCCCGAAGTAGTGAGCGAGCGCGCCCCCCGGCGAGTCCAAGCAGAAGGAAGTGCGCTACCTCGACCTCCACGAGGACGACCCTTTCGACGAGGAGCTCGCGGCGAGTTGGATCTGGTAGGCATCTGAGCTGACCGGCGAAAAATGCCTTTGATGGCGCAAGGTGGGGGCGAGCGACCAACCAGGAAGAAAGCGACGACAACGATGAAGAAAAAGTAGAAGAGGAAGAGGAAGAAGATCGGCTCCCCGCGCCTCAGTGTGAGTGGGTCTGGGCCAGTGCTGTGGCCCAGCGGAACCATGAAGACATTGCTTGTACGGACGCTCGACCAGAGGCGCGACTGGCTCACCGAGCACCATGCATCGGAGTCAGAGGCCTGGCTGATCTTCCACAAACGACACAACGCGGGGTGCGAGAAGGGGTTCACGCATCAGCAGTCACGTCCATCGACTAAAAGGACGCGCTCGACGAGGCGTTGTGCCTTGGTTGGGTGGACTGTCTCGTCAAGCGGTTGAATGACCGGCGGTTCGCACGGAAGTTCACGCTGCGGAAAATGGACAGTCGATGGTCGACGGTGAATCGGAAACGCTACGCGGAACTCAAAGCCCGCAGGCGATTGAAACAGCCAGGGATAAAACGCCCCCTACCAACCGTGCCCGTGTCGTCTACTTCAACCGCTCCAGTTTGCCCTTGCGTTTCACGATGTTCTTGTAATCCCATTGGATCTCGTTCGACTTTTTGAGCCAACGCTGGAGGTCTTTTGCGGAAATATCGTCCTCAGCGGTGAACCGGGCTCCGGCGGCCATGAAACTGCCCTCTGGCGCGAGGCCGGGCTCGTCGAACGACTGGCCGCTCCAGAACAGAAGTTGGATGCAGTCCTTGAGTTTGCTGTAGCCGACGATCGGGTTTCCGTCCAGAAACCACACCGGGTGCCGGTGCCAGATCTTGCTTTCCGCGTCCGGCAGATTTCGAACGATCGCCTTGGCGAGGGCATCGCAAATGCGATGGTCGACGGTCGACTGGGCCGTGTGGTAGGCGAGGATGTCCGCGTGTATCGGCGGGCGCGATCGTTGCGGCGTCGCGTGTGCCCGTTGCCTCGATGTGTGCGATGGTCGCCTTGGCGGGCCTGGGCGCGCTGGGACGGTGCGTGCCGCGCCCGTCGCACGCCGGCTTTTCGACTTGTTCGTCATCTTGGCCACCTTGCTCATGCTACTCGCCAGAAGAGCGAGCGACAACAACCATGAAGTAGCGAAAGAGCGGCGTCGAGGAAGGAAAAGGAGGCGACACCCCCTCCACCGAGAAATCCTCTCACCCAAAGGCGCAAAGAGCGAGAAAAGGGCTAGGAAATTCGAGAATCGTGGAGATTGGCTTGTGCGGTTGAATCGTCGAAAGAGAAGCAATAGCATGGATGGGTCCGATGAGTCTGGTGTGGGCGTTCAAACCCTGGTCGAGCGGGAGGTTGGCCATGCGAATAGCTGTTTTTGCCTTGCTGCTTCTTGCTTCCTGCCCGGCGGTTCCAGTCCCGGCGCCGGGTGATTCCAATCCGACGCCGCAGGACCGAACCGGTTGGCGAGCGACGCTGAGCACTCTCGCCCACGGTGTTTCCGGAACCGTGACCATCGTCGATGCCGACACCTTCCGCATCGATGATTTTTTCTACGACGGCCGCGGCATCCGCGTCTATGCCTACCTCGGCACGTCGAATACGAATGCTGCATTCAGATCCGGCCTGAGCACGGGACCGGAGCTTCTCGGCACGGTCTACGCAGGCGAATCGCTGGAAATTGATCTTCCGCCCGGAGAGACCTTCGACCATTACGCCGCCGTTTCCATTTGGTGCGTGACGTTCGGCGTGAATTTCGGGTCCGGGACGTTTGACGAGCCGCAGTAGCCCAGCGGATCGAGGCTTCGCTTCTGATGTCGGTCGGATATTCGTCGCGGCCGGGCGCTGTCGAATCAGCGGCACCGAAACAAGAAGCTCTTCGCAAGAAGCCGGCCCATTGCCGGCGAACAAATGGAAGCGACCAGTGTCCAACAACTTTGAAGTCCGCGTCGCGGCACCCCTCCGAGCACCTAAAGCCGGCTCACTCGCCGAAATCGCCAAGCACTTCGCGCGCTTCGCGAATCTCCGAGTCGATGCCCTCTTCATCTACCGGCGACTCAAGGATGACTGGTACACGCGATAGAAACGCGGCAAAAGGCCGGTAGGCAAGTTTCGCAGTGAATGAAATCGAAAAGTGCCTTCCTTTGCTGTTTACTTCACTGAGATGCACCTGTACCATGCGGTCGGAGAAGGTGAGTAGAATCCGGGTGGTCTCGGTCATGGTCGGATCAACCTGCCTTGCATGCGCCACATCGAAGCAAAGTTTGGCCTTGGGCAGCTTCTCGAAGATCGGTCGCAGTTCCTCTGCCGTACGCCCTGTCGACTTGCGCGAGTCCATATTCTCGATGCATAGTCTAGCGTCCAAGCGCTCCCAAAGGGAAAAAGTGTGAATGGTGTCCGGATGCACCACGATATTTAGCCCGTGATCAGCAATCTCCTTGAGGCGTGCCACGAGTTCACACTCATCGGGTGCATCCGTTGGAGCGTGGACAGCCTTGTAGCGAAAGTGGCTCAGATCCAGAGACGAAAGCGCCCTTTGCAATGCAGGAAGCTCGGACCAGCGAAGTGCGGACAGTTCTACCACATCCGTATGCTTCGACCTCAGCACCTCAAGGGCATGCATGACGTTGCCGAGGGCAAGTGCTCCCGTGGAGAACCCAACGGATGACATCAGAATACTCCGTATTGCTTGACGAGTTCAGTCAAATCATGGTTCGAATCGAACAGAAGCCGCCGGAGGCCCTCGTCAAAGGTGTCAGACAGACCTCGCGCCTTGAGGAATTCCTCGTCTATGTACGCTTCGTCGGGCGACAGCTTCTCAAGCGCCTGCCTTCTCGCACCGTCATTAAGCAATTCGATAAAGGAATCGTACGAGTCGAAGATTTCGACCGCGAGAGATGGGGCATAGGTTTCGATGATCGTCGCCAACGATTCGAGCGGCGCTCGCGTTGTCCACTCTCGAAGGTGATCAACAAGTCTGTAGCGGAATAAGTCCGGGTCGACATTTCCCTTGGGTTTCAGCTTCCACGAAAGGCACATAAACAGGCCGGCCACAAACAGCAGCTTTCGGGACATCCGGAGCTTGATGTTCCGCAATGCCCACTTCTGTCCGCTTCGTGCTCTGAACTTGTTCGCGTAGTCAACGCACATGGTTCGCCAGAACCGGACGACATCGTTGAGGAGAAAACGTGGGATTTTTTTGGCCGGGTCCCCGAGGAAGCTCGCGTCTTCCTCAACGTATCGATTAAGAATGCCACGTACGATCCGTTCATGAACGTCTTTGCTCGCTGAAACAGGTATCGGTTTTGACTCAAGGAGCAGAAGAAGTCGCCGAGTCATGTTCTTGTTCGAATCCTCGTCTCCGCCAATGGCGTGGATCAGCTCGTGGCTGAACACGAGTCCGCCAAAGAGTTCCGTGGGACCTGGCAATTTGAAGTCGGCAACCTCTAACTTGGGCTTCAGTTGATGCACGATTTCAAGATGGTTGGAATCGGCGCGACCGTCAATCAGAATCGTCCAATCGAGGTCGCTGCCTGCGGTGAACTCGGCTCTCGCCAATGACCCGAACACCACAAGTGCTCCTTCGTCCGTCGGGAGCAGGCCATTGGCCAAAGTCGCCAATTGGGCCATCTTGTCGCGACTCGTCGACTGGGCCGCAGCGATATTCGGCCAGCGACAAGAGTTCTTCTCCCTCAGTCGGTCGATGGCGCCGAGTGGCGCTTGCGGCTTTGCGGATGGGGTGCGCTCGCTCATCCGAACCATTGTACCCGATTGCTCAAAGCCGTCTGCAACGAGACCGCGGTGGGTTTCCCATCCCGCGAACACCTGCGGGAACGGATTCCCGCGGACGGGGCGCGAACACGGCCTGTTTTTGCTTACGTGCACCGGTCGGTCTGGCATTCGAAGACGTGCATCCTCGCGAGGACGGTGATGACATGGGCTTGCCGTTCTACGTCCGAAGAAGTGAACCCATCGGCCCACGAACGAGAATCTCTGTGCGATCCGGTCCCACGCCGACAATTGAAATGGAAACCCCGATCAGTTGCTCCAGCCGATGCACGTAGTTCCTCGCCGAATCGGGCAAGTCCTCGAACCGTCGAACGTTTCGCAGGTTGCCGAACCAACCCGGAAGATACTCGAGCACCGGTTCGGCGCGCTCGAGTCGGCGGGCGTCGGCGGGTGGTAGAAAGACGGTTTGCCCGTCAATGCGATACGCGGTGCAAATCCCAACCTTCTCGAAGCCGCTCAGCGTGTCCAGATGCAGTAGGGCAATGTCCGTGGGAGCGGCGATTCGTGCCGCATAACGGCATAGGACCACATCGAACCAACCGCAACGCCGCGGTCGCCCGGTCGTCGTCCCGAATTCGTTCCCCTGACGGCGAATCCGGTCGCCGATTTCGTCGCGAAGTTCCGTGACGAAGGGACCCGCGCCGACTCGCGTCGCGTACGCCTTGACCGCTCCGATCACGAAGTGAACCGCCGACGAAGGGATACCCGCACCCGAGCCGATCCCGTGGGGGCCGGTACTGCTGGAGGTCACAAACGGATAGGTTCCGTGATCTATGTCCAACAAGAGTCCGTTGGCGCCCTCGAAAAGCACCCTCCGGCCTGCCGCCACGGCGGCATGAAGGTATTCGGTCGTGTCGCAAACAAATCCTGCAAGTCGGTTGCGGGCCGATCGCACGTCGGCGATCACCGTGTCGATTTCCAACGCGCCGTCATCCCCATACATCGCGCGAAGAACTCCGCGCCGGCGGTCTGCGATTCTGGCGAGCCGCTCTTCCAACGACGGATCGTGCAACAAATCGGTGAACCGAACCGCGCTGTTGCGGCGCATCTTGTCGGCGTAACACGGCCCGATTCCCTGGGCAGTCGTGCCGATTCGGTTCTCGTCCCCGGCCGATCCCTCGCTCAACCGATCCTCAATCTTGTGATACGCGAGCACGAGATGGGCGCGATCGCTAATTCTCAATCGATCACCGAGTTCGATGCCGCGCTGCGAAAGGCCGTCGATCTCTGCAATCAGCCGGATCGGATCGACCACCACTCCAGGCCCGAGGACCGCCTGGCAATGGGCATGAAGGACGCCGGTCGGCAACAGGTGCAGGGCGAACTTCTCCCCGTTGACCCAAACCGTGTGCCCGGCGTTGGCCCCGCCGTTGAAACGCACCACTTCGTCGAAAGAAGGGCACAGCAAATCGACGAGCTTGCCCTTGCCCTCATCACCCCAACCCAGCCCGAACACGGCCGCATGATGATTCAAGCCGGTTTTCACTCGAGGAATCCGATCCCTTTACCTTCTTGGGTCCGCTCTTGGTGCAACGGGCTTACGCACACGATCAGGCAGAACGAAACCTTACGTTGAAGCACGCTGAATGTCAATCAATGCTTTTCCGATAGAATTCACAGCGCTTAATTTAGCGAATGACTTATTTATTGTAAAAACAGTGAAAACTATTTGACAATTCAGTTCAACTAACGTAAGTTGAAAAGGCGTTGTCCGGCGTTCGGGCGATAATAAGGCCGTTGCCTCGTAGAGTGAAGACAGAAAATGGACGCGAAACCGCTTAAGAACTTCTTGGAAATCCCGTACGACGAACTTGAGGATATGAACCTGGAGTCCAAACGGCAGAGACTCGAGCGCGTGGACAGTCGCGTGGTGGAGGAAGCTCGCAGAAAATATCTCACCGAAGAGAAGCGGATCAAGGCGGTCACGGTCTGTTTCACTGATCTCGAAGGCCGATTCCACATGATCGATTACGACAAGAAGTTCCTCCTAAAATCGGCGGACAATCTTACCTTCGACGGCTCCTCGATTCGTGGATTCTCGGCGATCAGCGAATCCGATTTAAAACTCGGTGTCGACTGGGGCGCGTTTTATTGGCTGCCGGCCGACCTGTTCGGACCGGGCAAGGTCATCGTCTTCGGCGAGGTTCGGGCGCAGGACGGCTCCCATTATCCCGCGGATTTTCGCTCCCGGCTCCAACGATACGCCAACGACCAGATTCGCCACCAGGGCACGGTGCTCCACGCCGCGCCAGAGATCGAAGGGTTCCTGTTCAAGGGCGTAGACGCCGAGCGCCATTATCACGAGACCGGCCGTTTCGAGTTCATTTCCACGGGCGGCTACTACCATTCTCTTCCGCAGGATCCCTTGCGGCAGTTCATCGATCGCTGTGCGGAGGCGCAAAGATCGATGGGGTTCCTCAACGAAAAAGACCATCCCGAAGTCGCGCCGTCGCAGTTCGAGATGAACTTCGGCTACTCCGAGGCCACCATCACCGCCGACCAGATTCAGCTCTACAAGCTCATCTGTCGACAAGTGGCACGGAGCATGGGGTTGACCGCGTGCTTCCTGCCCAAGCCCGTCGCCGGAATCAACGGCAATGGCATGCATTGCAACTTGTCGATCAACAAGGGCGGCAAAAACCTCTTTTGGGATCCCAATGGCAACGATAAATTGTCCGAGTTTGCCTGGCATTTCATCGAGCGCATCTTGAACAACGCGGTGGAAATCTGCCTGGTGCTCAACTCAAGCGTCAACGCCTATCGCCGGCTCGATCCGCATTTCGAGGCCCCGAATCAAATTAAGGCTTCGGCTGTGAACCGCGCGGCGATGGTTAGAGTTCCGCTCGGAAACGAACGCTCGGCGCGAATCGAGTTCCGATCCGTGGCGCCGGATTCCAACCCCTATCTGATTCTGTACACGCTATGGCGGACGGGGCTGGAAGGACCCCTTCCCGATCCCGCCGACGCCGAAGGGAAGCGCACCCGTACGCGCTTCCTTCCGGACAACATTTACGACGCTATTCGCCTGTTCAAAACGAGCCGGCATTGCGTGGACATGATGGGCGACGAGCCGCACACGAAGTTCGCCGAACTCAAACAAATGAGCGCCGACCGCTGCCCCAAGGAACTCGGCACGATCGTCAAAATGGCCGAGATCCAGTTCCATCACGAGGTGACCAACCAGATGTTATGGAATACGTTTTGATCGGCTTGTCTCGGGCGGCGAGCCTCGTGCTGAGTCGGTGTGTCAGAGCGGTGGCAGCAACAGCCTGCGCCCTTGCGCCAGGTGCTCTGAATGGCGTCCCAGCGATGTCGTACTACGTAGGGGCAGTTCGACGGTCTTGCCACCAGCAGAGCGACAACAACGCGAAGAGCAAGTCGGCGTGATCCTCTCGGCGGGCGCAGTGGTCGGCGAAAACCGCTTCGATCGCGTCGTAGTGCAGAATTCCAATGGATTCGATGGTGGTTCGCGTTACCGAATCTCGGAACAGGGGCACAAGGGGACCGCGCAAAAACTCGCCCATCGGCAATTCGAAGCCTTTTTTCGGCCGGTCCAAGACTTCGTCGGGTAAAAGCCCCCGATAGGCATCGATGAGAACACGTTTTCGAATCCCGCGATCGAGCTTGAGCGAAGAGGGGAGGGCAGACGCGAACTCGACCACGCGGCGATCCAGAAACGGCGTGCGGACTTCCAAGGAGTGCATCATTCCCGCGAGGTCTACTTTGGTGAGCATGTCGGCCGGAAGTTGATTCTGGAGATCGAATCTAAGAATTTCGTTGAGCGGATCGCGGCCATTCGGAGTCGGTGCATCCGCGGTCGGCGCGCGGCGGAATCCCAACTCCAACGAATGTGGCACGTAACCCAAAATGGAGCTCGCCTCCGGTGCAAGGATCGAAGACCAGGCGAGGTGGCGAGAAAGGGCATCGGTATTCGAGGCCGTCAACATTTTACGGAATTGTCGAGCGCGGTTGGCGCCTTTCGAAGTGCGATCGACGGCCGCGAGCCGCGCAACCGGTTCGAGGATCCATCGCCGCCACCATCGCGGGAGCCGAGCATAGGCCGCCGCGGCGCCATGGCCCAGGTATCTCCAATACCCGGCGAACAGTTCGTCACCCCCGTCGCCGGAAAGAGCGACTCTCACGTGTTGGCCCGCGAAACGAGAGACTAGGGCGGTGGGAACGATTGAGCTATCGCCAAACGGCTCGCCAAGGTGATCGAGGACCCGTGGGATTTCGTCGAGAACCTCCTGGGTGGAGAAGATCAACTCATGGTGTTCGGTGGCGAACCGGCAGGCGACGAGCCGCGCGAAGTTCGTTTCGTCGTAAGCTCTCTGATCCGCGTAACCAACGGAGAACGTCCGCAACGGCCTGCCCGAAGCTTGGGCGAGGTGTGCCACGACAATCGATGAATCCAGACCGCCGGAAAGAAACGCACCGACCGGTACGTCGGCCACGCGGCGGGACACGACGGCGTCGCCTAAGACTCGGCGCAACGTCGAGTGAATTCGGGCATGGGGCTCCTCCGGCGGGGCGGTGTGGGGAAGAGAATAGTAGCGTTGGGGCGATGACGAACCTTGTGCGTCGAATTGCAGAAAATGCCCCGGCTCCAGACGTTTCACTCCGCGAAGAAGAGTGTCTCCACCGGAGATCCATCCAAATTGGACTAACCTCAGCAGCACAGCCGGATCGAGCGATTCGTCAAGTCGTGTTATGGCCTGCAATGCCCGAAACTCGCTCGCAAATGCGAGCCGACTGGCATCCGCTGCATACAACAGCGGCTTGACGCCAAAGCGGTCGCGGCAGAGGAATCCGCTTTTCGTCTGGGATTCGTAAAACGCAAACGCCCACATTCCGTTGCAACGATGCAAGCCCTCCACGCCCCACAGGGCGCAGATGGCAAGCAGCACTTCCGTGTCCGATTCCGTCTCGAACCGTTGACCCAGCGCGCTCAGTTCAGCGCGAATCTCGCGGTAATTGTAGATTGCGCCGTTGTAAACCAGGGAGAACCGTCCGTCGCGGTGGAACGGCTGGTGACCGGCCGGGGTGGGGTCGAAAATGGCCAGCCGGGAAGCCGCGAGACCGGCTCGCCCCCCGGCGGATTCGTCAATCCAAACCCCTTGGTCGTCCGGCCCGCGGTGTCGCATGGCGGAGCAGGCGCGCTGCAGTCGAATCGGGTCCACGGGTCGGTTGTCGAAACGGATCAAGCCCGCAATGCCGCACATGGTCGGTTGGTTTCGATTCGTGACGGTCTCGGTTGGCGCAGATCATCCCGCGCGCGTGTTTCCAATTCGGAGGAACCGCGTACCCGACGGTTCGGCCGGAAAGTTCGGATGAATCCCGTTTACGGCGCCGTCGCCCGTCCGGTCTGCACAACAGGTAATACGCCACGGATGGTCAATTGTTCGGCGACCCAGGCGTCCCGGGGATTGAGACGATACGCCTCTCGAAGATGTTGTATGGCACCGGGTTCATCGCGTTCGCGCAAAAGGAACCGCGCCATGGCCGAGTACGGCTCCGGATTGCCAGGTTCCGCGGAAATAGCCTGCCGGTATCGAAGCAGCGCCCCATCCTTGTCGCCGCGCTCCTCGAGCTCCCGCGCGAGGAATAGATATTGGCGTGCCGAGGGACCCACGAACTTGAGCGTCCATTCGGCCTGTTCCAGCGCCGCTTCGTATTGCCCCTTCAATTCGAGCGTTCGGTTCTTGCCCTCCGAGGACGCCTGGTGACCGGGAACATCGTCGATCGCACTGGTAAAGTAGGCCAAACCGTGGTCCAACTCGCGCATCGCGGCGGCGTGGTTCATCTGGGTAAACTTATCCCGAGAAATCATCATGCAGCAAACGCCCTGGTCGTGGAGGTTTTCGACACGTCGAGGTCTGCGTCGCTCGCATTCGTCGAGAAACGTCCGCGCCGCGTAATAATCCCCACGAATCATCGCCAACTGCGCGTCCCGCCAATAATCCCGATACGTGGTTTGCGTGCAGCCCGTACAAACAAGAAAAAGAACGCCAGGTACGAAGTGCAAACTCTCCAGGCGAAACCGATTCTTGAAGCGATCCATGCCGGTTATCTCCATCCTTGTCCTTCGCTCCGACCATGATACCCGACGGTCGTCTACCGGGTAATATCCCGATACAACCATGACACGCCGATTCGTAATCCTACACCATACTGGTTTCGGTGACGAACATTGGGACCTCATGATTGAAAACGGACTTCTCCTTTGGACCTGGAAACTGGCCGCCGATCCAACGGTGCCGCAAAACTTTCCGATGCCCGCCCGACGAATTCAGGATCATCGCCTAATTTACTTGCAGTTCGAAGGACCGGTCAGCGGTAGCCGCGGAACGGTGCGGCGGATGGATGAAGGCATGGCGGATTGCCTCGAGAAATCGGCCGCCCGACTGGAGCTCAACTTCTTCGGCCACCATCTTTCCGGCGAATTTGTTATTCTGAATCCTTCCGATGCGTTCGGAACCGTCATACGGATTGGCCAAAACTAATCCACCCGTTGAAGTTTCCCAAATGAGGTTTTTTGGTCAGTCACGCTGAATGTTTCGCGTTTTTGGGCAAATCATTGTCAATTCCCGTCGTTTGTTGTAAAACAGGTCCTAAAAGAATGTTGTTTTATGGGGGGTCGAAGAATCGATTTGACCAGCATCATGCCCCGACCAAAAGTGTATTGCGGATTCGTTCTTGGAGTCTGTGGCATTGCATCATTTGCCGCGGGCCAATCCGATTTTGTCAATTGGGAAACTCCGCATGTTCATCCCTTGGAACTGACTCCCGGCGGGACACGGCTGTTGGCTGTGAATACCGCCGACAACCGGCTCGAGGTTTTTACTTTTTCAGGCAACAAGCTGGCGCATGAGGGATCCGTGCCCGTTGGTTTGGACCCGGTTTCCGTGCGAGCGCGATCGGAATGGGAGGCCTGGGTCGTCAATCATGTTTCTGACAGCGTCAGTCTTGTTGATCTGGTCACGCTGAGCGTCTATCGGACGATTCAAACGGATGACGAGCCGGCTGATGTGATTTTCGCGGGAAGTCCCGAACGTGCGTTTGTGAGCTGTTCACAGGCGAACACGGTTCTGGTCATGGACCCGATACATCCCAGCGCCGAAATCCGAGACCTGGGTTTGGTTTTGGAAGAAGGGGGCAGCGCTTCGGGGCCGCTTCCGTTCACCGTGCGGATACCCATTGAAGGGGAGGATCCGCGCATGCTCGCCAAAAGCGCGAACGGCGAACGCGTATATCTTGCTGTATTTCAATCGGGGAACCGGACGACGGTTCTGGGGGGTGGCAACGAACTGGTCGACATGTTCCCGTTCAATGTCGTGGACGACGAACTCAGTCCCTATTTTGAACCCAGCGAGGAAAAGATTCCCGGACTGAACCCTCCAAACCCACCGCCCAATGATTTCGATCGCTTTTTTCCACGCCAGAATCCGTTTGCGCCGCAGCCTCCTCGTGCTTCCCTCATTGTTCGGCAAGACGCGGACGGGCATTGGCAGGACGACAATGGTCGGGACTGGTCGATTCTCGTGGACGGGTCGGAGGCGTCGAGATCCGGCCGCTTGTCCGGTTGGCAATTGGTGGACCACGACGTAGCGGTGATCGAAACGGACACGTTGGAGACACGGTATGCTTCCGGGTTGATGAACCTGTGTATGGCCCTTTCGGTTCATCCGGTAACGGGCCGCTTGACCGTGGTCGGCACGGACGCCACGAACGAGATTCGATTTGAACCGGTGCTTCGCGGGACGTTTCTGCGAGTGAACTATGCCTCGATCAGCCCCAACCGATTGAACCGGCCTTCGATTGCCGACCTGAATCCCCATTTGGTTTATACGGAAAAAGTGGAATTCGAGCCTCTGCCCCCGGAGATGCGTGAACGTTCCATTGGTGACCCGCGCGACATCGTTTGGAATGCGGACGGATCGCGTGGTTACATCAGCGGCATGGGTTCCAACAATGTGGTGATCGTCGCTTCATCCGGGGTCCGAACGGCGGACGAGCCCATTCGCGTCGGGGAGGGACCGACCGGGTTGGCGATCGACCCTGCCCGCGCCCGCCTGTACGTACTGAACAAGTTCGAGGCGACGCTTTCGATCGTCGATCTGCCGAACCATCAGGAGATCATGCCTCGCGTTCCGCTTTTTGACCCCACGCCGCCGGCCATTCGAATCGGACGGAAACACCTTTACGACACGCATCGCACGTCCGGACTCGGCCAACTTTCGTGCGCGTCATGTCATGTCGATGCGCGCAGCGACCGGCTCGGTTGGGATCTGGGCGATCCCGCGGGCGATATGCAAGACTTTGAAGGCAATTGCAATGCTCGTGCCAACCAGGATTGCCCCGACTGGCACCCGATGAAGGGACCGATGACCACGCAAACGCTGCAAGACATCATTGGTCAGGAGCCGCACCATTGGCGCGGCGATCGGGCCGGCCTCGAGGATTTCGCCGGTGCATTTCACAATTTGTTGGGTGACGATGAACCGTTGCCTCTTTCGGAAATGCTGGAATTCGAGGATTTCCTGGCGACGATCCATTTTCCTCCCAACCCGTTTCGCAACTTTGATAACTCGCTACCGGAAAACCTACGCTTACCGGGCCATTTTTCCTCGGGCCGATTTGTGGGGACGGGAGGTCTTGCGGCCGGCTCACCCCTTCCGAACGGCAACGCCGTACGCGGGCTGGCTCGATTCCGGGGTCTATCCGAAGAAGGGGAATTGGCCTGCGTCCGCTGCCACACGCTTCCGACCGGGTTGGGCCCCAATGGCGTATTTCGGCATAGTCTTTTTCAACCCTTGCCGCTCGGTCCAAACGGAGAAAGTCACCACGCCGTTTCCACCGGCGAAGGAAGTACCAATCGGGCCCTCAAGACCCCCCAACTCCGCGATCTCTATGAAAAAACGGGTTTTGAAATGACTCAGGAAAGGAACACGGCCGGATTCGGATTCCTGCACGATGGGAGCATTGATTCTCTCGCACGCTTCGTCAACCGATTCCAAGGGATTCGAAATGATCAGGACCTCGCGGACCTCGTGGCATTTCTATTGTCGCTGAGCGGCGGCGAGTTGCCGCAAGGAGAGGAGACCAATGCCAATCGTTTGCCGGGTTCCGTCGGACAGGATTCCCACGCCGCGGTCGGTCGGCAAATCACCTTGGGCAAAACACCCGCACGCGGCTCGGAGGAGGCGATTCGGCTTGGAGAGATGATTCGCCTGGCTTCGGACGGCAAAGTCGGGCTGGTTGCCAAGGGTATGCGGAAGGGGATTCCGCGTGGGTACACCTATGTGGGGTTGGATGTCTTTCAATCGGATCGGGCCATGGAGCAGCTGCATGCGGCCGATCTGGAGTCCACGGCCGGCGTCGGTAGCGAAATTACTTATACCGTCGTACCCGCCGGAACCGAGGGGCGAATCGGAATCGATCGCGACGATGATGGATTCCTGGATCGTGATGAGCTTGATTTCTGCGGCGATCCCGCCGATCCGGAGAGTATGCCTGTCTCGTGTCCGCTTCATGGCGATCTTGTTGCGGCAAGCTGCGTGGTCAACGTTGATGACGTGGTGTACGTCCTCGATGCCTACGGCGATCCCAATCCGTGCGCGACGTTCCCCAGAGCTGATCTCATTCCCTGCGGCCGGCCGTGCAGTCTCGTGGATCTTTCGGACATTCTTTCGGTTTTGAGTGCTTATCGCGGAGAGTATGAGTGCATCAATCCCTGCCCGCGATCACCTTATTGAAAATGGACAGTTGCCCCGGAGACACGGCTTGGCGTGGATGGTTCAACGTTTCAAATTCGATCGCTTTCGGGGGTGGACGTTTCCGTGTTGATTTCGTGGCATCCTTATTGAATCAGGAATGGGTTCCTCGCTTGGGCATCGTTTTCGCCTAACCGACCCGAATTACAGGACCCGTAGGGCGAGGATGGCTCGATCCGCAGGAGCCGTTTTCATCGTAGGAAGCGTATTTCACCGCGGTATTATCGCGCGGCGGTTGTCCGATTCGGTTTGACGGCCTAAACTTAAACGCCCGTCCATTGGGGGAGTTTGGGGCTCGAGTCCCGAACGGCAATCAGCGTGAACAGCACGGCTCGTTTCGGCGAGGATGGGAGGGGGCATTGTCACCACACAAGAAACGCCGGATTCATCGGGTCTTCGCACCTGCGATGGCCGTACTTTCGGCGTCCTGGTGGTTCACGGGGTACTCACCGGGCACCGCATCCGCGGAGTCGGACATTCCGGGGTTGCAGCGCTATGCCGTGGAGTCCATTGTACTTCCGGCCGTTGCGTCCGAGTCCCTGGTCGTGACCATACCCATCGACGGCCTCACTCGATCGCTTCGTCTTCAACGTCACTCTCTGCGCTCCCTTGATTTCCAGATTCTCGCGCAAGGCCCGGACGGTGAATTTCGTGAATCCAACGCCCCGTTTCCGTCGACCTATCGCGGCAACGTTGACGGACTTCCCGGCAGCCGCGTGGCCGCGACGCTTCGAGGTGAACACCTAGAGGCTCGTGTCGAACTCGGTTCCGATCGAATCTGGAACGTTCAGCCGCTTTCCACGGTGGCCGCCACCGCCGACTCCGCCGCGCACATCGTCTACCTCAAAGAAGACGTCATCCCACAGGATACCGGCTGTGGAGCGACGGGTACTCGCGTTCATTCGGTTAGCCAGGCCATTGCCGCCCAGGCCGCCGCGGCCGGCGCGACGCGAAAAGTTTGCGACATCGCCTTTGATGCCGACGTGGAGTTTTACCGCGCCAACGGAAGCTCGATCACCCAGACGGTCAACGATATCGAAACCATCATGAACCAGGTGTCCTTGATCTACGAGGCGGAGGTGAATCTGACGTTCGAGATCACCACCATCTTGATCCGAACGGCCGAGCCGGATCCCTATTCGTCTACGAACAATCAGCTTCTCCTCGATCAGTTTAAGGCCGAATGGAACAACAACCGCGGAGGCGTTCAACGTGACATCGCTCATCTGATGACCGGCAAGAACGTGGACAGCAACATCATCGGTACGGCATTCACCGGCACGGTTTGCGAAGTATGCGGCAATGCCGAAGGCTACGGTTTTTCCGAATCGCGGTTTTCTCAATTGATGGCCGAGCGAACCTGTCTAACCGCTCACGAGATCGGACACAATTTCGGTGCCCGCCATTGCGACGGCGATGCCGATTGCTTCATCATGTGCTCCCACATCGGTTCGTGCGGCGGAAGCTGCACACAGTTCGGTTCTCGCTCGCTCTCCAGCATTAACTCCGGAATTCTGGATTCATTGTGTGTGTCCAATTTGTCTCCGCCCGCTGAACTGCCATTCTGTGATACGTTTGAACAGGCCATCGCCCCGGCCGCCTGGTCGTACAATGCCATCGCCACTCTCTCCTCGGGAAGCCGAAGCCCTCCCAGCGGAATCCTGGCACTGATGTTCGATGCGTGCTGCACGGGATGCGCCAATGCTCCGGACGAGATTCGCAGCAACGCCATCCGCCTGGGTGCCGCTCCACAGGCCACCCTTGCCTACTTCACACAGCATGCCGGGGGAAGCGCGACCGCAGGATCCCAGTTCATCGTCGATTACTGGAATTCGCTCGGCGACTGGATCGAGTTGAACCGCATTTCCGCCAACGGAACGACCCAGAACGCTTTCGTGTCTTGGCAGCACGGTCTGCCTGCCGACGCGCTGCACGATGAATTCCGGGTCCGATTTCGCCAGGGCGGGTTGACCAACCAGGCCACCTGGTTCCTCGACAGCGTGTCGATCACCAGCGTCGATATCGATTCACCGATTCTTTACGTTCGCGCCGGAAGTCCGGGCGGAAATGGTTCCTCATGGGCAACGGCGTTCGGCGATCTCCAGGACGCCCTCGCTTCGGCCGCGTGTTCGCAAGGAGTCGTTCGGGAAATTCACGTCGCCGCGGGAACCTACAAACCCGACCGCGGCAGCGGTGACCGCTCCGCATCCTTTCGCCTGCTCAACGGAGTGGCCATCTACGGCGGCTTCAAGGGCACGGAAGTCGATCTTTCCGAACGAAACGTTGTGGCGAACCCCACAATCCTTGGCGGCGATATCGGCGTGGTGGGAAATCCTTCGGACAACTCGTACCACGTCGTGGTCAACGGCGTGGTCGATGAGACGGCAATTCTCGATGGTTTCACGATTTCAGGCGGACAGGCCACGGGAGGCTTTCAAAACGACGGCGGCGGCGGTTTGATCAACGACGCATCAAGCCCTTCGATCCGAAACTGCACGTTCCGCGACAATATTGCCGGCTTCGGTGGCGCGGTGTACAACGCCTCCGGGGCGAGTCCGGTCATGACCAACTGCCGTTTCATCGACAACACGGCCACGTCCCTGGGTGGTGCCGTGTACAACACCACCGGGAGCACGCCGAAGTTCATGCGCTGCCGGTTCCTGCGTAATTTCGCGGGATCCGCCGGCGGCGCGATCTACAGCATCAGCAGCGCCATCAACGTGGTCCATTCCGCGTTCAGCGGCAATCTCGCGTCCACCGGCGGGGCCATCCAGAACTTCGGCAGTTCCGCCGTCCTGATTCATTGCACATTGAGCGGTAACTCGGCGCTGGCCCTGGGCGGCGGTCTCGTGAATTCAAACAGCTTCGCCATGATCACCGGATCGATCCTTTGGGGAAATTCCGACGCGAGCGGCGGTTCGGTCGAATCCGCGCAGGTCTTTGGAAGCAAGCCGGCCGTGGATTACAGCGTCGTGCAAGGCTGGTCGGGTTCGTTCGGCGGCACAGGGAGTTCCGGAACCGATCCGCGGATGATCGACGCCAACGGCCCCGACAACATCTTCGGAACCGTCGACGACAACCCGCGGCTTCGTCAGGACTCTCCCGTTATCAACCTTGGCGATCCAAACTATCCGAAGGTTGCCGCGGACGTCGATCTCGACGGCCACCCGCGCGTGCTGTGCGGAAGCGTGGACATCGGTGCCTATGAGTTCGGCATCGGCGACTTCGATTGCGATCGTTCGGTGAAGACGATTGACGGAGCGGCCTTCGCCGATTGCCTCACCGGTCCCGGTCTCGGACCGTATGCGGCGGGTTGCGAAGCCCTCGACTTCGACGGGGATTCCGACATCGACCTCACCGATCTTTTTGAGTTTGCACGGCTTCCTCTGGTTCCCTGAGGGGAGCCACGGTCGTGGAAGTCGTTCCTGACGGGCTTCAGCCCTCGGCGGCTCGGCGGAGCCTGTCCCGCGCATCCTGAGGCGATAGCTGAGCCCCCGATGTATCAGGATTGCCTCGCCAAACAAAGGGCCGCGCCTGTATCCGAAGGGGGTACACCGGATGCCAAACGCGGCCTGGGGTTGCGCCCGCCCGCGGCTAACCCCCTTATTCGGATAGTCTAAGTTGCATACCATTGGCTAAGGCGGGCAGCCGCAAGGGTCGAATCCGCCGTAGGCGTCGAGGATCGCGAGCACGTCTCCGATGTCGATGAAAGGTGGATCGTTGCCCGTGCAGGGGGGATCCACGTCGCCGTTGACGCAGTCCTC
>Ga0187893_10001812_pt1 | contig 49315 bp, 45 predicted proteins | sample MA1701074metaG_FD_139574 | JGI IMG/M metagenome (GOLD analysis project Ga0187893, IMG submission 139574) | White microbial mat communities from a basaltic lava cave in the Kipuka Kanohina Cave System on the Island of Hawaii, USA - MA170107-4 metaG ... | reverse complement strand
GACGAACAGCGAGCAGGCTGTCATGGCGGTTTCGCGCCGCTCGCGAGCTGATATCCTGGGTGGAATGGAGCCGTCGGACGTCGACCTGCTTCGTGCTTGGCGTTCGGGTGACCGCACGGCAGGACAAACTCTGTTCGCGCGTCATGTCACTGCGGTGGTACGATTTTTTCGTAACAAGGTCGGCGACAATTGGGAGGACTTGGCGCAACATACGTTTTTGCGTTGTGTCGAAGCGCGAGATCGGTTGCATCCAGACAGCAATATACGCGCCTATCTGCTTACCATCGCACGCCGTGAGCTCATTCGATATCATCAAAAGAACGCCCGGACCACGTTCGATCCACTACAGACGTCTTTGGTGGCCTTGCAGGCGTCTCCCAGTGTCGAGCTCGATGCTCGCGATCGGGATGCTGCACTCTTGTATGCGCTCGCGTGCCTGCCGCTCGACCTGCAAATCGTGCTCGAGTTGTTCTATTGGGAACGCATGGGCGTCGAGGATCTTGCGACGATCGTCGACGTTCCAGTAGGTACCGTGAAGACTCGGTTGCTTCGCGCCCGACGAATGCTACGTGACCAGATCCAGAAAACCGCAATGCCGCGCTGCAATCAGCTGGACGATACCGAAATGGATACCTGGGCTCGCTCGGTGCGCGATCGCGTTGGTGGCTGCATGGAGGACCGATCGGGTATGTTAGAGGTCCCTGTCACGCCGTCATGATGGGCATTGCTCATGAGCATCTCGTATCCGCATGCGTCTCCTGCGTAGACTAATCGCGCTGGCGTGCGCGAGCCTACTTTGCGGACAGCCGTCGACCCCGGCGTGGGCATTTGACGTGGCCAACGCCCGCGAGGTTGCTCCGAGCGCCGGACGAACTGCCGTGGTCTTGGCGGCAACCACACGTGGAACGATGCGCCCCCGTTCGATGGAGATGTTGGTCGGAGGGCTCATGCGCGGTCTCGAACGTAGCGGCTTGACGATCGTCTCCAACGTTTCGCAGGCCCCATGCACGGATGCGGCATGCGTCCGGGACAGGCTACAGGTCGATCAGGCCAACTACGCGATGCAGTTGCACGTCAGCGTGACCGACCGCGACTATGACCTTGCAATCGAAGTCTTCGATGCTTCCGGCGTTGCGATTGCCCGCTTTCCGCTTCGGTGTGAGGTGTGCGCGGTGCCTGAAGTCGTCGACATGGTGACGAACCATGCCGCCAGCTTGCGGGCCAGGCTCGAAGTCCCCGCTCGCGGTCCATCTCTGGTGGCTGTCGAAACCACACCTCCGGGCGCCATGATCACCATCGATATGCTCACGCTCGGTCGTGCACCAGTGTCTCGTTTGATCCAGCCGGGACGCCACGTCGTGCGGGCTACCCTGAATGGTTACGTTCCTTCGCAAGGTTACATTCAAGTGCATGATGGTACCGAACACAAGTTCGGTTTGACACTCTTGCCCGACCGTCGGCGTAGCGATCGACTGCGCCGCGCTGGCTGGGCCACGCTCGGGGTCAGCGGGGTGGCCCTGGCGTCCGCGACCGTGTTGCTCGCCATCGACGGGCGCGAGAATCGCCTGGCGTGCAGCGGCGACGACCGCGATGCGTTCGGCCACTGTCGTTACCTGTATGGCACGGCTGCGCCCGGTTTTGCCGTGCTTGGCCTTGGACTCGCGTTGCTGGGCACTGCGATCGGGCTACTCATCGTGGGACACAAGCGGAGTTTTACAGGGCGACGCAACGATAAAGAGCCTCGCCGTTTTGCAGTCATACGGCGATAGCCGGTTGCAGTTCCAGTCAATGGAACCGTTACGATACCGCCTTGGCGCGGTCCAAAGAGTTCAACCGCTCACGTATACGGGCACCCATGACGTTCGGAATTTCTTCCGTGAGTTGATGCGCCTGTTCGAAGGCGCATCGTGCTACGTCAGGCTGTCCTCGTCGAAGCGCTGCCAACCCGCGGAACTCGACCACCTCGATGCGTTCCTGTTGAACCGAGTGTGCCTCGGATCGAGCCAACAGGTCCTCCCAGGCGGCGTCGCTGTCATCGCCCGTGATGAGAACGACCATATCGCACAGGATCTGATCCGAATTCGTGAGCTCCGCGTCCTTGCGACCTTCGGCGCGTGCCTGTGTCTGGGCGGCGACGAAGTCCTGTAGGTATTTGCGCGCGCTATCGAAGTCATCGGAGGCGATCTTGATCCGCGCCAGTAGCAACTTCATCAACAGCGTGCGTCCTACGTACCCGCTGACTTGCTGGTTGACCGCCAGGCAACGTAGTGAGTAGCGTTCGGCGGTCTCGAAGTCGTTGCGCAAGTACGCAAGCTCCCCCAGGTTGTGCGTGGCCTGTGCTTCGAGCGCTGGGCTGCCCGTTTCCCGAGAGATAGCGCGGATTTGTTCCCCATCCGCGATGATCTTGTCGAACTCGTTGTTGATGATCCAAGCGAAACAACGGTTCATGAGGGCGCTACAAAGGTGGATCTTGTCGCCGTGCGACGTGCAGATATCAATCAAACGACTGGCGTATGCGATCGATTGGTCCAGCTCGGATTTGATACCGAGCACGCCAACGAGTAGGATCATCGAGATCATGTGTGTTTCGTAGGCTGCGTCGCCCAGCGCTTCGGCACGCCTTGCCGCTTCCAGCAGTGAGGCCTTGGCCCCATCCAGATCTCCGAATCGCGCGTTGGAGCGGCCGAAACCGAGCAGCAATCTGGCTTCGATGACCTCGGACGTGACTTCCTTGGTGAGCTCCTTGGCGTGCTGTACGAACTCCAACGAACGCGGAAAATCTTCACACCAGTCGAGTACCGTTGCGGCATCGAGCAAGAGTTCGATTTCCCGTTCGGTATCTCCGCGTTCACGCGCGATTGCACCAGCAGATTCGTAGTCTGCCAGCGCATCCTCGTAGCGACTTGCGCGAAACCGCATGGCAGCGCGCCCTTGAAGAATCGTTATGAGGCGAGCATCGTGTTTTTGTTCGACATTCTCGAATGCAGTATTGTACAGCGATTCTGCATCGAGATACACATGCCGGGCACGGGCCTGCTCAGCCAACAGCAGGTTTGCTTGCACTGCCTGATCTCGGATGCCAGCGCGTGCTGCGTGATAGGCAACGCGAACCAGTTCTTGTGCGGCTCCGGCCTCGCAGCGCGCGTGATAGTAACGGTACGCTGCATGATGACCTGCTAGTCGCGAAGGCTCGGGGATCGCTTGGTAGATGGTTTCGCGCAACAAATCGCGGCGAAACCCCACTCGGCCAGTTCGGTGGCGAACAAGAATATCAGCCTCGATCAGCCGACGCACACCCACGCCTGCGTCGAGGTCGGTATCGACGGCAGTACCGGTGCGTTCGAACTCATGGACGACGCCCTCGAGATCGGCCTCATCGAAATTCGGCCCAAGCAGCGACGCGAATCGTGCGAACGCAGCGAGTTGGGGTGAAAGCGCTTCGATTTCTCTTGTACCAAGCCATTGCACCAAAGGTAGTGAGGGCAGGCGTTCCAGCTCGTCGGTGGCCAGCATCCATCCGGTGCCCCGTTGCACTCGGCGCACGATACCGTCACGCTTGAGGCCAGAGATGAGCTCGTGCAGCAAAAGCGGAACGCCTTGCGTTCGTTCCACGAGTAGCGCAATGGCCTTGTCGGAAATGTTGTCGGCCGGTTGCAGTAACATGCGCGCGAGCGTCCCAGCGTTTTCGGCGTCCAGCGGTGGCAATTCGATTTCGAGGCATCGTGCGGCTTTGTCGCCGAATGCAGCATTCGCACGGCGGAAGGCCGGGCGAGCCAACAAACATACCCATAGTCGGCTGCCGCCTTCCCGCAGCGTCGCGTACGAGATCGCGTCCAGAGTGACGTCGTCTACGAAATGGGCGTCGTCGATCACGAGCGCGAGCGGCCGCTGACCTGCCAAGACGCGTAGTACCTCGCCGGTAGCCAGTGTCATGGCACTTCGCAGAGCGCCTGGTGCAGCACTCAAACTGCGCAGATCTGGGTCACTCGGGTTGGCCCATGCGACCGCAAGACTGAGGCCGGCATAGTGCTCATCCACGAGCGTGTCTCCCAAGCGGAACTTGAGCAGCATTTTGCCGCCATCGGGGGGACGCTCGGCCGGTAAGTCGAGCGCACGTCTCAACAAGTCGCGCAGCGTTTCGTTGATCCCTCCACCGATCGGTTCCGGCGCACGCAATGCCAGCACCTGTGGGGCCGGCCGTAGTGCCTGCACGCGTATGGTCAGCTCGTTCGCGAGTTGGCTTTTGCCGTGCCCGGGTTCGCCACTCACGATCGCCACGGTGGGCGTGCTCTGGTTCGCTGTACGTGCGAAATCCAGCAATCGATCCACGATGTCATCATGGCCGACGAACACGACCTCACCCGTATGCACGGTCGTGAGGCCAGTACGATCGCTACGTTCGACGACGCGCAACGTGCCAGGACGTCCGGGTATCGCAATGACCTCGAGCTCCGGCAATACCTCCCACCCCGCAACGCTGATCATGATTCCCTGGGGATCGGAGGCCGTGGGGTAACGATCCTTCTTCAAGAACAATGGGCTCACATACCGCCGCGTACCATCCGGCCTGGTCTGAACAGCGAGCGAAGCGATGTCCACGAGCACGCGTTCTGAGTGACCACGTGCGATTAGGTTCTCTGCCGCGTGCATGGCACGACGCGTTGGGTTGTCTCCGGCTTCGTGTCCGAACGCAACGACTCGCTGCGACCCGGACACATGGGCGAGCTGTCCGCCCATCACATTGACGATGTCTTGAATCGGACCGAGCTCACTGCGGCTCTCGAACCACAGCAGCCCTACCATGCGTTTCTCTTTGTTACCGGACGGGGTAGCTGTGCCTGACTTCGCCTGTTGTCGGACCGGAGCTGGTGTCGGAGTTGGTGTCGGTTCGTCGACGTGCGCTAGATCGATCGCGCGATCGAAAGCTTGACGCAACGCCTCGATGTCTTGGAAGCGCCGGTGCGGCTCCTTGGCGAGGCAGCGCATGACCACGTCGTCTACGGCGCGTGAAATACCGTATGGCTCGAGGCGCGCAGGTCTGCGACTTCGATGAGCTTCTTGCACTTCTGCTTGATTGCCCCAAAATGGGGGCGAACCGGACAGCAGTTCATAAATGATGATACCGAGCGAGTAGATGTCCGCACGTGGATCGATGTCCGCCCGCGCGTCGCATTGCTCGGGAGCCATGTATTCAGCGGTGCCAAGAATCGCTTCGCTAGTAATTTCTGATTGAGCTGGCTCCACGCGTTTGACCAACCCGAAGTCGAAGAGCATGGCATCTCGGTTTGCGAGCAAGAAAATATTCTCAGGCTTGAGATCGCGATGAACGAGCCCGCGCGCGTGGGCTGCCGCGAGAGCCGTCATGATTGCCCGCGCGATCGCGTGAACCTCCCAAACTGGACGAGGTGCCGATGCGTCATTCATCAATGACGCGAGCATCGGTGCCTCGACGAACTCCATCACGATATATGTCGAGCCATCTGCGACGCGGCTGGACTCGAACACCTCGGGTACATGAGGAGTGCCTATTGCACGCAAGGCGGCGCCTTCGGACTCGAGACGCTCGATTGCAGTCGGTTGTTCGCGCTGCGCAAGTTTGATGGCGACGCGTTTGCCATCGACCTGCCGCGTGGCTCGGTAGACGATCCCGAACCCTCCGCGACCCAGCACACCATCGATCATGTATCCCGGAAACGTCGGATCGGGTGCTTCAGCCGTTTCGCTGGCTTCGCATGGAGCAGCAACGGGTCGTTCGAACGCTCCGTGCGTGGGACAGCTCGGCGTGTCGTCCCGAACCCGGACGCCGCAGTTTGGACAGCGCAACATCCCCCAAACACTATATCCAAGTCAGAACAAGAAAGCCCGATGCGAGATCGGGTATGGGCAGCACGTACAATGGAACCCAACGCACGTGGCGTTCGAGAAACCGCAAGTCCCGAGCTGACTGCCAGGGCGGTCGTCAGTGGGTTGCTGATCGGCAGCGTAATTGCCTCGGGAACCGTGTACACCGCGCTTAAAACGGCGTTCATGGACATCGGCAATCTGACGTCCGCGCTCATTGGCTTCGCTGTGTTCTCGTCGCTGCGCCGCGTGGGTCGGGGATTCAGCATGCTCGAAAACAACCTACTTCAAACGACCGCGGTATCCGTGATTGCGATGGTAGCGGTGACCGGTGTTAGTGGGCCCATTCCGGCATTGCGCCTGCTCGATCGCGAGCCCCCCTGGTGGGCGATCGTCGCGTGGGGCATGGCACTCGGGTGTATCGGAGTCATTGCCGGTGCAATCTTGCGCAAGAAGCTCGTATCGGAGGACAAGCTTCCGTTTCCGAGTGGAGCTGCCACCGCGGAGGTCATTCGGGCCATGTTCGAGGTGCGCGGCGCGGCACTACGACGGGCGGGGGCCTTGGCAGCGATGGCCGTGACTGCCATGATGTTGACGTGGTTGCGTGACGGTACGTCGTGGATCGCTGCCGCGGTGTTCCTGCCGGTGATGGTCGCCGGCCACTCGGCAACCGCGCTGGGATTAGGCGTGTCGATGAGCCCGCTCGTCCTGGGAACTGGAGCGTTGCTCGGCTTGCACAACGCCGTGAGCTTCGCGTTGGGTGGGGTCGTCGCATGGGGAGTTGTCGCTCCTTGGGTGCTGACACGTGGGATCGAGGCGACGCCCGACCAGCTGGTCAACTGGCTGGTTTGGCCAGCCGTAGGACTCATGATCTCGAGCGCCCTCACTTCGTTTGTGATCGAGTGGCGCAGGCTATTTCGCGGACTGCGAGATGTGCGTCGCGCGAACTCATGGCATGAAGCGCGGTGGTGGGCTGGCGCGGCAGTGCTTGCGTTGTCCGTCGCGGTAGTCGTGTTGATCGGTATGGTGGCGTTCGACATGGGAGCGGGCCTCGCCGCACTCGTGGTCGCACTGGCCATCGTGCTGGCGACGGTATGTGGTCGTGCGGCCGGCGAGACCGATCTCGCGCCGATCGGCTCATTCGGCGCGGTTACTCAGTTGCTTGCAGGTGCTGGTACGCCCGCCGCATCAATTTCGGGTGGTTCGGTGGTCGCCGGGGTGTGCTCGCAGAGCACGTGTTCACTTTGGTCCTATCGTTCAGGGCATCTGCTTGGAGCCAGTCCGCGAGCCCAACTTTTGGGTCAGCTTTCGGGTGTCGTGGTGGGGGCGCTGGTCGTGGTGCCCGTGTATTTCCTCGTCGTCGCGGCTTATGGTCTTGGGACGGAATCGATGCCGTCTCCCGGGGCGCTTACGTGGAGAGGCACTGCCGAGGCGATTGCGGGTGGCGGCACTCTGCCCGTCGATGCCGCCCCCGCGGCGTGGCTCGGTGCATCCTGTGGCGCGGTCATTACTGTCTTGCAGCGCTATGGGTGGCGATGGTTGCCCAGTCCTACGGCCATGAGCATGGGGTTCGTGATGCCGGCGACGTTTGCGGGCACGGTGCTGATCGGCGCGGCTGTGGCTGCGGGTGTGCGAGCCCGTGCCCCAGCGTGGTCGGAGCGCTATGTCGATGCCCTCGCCGCCGGAGCGATCGTGGGCGAATCACTCATGGGACTGCTGCTCGCTGCGGTGATCGTTTTCGGGATCAGCTGAGGGCGACTTTCGCAGCGTCGGACATGAACACGCCTTCGAGATTGTCCTGCGTAGCCCAGCTCGAGATGTCCATGATGTTGCCGCCGGCTACCTCGACGCCGTCATCGCTGACCCGGGTCACGGCGTCATCGACGTGAACCGATACGCCGATGCGTACGCGTGGGTCGCGGGTCTCTCGTTGCAAAAGCGCAGTCCTGAGTTGTGTCGCGGTAGCGAACGCTTGTCGCACTGCGCTCGCTTCGGTTTCTTCGGACGCCAACGCGCGCACGCCCAGAACCGAATTGCTGGTTTGGATGGGCAGCGCATAGCCCGATGCCGGCAAGGTTTGCGCTGCATCGTCGACGACGGCCATGACGTCGTCCATCAACGAGTCGTCTGCGTCCTCCACCGCAGCATCGTCCACGCGTGCCTCGAGGTAGATCCCGATGGCACGAACGAGTGCTCGCGTGGGCTGCGGACCAGAGGATCCGCTCGATACCGCCTCGCGTAACGCCTCGCGGAATGCGCGGATCGAAGGAAATCTTCGATCGGGTGATTTTTGTAGGCAGCGGATCACCACCGCGTCGAGAGCCGCAGACACTGGCACGAGCTGGCTCGGCTTTGGCGGCGGCGTGTCGAGGTGCATGCGTTGAACCGCCATCGCGGTATCCGCTCGAAACGGGTACTCGCCCGTGATGAGCTGGAACAACACCACGCCGAGTGAATAGATGTCGGTGCGTGCGTCTACGGGTTCGCAGCGAACCTGCTCGGGCGCCATGGTATCCACGCTACCGAGCTGCGTGCCCATCGTCGTGAGGCCTGGGGCCGAGGGATCGGGATGCATGAATTTGGCGATCCCGAAGTCAAGCAGTTTCACGACCGGAGGTGGTTCGTCGGACACGACGAAGATGTTGCTCGCCTTCAGATCTCTGTGGACGATCCCGGCATTGTGGGCTGCTTCCAGCGCATCGCACACCGGCTCGAGCAACTGGAGAGCGCCATGCGCCGAGACACGCCCTGATTGCTGGAGTAGCTTGCGAAGGGTCTTGCCCTCGAGCAACTCCATCACGTAAAACGGCCGTTGGTCAGGCAGCTGCCCAAACTCGAAAATGTCCACGATGTTCGGGTGCTTGATGAGGTTGACAGCTTGGGCCTCGCGAAGAAATCGTGTGACCATCTGGGCGGAGGCTGCCATCTCCCGTCGAAGGACCTTCACGGCAGCGACGCGGCCGAGCAGCAAGTGTCTGGCTTGGTAGACCGTGCCGCCACCTCCGCCGGCGAGCTTTCGCTGGATGACGAACCCGCCCGCCATCGAGCCGGTTGGAATTTCCTCTGGGTCGGGAAAATCGTCGACGGTCACGTCGTGTGACACTTGTGGTTCGATGATACGGGTCTTGTCGGGGGCCGGGGCCACGCTACTTGCGTTCATCATCGCATGGATTTCGGCACGCAGAAAAAATCACCCGCTGACCCCTGGTGGGATGTAGGTAAATCAGCTACCTATGTCCTGCTTCAGACCTGGGCGGGAGATCCAGACCGGACGATAAAACGAGTGGTACCCGTGCGAACGATGCGAGACGGTGTTTCAGCGCCATGAGCGAAAAGGACGCCACGGAAACGATCGTCCAAGGTGGGCAGGATCCGTCCAAGGGGGATCCGAGGAAGTGGTCGCCTCATCTCACCGTGCTGTCCGGCACGAGCAAGGGCACGGATGTTCATATCCTGCGAGCGGAATACACGATTGGACGCAGCGACGCTTGCGACATCCAGCTCGACGACGATGGTGTCTCACGAAGACATGCCAAGCTGGTTCGAACCGCTGACGGATCCATTCGTGTTCTCGACCTCAAGTCCACGAACGGCACGTATGTCAACAACGAGCGTGTCGAATTGGCCCTGCTTCAAGATGGCGATCGCGTAAGGCTCGGGAACACCGTCACGATTCTTTGTTACGAGGAAGTGATCGAGTCACCACAATCTGCCACGACATCTTCCAATGTGGACGATCGGTTCGCTACCACGCTTGCGAACCTCGGAGCGCTGTACTACTCGCAGGGTGATCTCTCGCGTGCGCACACCACGTTGCAGCGCGCCTTGGCCATCCGCGAAAAAGAACTGGGCCCCGAGCATCCCAAAGTCGCTGCCACATTGGTGACACTGGCCAAGGTGTCGGAAGGGCAGGGTGCCTACGACCAGGCGCGAGATTGCCTCGAGCGAGCGTTGGCCATCGAACAGCGTACGCGCGACCCGCAGGACCCCGAGCTAGGACATATCGTCCATGCGTTGGGATGCGTGTTGCATGCTCAGAATCATTACAAACAAGCCCTCGATCTCCACGAACGTGCTGCGAGCATCTTTGAAAGTGCGCACGGCCCAAGTCACGTGAACGTTGCGAAGGCTTTGGCCGCGATCGGCGAGGCGCGTCTGGCTTTGGGATCGCCGGCCACAGCGGTGGCCGTGCTCGAGCGAGCGCTTGCGATCCGCGAGTCCACGGATCTGGGCTCGACCACGATTGCCGAGCTCAGGTTCTCACTCGCACGTGCACTGTGGGATGGACGGGGTGATCGGGCGCGTGCGCACAAACTCGCGCTGCGAGCACGGGATGTGTTTGCAAGCGGGGGGGAAGGTACCGGCCCGCTTCGAGCCGTGGTCGACGCGTGGTTGGAAACGCATAGGGTCGGCTAGCCGCGTGCTTGGCCCACCTCGGTCCTTGACGTGTGCGTGCATGGATGCTTGCTTACGGTTAATGCGATCTGGGTTGCGGCCAATGCGGCGACAATCTAGCCTGCAAACAGGCGATACCTGCCAATCGGGTTCGTGCACGCCTGCACAAGCGATCGATTGTTCGAATCTCGATGACGCTTGCAATGTCGGCGTCTGCGATCCCGAAAATTGCACGCCTCCGTAGCCCAGCTGGTCATCGCCGTTGCGATAAGTTGCACAGCGCTTGACGTGCGGTCGCAATGGTATGGCGAAGTGTTGCATTCTGGACGCATCCGAGCGCCTCCACGAACTCGGAGCAAGGTTCGACGTCGAACTTGGTGGCGGTTCGTGGAGCTTCGCTCGTGTCGTTCGCGGATGCGCGAGGAAGGTCGCCGACACGCACGCGAAGCTTGAAGATCCTGAGATCCGGCCGAAGCTGTTGAATGCGCGCCCACAGATCGGCCCGTAGGTAGCCGAACTCGTGAAGCCACTGGTTGTCGAGCACGTGAAGCACCAGGGTACCGCCGTACAGGCTGGCTGGATGTACATGATTACACAGTGGCTCGGTCACGAGCTGTCGCCATGCCGACCGCAGTCTTGCGAGCCGTACCAGCTCCGTTGGAACCACCGCAGAGAGCAGGGCCATGGCATGCTGGCCCGCGTGGGTCGCCCTCGATCTCGTCATCCGGGTGAATGTTGCCACCTTGCACCGGGCACCGGAGCCATGTTCGCACTCGTTGCCGTGACCGCATGTGCAGCTGCTTCGGGATGGGAGCGGGTGGAGCGACGGACCTGCGTGCAGGACGATCCACCCCGGGTGTGTCTGAGGGCCGAGCCGGACCAGCCGATCTGGATGAAAATCGGGGGAACCCGCGCTGTTCCCGGTGAGTGCCTACAGGGCGGTGCTCACTCTGGGTGGGCTCGTGTACGTGTCGTCGACGGCACAGGTGTCGTGTCCAAGCGGATCGTATGGGCTCGTGTCGGTCGAACCATCGAGCTCACGAAAACCGAGCTTGGCCGTCCCCGCGTCAGCGCACGAAGCCGCTGTGCGCTACCTTGACAGCGCTCGCGGTGATCACTGCTCGACCACGCGCCTGATCACCTCGCGAAGGCGATGGACTCCCCCCATGTCGCGCGCCATGAACTCCATGCCAATACCTTCTGGATTACTCGTGTTGCGAACCACTGCAAGTACTTCGAGTGGTCGCTCGCTTCCCGGAGGCGTAATCTCGACGATGAGCTCCTGTCCCTCCGAAAAACGTTCATGCGTGAGTAGGAGTGCGCCGCGTTCGGAGATCTCGGACAACGCCGCGGTGGTCGAGTCGGTATCGTTGGAACGTCTCCATCGGACTTCGATCATCACGGGCAGCCGAAGATGTCTTCGTCGTGGCGTGAGCGGCACGTTGCCACGCGCGACTTTGGCCAAAAACTCGAGTTTTCTCCATTCGGGCCCCGTACACCGAAGTACGCCACCGGCGCGAACACGCAGCCGTGGTCGCGCGGCATGCCATTCTTGACCGATCGCCCGGACCATCATTTTTCCGGGAAGGCCCGGGTAATAGACCTCGAGCAGCAGTTCTTCGCCAGGCTCGAAACCCTCGGTCGTGAACACCTCGATGGCCTGATCAGTGACTCGACCCGCGAGGGCTCCCACGAATGCGTCGCCGGAGATGTAATGACAGCGTACTTTTCGCAAGGACGTTTACGTGCTCGTGACGGTTTGACGTGCACCGTACCATAGCTATGCCGGTTGTGTCGCCTCCTTGCCGGCAACCCTGACTGGAGTCACCGACCGGATAGCGCTTTGCGCGCGTCGCAGGAATGTGGAATGTGGCTGGCAGTCACGACACGGAGCGGGTTTGCACGGCCCGTTGTACTGCCCAGGCAAGCCCCGCCCGCGAGGAAACGCCGATCTTCTGTCGGAGTCTTTGTCCGACATGCTTCACAGTCGGCAACGAAAGCCCCAGGTTAGTGGCGATCTGCTTGTCGCGGAGACCTTGCGTGACGAGCCAGGCCACGTCGCATTCGCGCGAATCGAGATCGAAGCGTCCTCCCACGGCGGCAAGTATCTCGGGATCGAGCGATTCTGCCACCTTGAGGGAGGGAAGCTCGCTGCCTGGCCACATGCGATGATCGGCTTGAGCAAGCCAAAGTCGTACCTCTCTGGTTCGCATGATTGTTCGACTCACGGCGTTGCGCAATGCTCGATGCTCGAGAGGTTTACGGAGAAACATGACCGCACCCGCAGCCAGACTGACTCGTAGTTGCTCGCTCGGTGCCAGTCCAACCACCGTCGACGCGCATGGGACCGGGCGTCGCCACAAGCGATCGACGATATCGAGTCCCCATCCACCACGCAGACGGATGTTGACGATGGCCGCATCGATAGAAATTGTCGCGTCGTGAATATGATCCACAGCTTTCGCGAATTGAGAAAAGCACAACACTCGGGTGCCTGTGGTAGACATCGCGTCGCCGATGGTTTCTGCAACCGCCTGCTCGTCGTCAACAACGAGCACTGTTGCGTCGCGAATGTCGAGCTCTGATTCGGCCATCACGTCCATTTTGTTGCTCACTTTTCGCTGTTCGCGAGATAAGTTTTTTCTATCACGCGCGATGGCGCAAGCACCCTGTACCAAGGTACAGGTTCGAGGTTTAGCGTTTGCACACCATGATCGTGGTGTTGCCGAGACAATCGAACGTGTCGACGCGTATGTTCCGGAGTGGTCGATGTTGGTATGTCAACGCCAGCGACGAGTGCGCGGTGCTCGAGTGGTTGCAGGCGCTGGCCCTGTCTCCGATTTGTGTTTCGTACGCGTACTCGTACCGGACATGAGCGCAAACGCGGTTCTGGAGCGCGCATTCGACGGATCCGGCAGTTATTTGACGTTTCGCGTATATAGTCGCGCCCGTGGGCACCAAGGTGTTCCTGTCGACACGCGGTGTCACCGTCGATCCTCACGAAGCGAACATCAGCGTATTCGACCGCGGGTTCTTGTACGCAGATGCGGTGTTCGAGACAATTCGGACTGTAGCTGGTCGACCCGTAGAGCTTGCACGTCACCTCACGCGACTTGGCAAGGCATGTCAGGCGCTCGGCATCGTGTGTGGCCGCGACGAGGAGCAGCTCGCTGAGGTGATCCATGCGACGCATGTGGCCACAGGGAATTCAGACAGTCGGATCCGTGTTGTCGTGACGAGGGGAGTAGGACCCATGGGCCTCGACCCCGCGGGCGCGGCGGAGCCGCTGCTGGTGGTCATCGCGCAGCCGCTGGAATTGCCCACTCTCGCGGCCTATGACCGCGGTGCGTCCGCGGTGCTGGTGGACGTTGCTCGTGCAGCCTCCCCCGAGGCAGAGACGAGCATCAAGAGCTCGAGTTATCTCACCAACATCTTGGCACTTCGTCGGGCCCACGCCGAAGGTGCCGACGAAGCGATCATGTGCAACACGCTCGGGGACGTGAGCGAGGCAACCACCAGCAACGTATTCATTGTGCGCGACGAAACCGTGTTCACACCACCATTGGAGGCGGGCATCTTGCCAGGGATAACGCGAGACATTGTCATCGAGCTGTGCGAGCGTAATGGGCTCACCTGTCGACAGCAACGCATCTCGTCCGTGGACATCCGTCATGCCGACGAAGTGTTTTTGACCAGCTCCGTTCGCGGCATCATGCCGGTCACCGCGATCGATGGCCGTGAGCTGTCGAACGGAACGATGGGCGCGCTCACGCGGCGTTTGTTCAGTGCCTGGCACAGCTACTTGCAGGAGATCGCTCATGGCGAACCGCGATGATTCGCCCCCCGAGCTCGATGTGGAGGAGAGCGGTTGCGTTCCGCTCGATCTGAGTGGCGCCAGCAGCCGCTCGTTCGTATCCGGCGACCCTAACGGGAGCCGTTTGCGAGTCCGCTACTTTCGCGGTTCCGAGGGGGGATTGCTGGCACGAATTTGGTTCGGACCAGGGACGGAGGGCCCGCCGGGGATGGCTCACGGAGGTAGCATTGCGGCTGCGTTGGACGAGACCATGGGGTTTGCCGCCTGGATCGCTGGCCATGCAGTCGTGGCTGCGAGCATCTCGATCGATTTCGCACGGATGGTGCCGCTTTGCGCGGTGGTGCGTGTGGTCGCAGACGTGGCGTCCGCCGATGGACGAAAAATCACGACACGTGCCTGTATGACTGCCCTGGACGGAACCGTTCACGCACGCGCAACGGGGCTGTTCATCGAGCTCGACTCGCGTCAGCTCGAACGCTGGGGTGAGGAGGCCGAGCGCTTTCGGTTCAAGGAGGACATGTAACGGTCGAAGTCAGGTGTTTTTGCGATAAGCTCCGCGCTTCGGAGACGACGAAATGCCCCAGCTGTTGCCGAAGAAGGACGTGAACCGGCTCATTTTGGAAGCCGATGATCCCAACGCGGAAGCAGGCCATGGAGGACTGCGTCGTCACCTCGGAGCGTTCAATCTGACGACGCTTGGCGTCGGGGCCATCATTGGGGCAGGTATCTTTTCGCTGACCGGTACTGCCGCTGCCTACTATGCCGGTCCTGGCATCGTATTCAGCTTCGTGATTGGCGGCGTGCTGTGTGCGCTCGCTGGCCTTTGTTATGCAGAGATGGCTGCCATGATTCCGTTGTCAGGCTCGGCATATGCGTATTCGTACGCGACGATGGGCGAGTTCATCGCATGGATCATCGGCTGGGACCTCGTGCTCGAGTACGCCTTCGGGTCGGTGACGGTGGCGGCCGCCTGGTCGGGATACTTTTATTCACTCTTGCACGGTACGTTCGGCGTCGAGCTCGCGGATAGCCTCGTGATGTTGACCAAGGGGCCATGGGAGACAGTCGTTTTGGGCGGTGGACGGCGGGTCTATGGCATCTGGAACGTGCCCGCGAGCACCATCGCGCTGATACTCACGGTCGTGCTCTACCGCGGCATTCGTGAAAGCGCGCGTATCAACAACCTGATTGTCTTGATCAAGGTCGTGGTCGTGCTCGTGTTCATCGGTCTCGGCTGGGCAGTCGTCGATCCCGCCAATTGGGTTGGTGACCCGAGTGCCAGTGGCATCTCACGTTTTGTGCCGCCGGTCGGTGACAGCGTGCGCGAAGGTGCATCGTTCGTCAGCTATGGGTGGGGTGGTGTCCTGACTGGCGCCGGTGTCGTGTTCTTCGCGTACATCGGCTTCGACGCCGTATCGACCACTGCACAGGAATGCAAAAACCCCAAACGGGACTTGCCGATCGGCATTCTCGGCTCACTTGCGATCTGCACGGTGCTGTACATCCTCGTCGCACTGGTGTTGACCGGCGTTGTCCCATACAGGCAGCTAGGCGTTCCGGATCCCGTGGCCGTAGGCATCGATCGCATCGTCGCGTTGCGCACTTGGTCACCGGGTGGACGAACGACGCTCACGTTCATCGTCAAGCTCGGCGCGCTCGCGGGGCTCACGTCCGTGATCCTGGTCATGATGCTAGGGCAAGCCAGGGTGTTTTATGCGATGTCGCGCGATGGCCTGCTGCCGTGGTTCTCTCGCACTCATCCACGTTTCGGCACCCCGCACGTCGCTCAAATGGTGACGGGAGCATTCGTGTCGGTGTGTGCCGGGCTAATGCCCATGAGCCTGGTCGGCGAGCTGGTTTCCATCGGCACGCTGTTGGCGTTTCTGCTGGTATGCGTAGGCATCCCGGTGCTGCGTCACACCAGTCCGAATGTTCCACGCCCATTCAAGGTACCCGCCTATCGCTTCGTTGCACCCCTCGGAGCCGTCGCATGTTTGTGGGTCATGACAGGGCTGCCGTTCGATACTTGGCTGCGGTTGCTCATCTGGCTTTACGTCGGCTTCGCCGTGTACTTTTTCTATGGGCGTCGGCAGAGCAAGTTGCAAAATGAACGACGACAGACGTTCGGACCGGTCTCACGTGACGTGCTCGGTTTGTCGATTCACATGTTCGCGATGGGCGGGCTGTTCTGGACGTTCGGCCACTATGGCAATGTCAGGCTGCGTGACCCGGGTGGTGTTGTGGTGGGTGGCACGCCTACCGAGGGCTTTTTCGCGCAGGTTCAGCACTTTGGGGCCTTCGAGTTATTGTTCTTCGCGGGCGGTTTTTTCGTGTTGGCCATGTGGGGCGTGGCGATGATCGTCACGAACGGGGGGGGCAATACCAGCGAGTCCGAACCGCTTGCCTCACTGCGTCCACACGGTTAGCCTGCGGGACAAGGAACATCGTGAAGCCCATCGACATCTGCCATCATCTCGGTCAAGACCGCGTCGACAGCTACTATGGGGAGCTGTCGGGAAAGGAGATCCGGGCGGTCCTCAAAGCCGGTGGGTCCCACGCCGCAGTGCCGAATACTGCGTATACCCAGGACGCACGTCGCAAAGCTTGGCGCAAACGATTCGATGCCGAATTCTCCGAGGGTAACGACAAGCTGGCACTGGCATTGCTGATCGAATGGCTGATGCGACATCGCCGCAAAATGTTGGTCGAGTACCTGGATTTTTTGAAGGTGTCGCACAAGCAGGGCGAGACCGACGAAGATTTCTGCGAGACACGCTCGCCGGAGCAGCTTCGAGACGGTATCAAAGTGCTGTTGGGGCACCATCCCCCGCATGAAGTTGCCACGTATCTGCTGCTCGTCGGGCACTTGCAAGACACTCCAGTCTTCGATCAGACACACGAAGTCCTGCAGGCGCTCGGCATGCCGGGTTCAGACATCGATGGCTACGTCGACGCGCACAAACGCAGCTACACGCCCAAGAAAAAGGGCGCTGCCTGACCGCCATGGATCGCCTCGCCATGCTCGAGAAGTTCGCGGCACAAAAGCCTGACGATCCGTTTCCGTGTTACGGGTTGGCACTCGAGTATCGCAAGCTTGGCAAAGGTCTCGACGCACGGCGTTGTTTCGACCAGCTCATGACCAAACACCCGGGATATGTACCGGCCTATCTCATGGCGGGCAACCTGCTCGTCGAGCTGGGCGAACGGGGCGCAGCCGCCGAAGTGTTCGAACGGGGCATGGCCGCCGCTCGAGCAAGCGGAGATCTCCATGCACTCGCCGAGCTCGAGTCCGCCCGTGCGGCACTCGAATGAGCCCATCGTCGTGTTCGCCAGCCCGCGAAAATTGCCGCGGGCAGGATCGCTTTCAGGCCGCGTCGTCGTCGTGGACATCGCGTTTGCTGCGGAGTCCATGGGAAAGGGCTTCGCGCATACCACCGGAAAGTTGATCGACCAACTCGGTGCCAGGCTCGCCCGCTGGGTCGATCATCACGATCACCCTTTGCATGAGCGCTTCCGTCGAGATCCACGCTTCGTGTTGGCCACCAAAGCGGAGCACGGCGCTTGCCCGGAAATGAACACGCCGGAGCTGGTACGCGACAGTGGACCCATCGATACCATCGTGGCGCATTTCGACTTGGATGGCGTGTATGCAGCCGCAAAGTGGATCCTCGACGGAGTCGAGCCCTATCCTGGAGCCGACGACGATGCTCGCGCGATCGACACGCGTGTCGGTCACGCCAGCAACGAAGCGACGCGCATCGACATGGCGCTACGCGCTCACTGGCAGGACGAGGTCTTGCGTCAACGCATTCTCGGGTATTTGATCCGTGGGTTGCGGCCAGGCATCGAGCGGGACAGCATCGAGCGCGCTGCGCGGGATTTTGCAGACAAAGCCGAGCGGTCGCGCGCGTTGGGGCGCTCGTATCGGGTCGAGCACGGCATTGCGGTGTTGAACATCCCGGCGAACACGGCTGCGTTCGACAAAACCGAGCTGCTTCTGATCGGTCAGACCTTGGCCGAGGTGGCCGTGGTTGTGGATGCCGGCAACGTGAGCATCGCGGCGCCATTCGAGAGCGGACTCGATTTCGTGCACCTGCTCGAGCTCGGTGGCGGCATGCCGACCCGCGTGAGCATTCCGGCAAAGCGCCTGTCCGAAGCGCTCGAGCGTATTCGGCAAGCGCTCGAGTTGCGCTCTCGATGACTGCGCGATCACCCAGATTGGCAGACAGAGTCCAGGCAGATCTTGTCCATGATCGTGCAGTCGGCGCAGGTGGGACCACATGCCTCGTCGTTGGCGGAGGTATCGATGCATCCCAGTGAATCGCCGCAGTCCGTCAGGTTTTCTGGGCACGCGCACATGCTGTCGATGCAAATCGAATTGAGGATCTCGTCGGCACATAGGTTGCCGCATGTACCGCAATTCTTCTTGTCGATTTCGAGATTCGCACAGTATTCGGTCATGCCGTTTTCGCATTTCGACGCTGGCGGTACGCACGTGATCCCGCCCGTGGTCGTACCGTCTGTGGTGCTGTCGTCCGTGGTCGTTCCGTCGGTCGTATCGGTGCCGGAGCTCGAGCCTGACTCCGAGCCGGAACCGTCCGTGCTCGTCGAAGTCGGCCCAGTCGGGTCGGCAGTGCTCCCCGAATCACTGGTGGGAGCGCTCGTGGTGCCGTGGTCGGACGATGACGTCGTCCCCTCGGAGCTCGATGTGGTCGTATCGCCGCCTGTGTCGGGTCCATCGAGTCCGCGGGTGGTGTCCTGTCCCCGCGTCTCATCCGTGCTGGTATCGCTCGCGGAGTCGAGCGCTGTCGTGTTGCTTGCGCCATCGCCGGATCCGCCACTGCTACCCGTTTCGGCCTCGCTCGAGCTCGGTCCGCTGTCGACCATGCCGGTCATATCCGCTCTGGATTCGTCGCTCGTGCCGGCCCCTTCGAAGCCTGGATTGTCTCGTTTGCACGCTTCTGTGAGCGTCGTCGTGGCAAACAAAGAAATGGCCAACACGTTCAAGTCAAGTCGAGCGAAGTGCATTCATACAATCATGGGCGCGCGTGTCGAAGGATTCAAGCGTCGGCGCTCGGATAGGCTGTGCGCACGACCCCAAAAATGGACACGATGTATCCCGACTCGGGTCTCGATATGCTACATTGGACGCACGTCGACCCACACCGGGCGACATTCCGAACGAACGGTTGAGGAAGCCGTTCGGTGCGCTCACCTTTGATCGGCAGCGTTGTCCTGGTAACCTCGTGACCATGCGCTTGGTCTTGTTCGTGGCGGTCGCCTGCATCGCGGCCTGCAAAATGGAAAACGAAGCCTTCAATCCCGGGAGCAGCGATGACGCGGCGTCCGAAGCGACGGTCGCGAACGAAAGTTCGGGCCAGGTGAGCTCGTCTGAATCGGCCGGCGAAACGATCAGTGGCTCGACTGGGGTATCGGCAACGGGTGCCATGGAGGACTCGGGCACGGAAATCGGAGATACCGGCACTGACGATACCACGGTCGCCACCACCGATACCACCGACACCACCGGTACAGATGACAGCGCGGACGAGGGAACGACGACCACCGGTGAGTCCGTATGCATGTTCGACGAAGGGACAAAGCTCAACGTTGTCGTGAAAAAGAACGACACTGGTATCGCGGGGAGCTGTGGTCAGTCGATCTCGATTCGCGGACCCGTGGTTGCCACACTCAAATCGAGCGCGTGGACGGTTAAAAATTGCGGAGGATGTGACGATTGCGCGAGTGATTCCTACGATGTGGGGGTGATGGCGGCAGCAGGATGGACGCCGACGTTGGAAGGGTGCGTCGCGATGGAAATCGAATACGAAGGTGACGAGTGTGCGTTCTCCGGTATCACCATTTGGGACGTGCGCGAGGCCGTCGATGTGCCACGTTATGTCGGATCTACCGGGGTGATTCACGCTCCGTCCTCGGCGGAAGCACTCGGCATCGTCGTGCACACAGAGTATGTGGAGCGCTGCATGTGCACCGATGCCACCGATCCGTGCTGCACCGGTGAGCAGGGCCGTTACAAGTTTGTGGTCGAAGGACTCGGCGAAACCCTGTATCTGTACGAATTCACCGAACAAACGTTACCCATTGGCGTCATGGAGGCGCACGGTCGCAACTTGCAATCGCATATCCATGATCTGTGCTCGAGCAACCAAAGCGATCATTTCGATTGGGTCGTCAAGTTCGAGAACCCGTGAGCCCTTGGGAGCGTAGTCGGCGGACCAAATGCGCCTGGCCTTCGGCGTGATAGCTGCTGCGCACGAGTGGTCCACTTTCTACATGGGCAATGCCGCGCGCAAGGGCATACGCCTGGACAGCTGCGAACTCGTCCGGGTGCACGAAACGGTGGACCTCGAGGTGAATTTTGCTGGGCTGAAGGTATTGCCCGAGCGTAAGAATCGTGACGCCCAACTCGGCGAGTTGCGCGATCACATCGCGTAGCTCCTCGATGGTTTCGCCGAGCCCGAGCATGATGCCGGTTTTGGTGAGCGCACCCTGGGCACGTGCATGTGCCAGCACGCGCAACGAACGATCATAACGGGCCTGCACCCGGACTTCACGCGACAAACGGGGTACGGTCTCCAAGTTGTGCGCAAATACGTCGGGCTGAGCCTCCAGCACCGTGTCGACGTCCGTGAGCTGGCCTTTGAAATCTCCCACGAGCACCTCGATGGTCATTGTAGGCGCCAAATCGTGACACGCACGCAAGGTCGCGGCCCAATGCGCGGCTCCGCCATCCGGCAAGTCGTCGCGGTCGACGGACGTGATGACCGTATGTTCGAGCTGCAGGTACGCGAGCATTTCGGCGACGCGTCTGGGCTCGTCGTGATCGACGGGCAGTGGTTTGCCGGTCGTGACATCGCAGAATCGGCACGATCGCGTGCAGATGTCGCCCAGGATCATGATTGTGAGCGCGCGGTTGTTCCAACACTCCCCAATGTTGGGGCACGATGCGCTTTGACACACCGTGTGGAGCCCGAGCTCCGCCACCAGCTTGCGAAGCTCGGCATACCCGCGTCCGGCCGGCATCGGAACGCGTAACCAATCGGGATGTTTGCGACGTGGCTTGCCCGCTCCGGAAGCAGCGCCGGACCCGGTCACGACCGGCAGATGGATGGTCACGCTTCAGCCTTTAGCATACGTTGGCTGTTCGTCACAGCTCGAGACCGCGGCGTACCTGCTCGTTGCCTTGCAAGCGTTCGAGATCCTCGAGCAACCCGCGATCGCCTGCTCGAGGCATGCGCACGTCGAGGGTGATGAGTAGGTCGCCTGGAGGTTTACCCGCGGGTTGAAGGCCCTTGCCGCGGATGCGAAGCACCTGGCCGTTTTGTGCCCCCGCAGACAGCTTGACCGTGATCGCACCCGAAGGCGTCGGCACGTCGATGGGACCTCCGCGGTAGGCCTCGAACGCAGTCACCGGGACCGACATGCGCAGGTTCTGCCCCTCGCGCGACAACATGGGATGTGGATCCACGCGTACGGTCAGGATGATGTCCCCCGGAGGACTACCCGCGCCTCCTTGGCCGCGCAGGCGCAGTTTGTCTCCATCCGAGATACCAGCGGGCACCTTCACGTCGAGCGTTCGCGCACCGGTGCTCGATTCCACGCGAAGCGGTACCGTCACGCCTTGCAGGGCGTCGAGGAAGCCGACTCGAATCTCGCCGTCGAGATCGGCGCCAGGACGAGGTCCTCGTGGCCGCCTCGTACCCAAAAGATCGTCCGCCGTATGAACGCGGCCTCCTCCGAACAGCCGCGACAACAAGTCGTCGAAGCTGGTTTCACGTGCGTCTCCGTAGCTCGTGAAATGTGATCCCCCCGGAAAACCGAATTCACTGAAGTCACCGTTTTGCTGCGCACTCGCACGCGCGCGTTTGTATGCACGCGCACGTGCGGGATCGAAACCCTGTGTGAGGCTGACGTCGCCGAATTCGTCGTATAGCTTGCGCTTGTCGGCGTCGCCGAGCACTTCGTATGCGGTGGAGATGTCCTTGAACTTTTCCTCGGCGGCTTTCTTTCCAGGGTTGCGATCGGGGTGGTGTTGCTGGGCCAGCTTGCGGTAAGCCTTCTTGATCTCGTCTTGGCTGGCCGTCCGCGGGGTTCCGAGGACGTCATAAAGGTCGTTCACGGCGGATGAGGATAAGCCCGCGCGAGCGCCGCACAACCACATCGACGTGTGTACGGGAGCGAGCGTATCGGGACTGGCTGTAGGTGCCATGCTGTGAAACACTCACCCGCCGAAGCCTCGCCCTCGAGCATGTCGTTGCGCGCTTCGAGACGTTTGGCCTATGCACGATCACCCGTACACAGACCTGCTAGGCCACGTCCAGAAGCCGGGTAGGTACCTCGGTGGCGAGGAACAGCAGCACGTCAAATCCGACGTTTCTGCGCTTTCGTGTCGATTCGTGCTCGCGTTTCCAGATGTCTACGAGGTTGGCATGAGCCACCTCGGCACGAAGATCCTGTACGACGTGGTCAACGTTCACCCGGATCTCGCGTGCGAACGTGCGTTCACGCCTTGGCCCGACATGGAGGCACAACTGCGTGCCCATGCGTTGCCGCTGATCAGCCTCGAGACATACACACCCCTGCGTGAATTCGACGTGGTCGGCGTGAGCTTACAATACGAGCTCAGCTATACGAACGTGCTCCTCAACTTGGAGCTCGGAGGTATTCCCATACGCTCCGAGCAGCGTGGCGACCGCGACCCCTTCGTTCTGGCGGGAGGGCCCACGGCGACGCACCCAGAACCACTGGCAGCGTTCGTCGACATGTTTCTGGTTGGCGAAGCGGAGGAGGTGCTGCCCGAGTTGTTACGGACGATCGGTCGCTTGCGGCGATCGGGTGCCTCGCGCGACCAGGTACTGGCCGAGGCGAGCCGCCACGCCGGGATCTACGTACCCTCGTTCTATCGCGTCGATGTCGATCCGCGCACCGGATTGCAGGTGGTGGTAGGGCGGAGTGCTGCTGGCGTGGCTGCCGGTGCTCCGCAGCGCGTGAGTCGCACATGGGTGGAGAACCTCGACCGTTTTCCGTTTCCCACCCGATTTCCTGTTCCTTACGCCCAGGCGATTTTTGACAGGGCAGCGGTAGAGATCACGCGTGGCTGCACCGAAGGATGTCGGTTCTGCCAAGCGGGCATCATCTATCGTCCAGTTCGCGAGCGCAGCCCAGAGCAGGTCGTTCGTGCCGTGCTCGAGGGCATCGACAATGCTGGCTACGAGGAAACCAGCCTCACGGCCCTCAGCACCGCGGACGTTTCCTGCATCGATCCTCTCATCAAAACATTGGTACCGGAGCTCAAGCGCCGCAAAGTTTCGCTGGGCGTTGCCAGCTTGCGTGCCTACGGGTTGGGAGAAGAGCTGCTCGACGCGATTAAGCAGGTCGGCATCAACGGTCTCACGTTCGCTCCCGAGGCTGGAACGCAGCGCATGCGTGACGTGATCAACAAGAACGTCAGCGAGGAAGACATTCTCGAGTCTGCAAAACGCATCTTCGAGCGCGGCTACGACCGCATGAAAATGTATTTCATCATCGGGTTGCCCACCGAGCAAGACGAAGACGTGGTGGGCATCATCGAGACGGGTCGTCGCGTGCTCGACGTCGCTCGCTCGCTCGGTTTGCGACGGCTACCCACCGTGACATGCAGCGTCAGCCAACACGTGCCCAAACCGCATACCCCGTTTCAGTGGGCCGCGTTCGAGCCCATCGTGGAGTTGGACAGCAAGATCAAGCTGTTGCGTGAGCTGGCGCGTCGCCATCGCCTTGCGCTCAAAACCCACGACGCACGAGAAAGCTGGCTCGAATGCCTGTTCGCACGGGGGGATCGACGACTTGGAGACGTACTGGAGCACGCCTATCGCATGGGAGCGCGCTTCGACGGCTGGAAGGAGTGCTTTTCGTTCGAGCGCTGGCAAACCGCGATAGAGCTCGCTGGCATCGATCCCTCGATCTACACACGAACGTTGCCCATCGATGCACGATTGCCTTGGGATCATATCGACATCGGTCTCGAACCTGGTTTTCTGGCCGACGAATACCGCAAGGCGTTGCGCAATCGTTTGAGCCCACCTTGCGGGAAGCCGTTCGGTGCCAACGTTCACCATACGCAGGTGGCGGAGGCGGAGGCTGATGGTCGTCGGCTGGTGTGCTACGACTGTGGGATCGCATGCGATATGACCGAGATGCGCGAGGATAGGCTCGTTGCGCTTCGCACCCTCGAACGGGGCCTCGACCTCGGCCTCGGATCATCGGGCACTGCGCCCGGCACACCGACCGTCGTTCCTGTCGAACGGCTGGCAGGAAAGCTCGCGCGTAGCAATCTCGCGCCAGACAATGCGTTCAAGCTGGCGGCCGAAGCGGCGTACAGCCGTGCACGTGTGTTTTATGCGAAACGAGGCCCGGCTAAATTCCTCGGGCATCTCGATCTGCTGCGTATGTTTCCGAGGATGATGCGGCGCGCTGGCGTCGAGTTGGCGTTCTCGCGTGGGTACACCCCGCAGCCAAGAATGAGTTTCACACCTGCGCTCGCGCTCGGAATGTCCGCAGACGAAGAAGTGGTGGACTGCGATGTGATCCTCGATCGTTCCGCCGAGGACCTCGCAGGTATGTTGAACGACGACGAGCGCGCTGGCTTGGCCACGGCGCTGTTCGAGCGCCTCCGGTGTGTGACCCCCACGGGACTCGAGCTCCTCGATGTCAGGCTGGTAGCGCCCAATGAACGTCGGCTGAGTGAGCTCATCAACGCTGCCGACTACGCGGTCGTGCTGTCACAGGCTCAGTCCGATCAAGTGGAGGACGCGCTTCAAACTCGTTTGGCCGGTCCCTTGCTGGTCGAACGCAAGGCGCGGCCCAAAAAACGTGCGCTTGCAGGCGACAAGATCGTGGACGTTCGTTCGATGATCTTGGCGGCATGGATCGACCCAGCACAGCGTACTCTTCGTGTTCGTCTCCGCATGGATGGGCAGGGTGGCGCGCGTCCACGTGAAGCTGTCCAGGCGCTCGTCGGCGAAATCGTTCCCGATCATCTGATCCGACGAGAACGGTTCCTCGCAAGCACGACAGAGGCTGGCGGCTATGTTGGTTTGCGCGCGCTGAGAGCGAGCGAGCGGCACATTCGCTCTTGAAGGCCCGACGCCACGCCTCAGCGAACCAGTGGATGTTCGAACTGGGGCGGCTTGCCTTTGAGCAGGGCGTGAACGCCAATTTTGCTGGTGCCGAGCGCGAGGCTCGTGGCAGCCTGCTGTTCTTCGAACAACGAGGCTTCATCGTAGGGGAGAGCGTTGGCGCGTTCGATCGTCGTGGCACACAGCTCGCGTAGCTCGGCGTCGAGAACGACGCCGGACTCGTTCCGAGGCGATACCCCGCGGTCGACCGCGATGGCACTCCCCTCGTTTCGAAAGCTCGGCAACGGGATCGTTCCGGCAGCCAACGCCGAAGCCAGGGCGACGCTGGCTCTGGAAAGATCTCCGATTGGCACGACTTTGGTCACGTAGCCCCAGCTTGCCGCCTCTTCGGCAGAAAACGTGTATCCGGTCAGCAGTAGCTCGTTGATACGAACATATGCGGCGGGTTGCGAGAAGCGATGGAGATGATGACACCCACCAAGTCCAGGGATGACGCCCACGGTGGTTTCGGGTTGTCCGAGCTTCGTACCCACGGCCGCGATACGGGCATGGCAACAGGATGCGAGCTCACCCGAGCCACCCAGCACTCGTCCTGCCAGGGCAGCGACCGTGGGCTTACCGCTGCGAAGTTTGCCGAGCGTACGTTTCCACGTGCGAATGAGCTCGAGCGCCGCATCACGATGTCCGAGCACCGGAACGAAGCGGTTCACATCGGCTCCATGGCCGAATTCGCGGTTGAACTTGCCGTCAGGGGCTAGCACGATCGCATCGACCGACGGATCGGCAGCGAGCCGCTCGTAGGCAGTATCCAGCTCTGCCAGCACGGTTTCGTTCAGGGTCGCACGCTTGAGCGAAATCACGCCGACGCGTTCCCTTACGAATGTGCCGACGTAGATCGAATGCCAAGCATCAGAGTCATCCGAGAGGACTTCGAGCGGCGCTGCTTCGGTCGCGCGCGTGATGCCGTGGCGATCGATGAATGCCGTGGCGATGGCTTGGCTACGCGTTGACCCCATGGATGCCATGATGGCGGGTACGCCGTCACGAAACGCCAGCGCCTGCTCACATAGATAGTTGAGCGCATCCATCGCAACGATCTCGTGCTTGGCTATGTAAGCCGTGAGGCTCACGAACATGCCCAGCATGCGATCACGTACGTCATCGAGGTGTTCGGCCGGGCAAGGTTGCCCGCGTTCGTAGGGCCACTGCTTGGCAGGATCCTCGATGTACGGCTTCCACGCGGCTGGGATCTCGTAGAGGGTCGAGTCGACCTCCTGACGAAGGAGCTGCATACAGTGCGCGGATAGATAGTTCCCACCGCTGATCATGTTGTGAACGAAAAATGGCGAGGTTCCAAACCAATGTTTGCACGCATGATCGACCTGTGCGGGTGTGAGACCCGTGCTTTCGTGGATCCGTACGGCTTCTAGCATCATGGCGCCGAAAATGCGGTCGGCTGCGAAGCTCGGCACGTCGCGAACCTCGACGAGAACCATGCCGAGCTTCTCCAGTAGTTTTTTCACACTGGCCAGTTCGGCCGTGCCCGTCACCGCGTCGCGGGTGGGAAGCTCCCAGAGCTTGTTGGAAATGTGCGGAAAAAACGGGTGCATCACTCCGCAGCGTGTGGCGCCTGACAGGCCTTCGAACAACATGCGGCTCGTGAATCCGCTCGTGGCCGAGAAGATGAATGCCTCGGGGTCACGTTGCCGTACCGCCCGGTAAAACGCATGCTTGATGGGCAGAAGCTCGGGAATCGCCTCGAACACGAACGCGAGGCGAAACTGTGACGGCACGTCGGCCAGACTTCCTTGTACGGGCGTGATGTTGGCGACGACGCGGTCGATCTCCTCCGACGAGAAACGCTTTTCCAAGGCCGCCCGAAGCTTGGGTCCGATCTCGTTGACTGCAGCCGAGAGATCGAGCGCCACGACAGGGATCCCGTATGGCGCGAGCAGGCGTGCAAACTGCCCCAGTTTGCCGAAGCCGACGTTGCCGCATGCACCAGCAACCAGGAACGCCCGCGGGGCGTCCTCGGGATTGCGTTGGAACATGGCTCGAACCACCGGTTCGGAAATGGGTTGGACCGACATCGACATGCTTGCAGGATAGGTCGGTGCTCGTTCGTCTCGATCGGTCCCAAGACAGTCGTTGATGGGAGAAATCCCACTTGGCCGACCGGTGGAGAAACCCCACTTGGCGACGATCTCCCCGTTTGATCGTGGTTTGATCGTGGTTTGATCATGGGTTTGATCGTGGGTTTGATCTGGTTGGGTCGTCGTGCGGATGTGCGCGTGTTGCACAATCCCAATGCTGTCCCGAAAACGTGCGAACAGCGCTTCAGCTCCTAAAGCACGTTCCACTGGACTTTCCGTGGCTCTACTGTTACGTACAGCGCGCCCGTCGCACATCACGATGGCGCTCGTTTTCGACCCTCATGATCACCCAAGAAACGACGCCGAGATTTTTTCCAGCCTATTGCGGCACTAGCGACGATTGGCTTATGTTGCCGCCCACGACTCAGAACGTCTGACGTTCAACCCAAGGGAGACACACGCATGAAGATCGACATCAAGCTCGTCCTCGCTTCGCTGACCGCGCTCTCACTTGCCGGTGTGCCTGCGTGCGGTGGGCAGACCAAAGAGGATGCCAAGAAGGAAGACAAGAAGGCAGAGAAGAAAGAAGAAAAGAAGCTGGAAGCCCCGAAGCCACCGGAGCCCGCACCATCGATGCCTCCGGCAGGTGGACCAGGTGGAATGGGCGCTCCGCCCGCTGGCGCACCTGGGGATGCCAAGCCAGGCGATGCCAAGCCAGGCGATACCAAGCCGGGCGACACCAAGCCGGGCGACGCCAAATAGTCCCTATCTTCATCAACTCGCAAAACGGGGCCATGTGGCCCCGTTTTCGTTTTGGTTCGAAGCGACGACGGCTCGCGGTAGCCTGTGCCCCGATGCGCATTGACGGACGTTCACCGAACGAGTTGCGACCGTGGTCGATCGAGCCAGACTTCATCCCGCAAGCTCTCGGCTCCGCACTCGTCACCGCAGGACGGACACGCGTCATTTGTACGGCAAACCTCGAACCGAAGCCTCCCGGGTGGTTGGAGGCCGGCGGTTGGGTGACGGCCCAATACGCCATGTTACCGGGTGCAACTCGTCCACGTGGTTCGCGTGATCCCGGCGGACGCGGCAAGGAAATCCAACGCCTCATTGGCCGATCGCTGCGTGCCGCGGTGGATCTCGCCGCGCTGCGAGGGCCGACGGGACCACTATCGCTGATATGCGATTGCGATGTCATCGAAGCGGATGGGGGTACCCGAACCGCTGCAATCACCGGTGCGTACGTGGCTCTCGTGCAAGCGTTGCATCGCTTGCGCGAGCAACGTGGCCTGGCTGACCTGCCCTTGCTCCACCCGGTTGCCGCGGTGAGTGTTGGAATGGCCGAACCCGGAGGAGCCGGGGCGCCTGTTGCCATGCTCGACCTTTGTTATCACGAGGATGCGCGCGCTCACGTCGATCTGAACCTCGTCACGTTGCATGACGGCGGTATCGTGGAAGTGCAAGGTACTGCCGAACGCGGCACGTTTGGCCGTGCTGGGCTAGACCAAATGCTCCAGCTCGGATCGAGCGGGCTGCAACAGATCTTTGCGATTCAAGCGGCAGCTTTGCGCATGGTTGGTTGATGGTCGTGCGTCGTTTGGTCATCGCCAGCCGAAATCGTCACAAAGTCGCAGAGATGCGCGTTCCTGTGTCTGACGTCATGCCCGGCTTCGAGCTGCTCGGCATGGACGCGTTCATAGATGCACCCGAAATCGAGGAGCACGGGCACAGCTTTCGCGACAACGCGATGCTCAAGGCGCTCGGCACGGCGAAATGGTTGAAGCTCGTGGGTGAGCGTGTCGATACGCTCGTGCTGGCAGACGATTCGGGGCTGTGTGTCGATGCCCTGAATGGTGCACCTGGCGTGCAGTCGGCTCGGTTTGCGGGCCAGCACTCCGACGACGAAGCGAACAATCGGGAGCTGGTGGAGCAGCTTCGCCGCGCAGGCCGTGATCGGTCGCCTGCGCACTACGTATGTGTGCTCGTGATGGCGAGGATCGATGGTAGTGCGATCATCCCGACGACCTCGTCGTCGATGCTTTGCGTGGAAGCCGATTGGCCAGTCGAAGTTCGAGCGCAACGTCGTGGACACGGTGGGTTTGGCTACGACCCGCATTGCTGGATCGATGATGGGCGTAGAACCGTCGCGGAGCTCGATCGCGAACAAAAGCGCTTGGTGTCCCATCGCGGGCAGGCAATCGCTCGCTTGCGTGAGCGGTTGCAGGGCCTAGCCCTCTAACCGCGTCGATGGTTCCGCCGAAGCATCGTCACGTCGTGTTACCCCGCGGTCGTGCCGGTTGCTTCGGTGGTACCGGTTGCTTCGGTGGTACCGGTTGCTTCGGTGGTACTGGTTGCTTCGGTGGTACTGCTCCCGGTCTCGCTTCCTGTCATCTCGGTCGTCGACCCTGTCGACCCGCCGTTGTCGATCGTGCCCCACATGCAATCGGGGCAGTTTTCGTCCAGACAAGCGAGCAAGGCTACCGTTTCCGGACTCGCGAACGTGCATGCAATATCGCATCCGTCGTTTGTACCGCCCATCAGCTTGCAGGGCCTCCAGCACTGGCAAATGGCATCCCCGGCGCAAGCGCTGACTTCATCGCCGCATTCCATGAACGAGCAAGCGGTGCACGCTGCCATCGGCTCGCCCGTCGTGCTGGAACCTTCTTCCACCCCCGACGATGACGTCGGATCGCCCTCCGACGCGCTGGTCGTGGTCGATTCGCTGTTACTGGTGGTGCTGCTATCGGGCGTGCTGTCACTGGTGGTGCTGCTACCGGTGGCTTCTGCCGGGGTGCCCCCACTCGTATCCGGCGAAGACGTAGCGTTCGAGTCACGTTCCGACGTCGCGCCGGTACTGGAAGATGCAGTGTCTGCGCCTGCATCTGTCCAGGGCACTGCGCCGTCCTCCCTGGATGGTGTACATCCGGCCCCAACGCCCAAAATCAGCGCTGTGGCCCCAATGAGTTTTGAAATGTCGTGCATGTGAAAGGCCCGTCTCGAGGGTTTGAGGCCATCATACACGGGAGGCCGACCAACTGGCTGGTGGCTGTTTCGGGTAAACGTGAGGCGTTACGATGCCGAGCGTATGGCGTCCCAGCACCGACGCGTCAGTAGCTGACGAGCGGGGAGATGCCGAAATCGCGCCACGCCGTGCCGAAGTCCTGAAAGGAAAACCCGCTGGGACCGCAACTCGTGATGGTTCCCTTCGCGGTGACCCGATTGTTCGAAGCGAGGCTGAACACGGGACCACCGCTATCGCCGGACACACATGGCCGGGGTGACGGCCAGTCGCCGTTGGTCGCCAGGATCAGATCGCTATAACATTCCCAGTTTCTGTACGCGTCGTAGTTGCACAAGGTGAAGGTGAAGTCCGTGGTCGCATGCGCGCCGCAGATGACGCCAGTCACGGACGGGGATAAACACAGGTATTCGTGGGCGTAGACCCAGTCCCAACCGGCGACGCCTTTGGAGAACTCCCCGACCCCGACACCACCGTCGAATATTCGGTTGCCCGCCTGGGTCGGGATGAGCAAGAGATCGTGGTCGACCCGTTCTGCCATCGCGGTCCCGATGACACGGCTGCGGTTACCGTTCCACCAGCCGCCGCCCGGCCTGCCGCAGTGGCCTGCAGTCAGGAGATAGCGGACACCGACGCCATCGATGACGCCGAAACCACTGCTGCACCCAAGGCCATTGTCCATGTTCACGAGCCGTGCACCACCATAGTAGGCAGGGGTGTCTGCCAAACGGGATGCGAACTCCATGCGCACCTGTGGCACCATTCTCAGCGGGACGCGCAGCGTCGGGAGGCTCGTAGGCACGGGGGCCGTGCTCGTATCCGTGCCCACCACGAGCTCGCTACCATCCACCGGGATGCTGATCGAGTGCATGGAGCTTCCGGGGTTGGCACGCATCATGGTCGTGAGCTGCTCGGCCTCTGCCTTCAGTTCTGCCAATGCATAAGGTGCGTCTCGGACCTCGACGGGAGCCACATCCCGCGCGCCCTCGATCACGTTGCGCATCGAATCGGACAGGATGCCCTTCCAGTAGAGAACGACGGCCGTTTCCTCGAGGCTGATGCCAGCGAAGCCGATGTCGTCCCCCCGCTCGACGGCCCAGCGGATCTGACTGGCGGCTTCCTTCAAGGGCACCTGGGCCATCATTTTGTCGCGTACCGCCACAGGGAGGATGTCGACGAGGGAGGCCGTTTCCGCAGTGTCAAGCTCCTTATCAATGGTGGAGGGCCCAAACGGCTCGTGATCACCGCTGCCACCGTCCTCACCATCGACACACGCGGCATACAAGACTGCCAGCAGTGGCATCACAACTGGAATACGGCTCGGGGGAAATGACGTACATGCGCTCATGGCACTCTCCTTTGGGTTTGGGTCGCGTTCGACCGTACAAACGGCCGGGTTTCTCGGTCTCTCCAGCTCCATACGTGGCGGGTGTCCGGTCCTTTAACTCGCGACGCCGGCGTCCATCCAACCGCAGTCGAGCGAACGTTGCGGCGTTGCGCAGTGCCAGCACGAAGCAAACAGGGTTGGCCCTCTCCCTGCCGATGCAGAGAGAGGTACGGTTTGTCGTCATTGCACTTTGCGATCGACTGATGTTAGCAAGTGCCTCCTTGGGGCCCACAGCGAAGCCAGCCATCGCAGTTGGCGATGTCTAGGTAGCATCTTCCCGACCAGGACCTCGGCCCGGTCCACGTGCCGTTTCGTCGTCGACACGAATCGGCATAGGCATAGACGATCGGATATCCCGAGCTGTATTCGATGACCCACCAGTCACCTACGCAGGTGTACGAGAACGTCGCCGTGGCTTCCATGACGTCGGGCAACGCTGTCAAGGCATCGGTCCTCCAAGATGTCGTCCTCCTCCGATACCTCGGCGTGGGAGGCGCCCAACACATCCGTGATGATCTCTCCAGCTCCTATACGTGGCGGGTGTTCGGTCCTTTAACATTACAGCGCTGAATTCGCCGAAAATTTGGAGAACCGATCGTGATCCAGATCGGACTCGATCACTTCGAGGGCCGGTCTTCCATCGGCTGGCACCACCGCCTCGACCCAACTGGCCGTGGCTGTTTCGGGTAAGCTTGGGAGCGGAGCTTGGCCATGATGAACATGATAAACATGATGAACTCGCGAGGTCGTCTTTCAACGGTTTCATTCGTTTGTGCATTCGCCTGCGTGGCCAACGAAGGGCCGATCGACGAGCAGGGTGAGAATGCGGGCGGCAGAAACTCGTGCGTCGATTCGAGCACGGTGATGACGGCCGACGAGGTCTCGCCGCTCGGTTTTGCCGCCGCCGAGATCATCGCGACGGCGAGTGGCTCACATGACAGTCCAATTTTTTGGACCGCAGGCACACACGATGGTCCCATCGACATCGAGGTGCGGCCCGAGTCCGGCGAGGGCACGTTGACAGTCACGATCGCACACGAAGGGGGTGAGATCCGTTACGTGGACTCGGAACCAGCGCCGTCCGACGAGAATACCAACGACGGCAGTTGGGCCGAGTGTCCGGATCGCGTCGAAATCGACGTTCACGTCAGCGCGCGGACCGGCGGCGGAGCACTCGACGAGTCCTTCGAAACCACGCTCGAGGCAAAGATGCCGCGTCACGCAACGTTTACGTACGAGGTCGATCTCGACGCGCTGTCTGGTTCGTTTCAGGTCGAGAATGGAAATCCCGATATCGAGGTCGGACAGGCGAATCTCGAGGTCGGAGTGTCCGAGTTCGGCATTCATGGCTCCCTTTCTGGCCAGTTGTCCATGTCCGGCGACGGGTGGGTAGGAGTCGGATTCGTCGGTTATGCAACCTTTCCCCGCGAGACGCCGTTTTGTGTCTCGAGTGAGATACCGATTCCATTCGATGCGGCGTTCGACGGTTTCTCGGCTGCAGATGCGTTGGCCTTGATCCACCAGGCGACTGGCTTGCGCCTCACCTGGGAGGGGAAAAGCATGGATGCGGGCCTTTTGTTGGCCGCGGCATACGATGGTAGGGACGTGTGCGTGGCCGTCGACGACTCCGAAAGCGAAGCCGGCCGTTTGCGTTTCGGTGGCTCCGTCACGTTGGTCACCGATGATGCACGCGTCGACGCAGAGCTACCGGTGGAGTTCACGGCCATGGCCGGACCGGACGGCGCGCTCCATCAGACCTCGGTCCAAACGGTTGCGTCGTACGGCAATCTCGTCCCGGTGGACGAGATGGAGCAGAGGTTCGGGAGGTTCGGCGTCGATCTCTCCGGCTTCGATCTCGGCGGGGTCGACTTCGCTGGAGCATTCGTGGACTCGGAGGTAGCGGGTAGTCAGGATGGTCACCTCGTCGTGCTGGGCGGTCATGCTCCGATGTGCAGCGACGAGCCAGGGGCACCATGCGAAGGGGTCAGCTACGAGGAGGTCGCGTATGCGACGTGGTCGAATGCCGGGGGATGACAATGACAGCGCTTGGGAGGAAGCCAGGCCAACGCGAGGAACGGCAGCGCGTCCCAAAGCTCGTACCGTCCCAGCTCCCGAGCTCGACTTCGCAAGAAAACTGTGACCACAAGGACATCTTCGCCGACGAGACCTACGTAAATCCGATAGCGATGAAGCCATGTGCATTGGAACACATGGTCATCTAGCGTGGAGTGAACCGGCTCGAGCTTGGCCGAGCTCACCATTTTCCGAGGTGGACTCGACGGTCTACTCGTCGTTCGACAGTCGTTCTTGTTGGAGCGCCTCGAGCTCGGCGATTCGCTCGAGGTCTTTGGGCCGACCCGCAGCGCGCTTGAGATGGATCAGCGTTTGTAGATCGACAAATCTGCACTCGAGACCCAAAAGCGCTCGCACTTCGGAGCGCGGCAGCAACGCTTCGTAGGTCCCACCACCCGTTGCCTCGCCCAACACGTCCAGATCTCCAGCGCTCGTCACCAGTGTGAAGTTCAGACCTCGCTTGATGGTCTCGACGTCGAATCGAAACGGCAGCCCGACCGGAGCGCCGCGCAAATACGGTGCGAGCGGAGCGAGTGCCGTGGCAAGACGCGTCATGTTATCCAGTGTGCGACGGTACACGACGTCGAGATCGACGGTGACGTGCGCCGAGCCGTGGGCAGTCGCCGCGAAACCGCCGATGATGACGAACTCGACACCTGCGTCGACGAGAGTAGTCAGCAAGCGTGCAAAGTCCGTCACCGTGCGTCGACCTTCTTGCCGGAACGTCGTACCTCTTCGGCAAACCGAAGCACGGAAATCATCTTCTCAACACGTTCGGCGGTCGTGAGCTTCAGATTCTCACGCAACAGCGTTCGATCGACGTCCTTCTTGTAGGCCTCGATCTCGGGGCAGGGGTCTAGAGAGACCGGTATGAGCGCCGAGCCGAGCTGTAGCATGGCCAAACTATAGTACTGTTGCAAAGCGAGTACCCGACCAGCGGCGAGTACCGAGTACCCCCGAGTAGCATGGCCAAACTATAGTACTGTTGCAAAGCGAGTACCCGACCAGCGGCGAGTACCGAGTACCCCCGAGTACCCGACCGGAGGTATTCCGAGTGCGCAGTGGGACGGTGGCCGGTTGTCTGGCCGAACGAGTACCCGACCGGGGAGTACACCGGAGTACCCGGGAGTACCCGACCGGAGGTACTCCGAGTGCGCGGTGGGACGGTGGGAGTACCGAGTACCCGACCGGAGGTATTCCGAGTGCGCGGTGGGACGGTGGCCGGTTGTCTGGCCGAAAACGGGGGTCGGCACTGGTTTATCCGGAAAACGTCGTGATGCGAGCTCGCAAGCCGTTCGTGACGCGTCGCCGTAGGCTTGTTCGGGGGTCCGAACGGTTCATGTGACGTGAAAAACTGGGCAGAAACCAATGAACGGCGGCGGAGGACCAAGGTCGTCCGCCCAGTTCGGCGATGTCGTGCGACTCACGAGGGATGGCAGAGCACGCCACAGTACACACGCATCCAGTACGTCCCGTGCGGGAACAGCACGTCTCGAATGCCCTCGCGGAACTTTGCGAACGCCTCTCGGTATGCAGTGAGCCACCGTTTATTGTGCTGCAGGGCCGCAATGCGATGCCAGATGCTCTTCGAGGCGACTTTCGGTGTGAGCCCGAAGCGTTTCTCTCGGCCGGCGGGCGTGTCGTCGTGGTGCTGCGCGAGCGCGCGATCCATCCCGAGAAAACGCCTGTTCTCGAGACGAAACTCATGCTGAATCTGCCGTTCGCGTTCGTGCACCCTGTACATCAGCATCGCGAACACTTCGGCGTCGCTCGAGCCATTGTAGATATCGGGGCGCTCGAGGGTGAACGAAGCCTCTTCGGGGAGGACCGAGTTGTCCTGCGCGAAGAAGCTTTTGGGCTTGGGAAACTTCATGACAGTGCCGAATGGCTGTCCCCAGGTGGTGAGACCTGCCCAGAGACGACCGGAGCGAACCAGGCCACCGGCGACGGGATTCACGAGCGTGTAGACCATGCGGTCGAGCACGTCGTCATCGTTGACGATACGCACGTCGCAAGGCGCATCGGCACTCCAGAACTTGTCGAAGCGGCCGTGTTTGGCATTGAGTGCGCGAGCGACCATGGAGTTGAAGTCGCGCTTGAACTCGACGATGAAGCCGAAGGGGTCGGTGATATCGATGTGGTAGTGGTTCGACATCGTGCCGACGGCGTGAATGAGCATGCTGTAGCGGGTTGCACATAGGGCCAGGCAATACCCCATGAGAACGGTCGTGTCGGCGTCTGGCCGGAGGAAGAAGCGTCGTTCGAGGCAGCGGCGTGTAATCTTGTAGCGGGCACCAGGAAGGAACGGGAGCGCGAGCACGGTATTAAGGTCGTCCCTACCCTATCTTCCGTTGCGTCATCTTGCGCGGGTGTTGCAGAAGTGTCCGGCGCGCGGGTCGAAGCGCCTTCGTTATGTCGCGTTCCGGGTTGACCCCCGGTCGGGATTCCGGGTCGGGATTCCGGATTCCGGGGGATTCCGATTTCCGGAGGATTCCGGGGGGGCGATTCCAGCTCCGGGCGATCGAATGGACGCGGGCTCGGCAAGCGAGCGCGTCCAGCCATCGACGTTCGACAGCAAGGCGTCTCGCGTGTCCGATCGCTTCCCTAGCTCCACGATCGCGGCGTGCAAGAGCTCCCGGGCACGCGCAAGCCTACTCGTGACCGTGCTTTTCGGGATGTCGAGCGCCGCCCCGATCTCTGCGGTTCGCATGTCCTCCCAGTAGTACATCTGTAACGCACTCGCCAAGTCGTCGGGCAATGTCGCGAGCGCTCGTAGTAAGAGCCGCTGCTCATGCTTGCGCGCGATCACGACGCTGACGGATGTTCGTACGTCCGCGGCATCGGCACCCAATCGCCGCAGCGCGACTTCGTTCCGTGCCAGCTTGCGCTGCCGATCTTGGTATACGTGCCGTGCGATCGCGAACAGATAAGCTCTGAAGCTCACGGGCTCTCGAAGAGAGAGCTTCCCGTGGACGCATGCTAGGAAGGTGCGCTGGGTGAGGTCCTCCGCGGACGAATTGGCCCGCAGCTCGAAATAGCGCAGCACTCGGCTGTAGTAGCGCCGCACGACTTCGTCACCCGCTGCGGTGTCGCCCGCACGCCAGGCGTGCAGCAGGGCAAGTTCGTCCATCATGGTCACCTAGTCTACCTTGCTTGCTTGCACGAGAGCAGGGGCACCCTCGGCGGGAGCGCGCTCGCGTCGCGTACAACACACCCATGCTCGCCGCGCGCGTGATGCTGCGTGCGGGTCGATCGAGCCGCGATGATTCGCATCTCCGACCCCTACGGCGCAGATCATGCCCGGCGAACGCTGCCGACCTCGAACCCCATCGCGCACCTGAAAAGCCGCGCCGAACCTTACTCGCCACGTTCCTTCTCGTGGCGCGCAGCCTCGATGGTGTATCGTGATGGAGTAGGGCCCCGCGATCCATCCGCTCTGCCGTGGCACAGGTTCGCTCCCGGGACGCGGGTGGGGCAGTTTCTCATCCTGCGCCGCATCGCTTCGGGCGGCATGGGCGAGTTGCACCTCGCCGTCGGTACGGGAGCGACGGGATGCGACAAGCTATGCGTCATCAAGCGGGTCCGGCCAGATCTCGCCGACGACCCAGCGTTCACGGAGATGCTTTTGGCCGAAGCCAAGATGGCGGTCGCACTAGACCACGCCAACATCGTCCAAGTTGTATCCGTCGAAGAGGAAGACGGCGTTCGCTTCCTCGTTATGGAGTTCGTCCACGGTGAAGACGTGGGTAAGATCCAGCGTGCCGCTCCCGTCGGTAAGATTGGCTTGGACGTGGGGCTCTCCATCGTGATCGATGCGGCACGAGGACTTCACTACGCTCACGAACGGAGCGACCTCAATGGTCGGCCCCTCGGGCTCGTCCACCGTGACGTTTCTCCCTCCAACATCCTGGTCGGCTACGACGGTGGCGTGAAGGTCGTGGACTTCGGTGTGGCGAAGGCCTGGTCGAGCTCCTACAAAACGGTGACGGGAACGATCCGAGGGAAGGTCTCGTACATGTCGCCCGAACAGTGTCGCGGCGACGCCATCGATCGTCGATCCGACATCTTCTCGCTCGGCATCGTGCTGTTCGAGATCACCACCGGGAACCGATTGTTCCGTTCCGACAATCCGTTCGCCACCATGAACCTCATCGAGCTCGGTCGCTATTCGCGGCCCACGGACGTCGAACCCTCCTATCCGGCCGCACTCGAAGAGATCGTCATGCGGGCACTTCGTCATGACCCGGCCGAGCGCTATGCAACCGCGGAGGCGATGCAGATCGCGTTGGAGGATTTCGCCCACGCGCAAGCGATCCGGCTCTCGACAACACGCGTGGCGGCATATTTGCGAAGCTTGTTCGGCGACGCGCCGTACCCGACGGTCTCGGGCGTGCTCGATGCAACAACGATCGGGGTCTTCGACACGAGCAGAGACCGGACCTCGTCCTCGTCGTCTGCAATACGGGCACGAGCACGCCGTCGTAAGCAGCGGGTCGTGTTCGCCGTTGGGGCAGGATTCATGTTGACGGTCGCAACGTGGACCGGTATGTCGTCTCTCGCAAGGACACCGAAGTCCGGTCACGCCGACGTCCCAGACGATGCTGTGTCAGCCCCGGCCATCGATGCTGAGAGCGGCCCACCGTCATCACGGGCCGCATCCGAACCCGCTTCCGCCGCGGTGAGCAACCAGCAAACGCGGGCCGTACCCATGACTAAGCCGCTTGACCCACCTCTCTTGCACCGTGAGCCAATGCGAGTCCGAAGCGGTGTCGACTCGCCCGAGTCACACTCGTCGTCCAAACAACGACGGCCGAGCAAGAAAAAATCGAGCCGGCCGCGTGCCAAAGCTGCGCGACCCGCCGAGCCCGTCGCTCCACCGACGAGCATACGCCCGTTGTTTCCCCCGTCGCGGAGACACGTCGATGATCCTGCGCGTTAGCCTCGTGCTTGCGCTTTGGCGCGAGCCCGCGCAGCCAGTCAATCCTCGAGCGGTGGCCGAGCTCGTGGCAACCGCGGAAACGCTCCGCGCACAAGGGCGCTTCATCGAAGCCTTTGACGCGCTCGAACGCGCTCATGCAATGGATCCGCGACCTGACTACTTGTATGCCCTCGCAGTAGTGGCTCGCGAGGCGAGCGACTGCCCGCGAGCCGTTTCGCTGTTGCGCCAGTTTTTGGCGAGCAATCCGACCGATGAAGACGAGACTGCTGCGCGAGAAGAGCTTCGTCTGTGTGGTGCGACCGCCGGACCGAGTGTGCCATCGTCGTCGATCGAGCGTTCACCGGCCGTTTCAGTCGGGCCACGAACGTCCGATCGAGCGCGGTTCAACGCAAAACCGGACGCACCGAGTCGGCAGCCGCTGCCTCACGCCTGGTATCGTGATCCCGCCGGAGGATCGCTGCTCGGAATCGGCCTCGCGCTGGTGGGCACGGCGCGCAGGAGTGTGGGCCGCGGCCATCGTGACGAGTTCGCCGGCGCGTGCCCACGACGCTGGAGACTATCGGTCGCGTGTCGAGCGTGGGCAGGTTCTCGAGCCGGTGGGTATCGTCCTCACGTCCGTCGGTGTTGCGCTGTTGGTGGGCGCGATCGTTCGCTACGTCGTCGTGCATCGTGCCGGCCGCAAGGGCAAGGGTTGGACCGCGTTCACTCCGGCAGCACCATGGAGCCCGGGGCCGTGAACCAGGCGCGTACGAGGCAAGTGTGCTTCTCCTCGGTGCGCGTCGTAGTCATCGTCGTCACGGCGGCGACCATTCTCATGGTTGCGTGCGTACGGCCTGGGACCTACCCGTGCGAAACCGATCGGCAGTGCCGCGATGGTGACGTCCGAGGTGCCTGTGAAATCAGCGGTTTCTGCAGCTATCCCGATACCGAGTGCCCGTCCGGCAAGTCCTACGATGGACTTGCGGGTAGCGGACTCGCGGAGCAATGCGTGCCGCCATCCGACTGCAGCGATCGCGACGGTGACGGGCACTGGGTCGGGATGGATTGTCTCCGCCCTGATTGTGACGACGACAACCCGACCAACTGGGACGCGTGCAAGTACATTTCGCCGGATGGCGACGATACCAATCCCGGCACGATCACGGCGCCGTGGCGAACGTTCAGGCACGCGACCGCTCGAGCCCAACTCGCGGCCGGGGATAGCCTCGTGCTGCTGGACGGCGACTACCATCCGACGACTACCGGCGTGCTCGACGTAGCGTGCCCCTCGGCGGCGAACAACGGCACGAGCGACGCCCCAATCTCGGTGCGTGCTCTCCATGAACGCGCGGCCGTGATCGACGACGCCGGTATGGGGCCGGCGGTGCGCCTGACGGGTTGTTTCTATTGGAAGCTCACCGGTCTGGCCGCGCGCTCGCGCGACTCGGCGTCCCCAACGAGCGTGTTCGAATTCGACCAGGTCTCGCAAGTGTACGGACGCCGCCTGCTGGGTTGGCGTCCTGGTGGGCCAGACGCGGATGTCTTCAGCATCCGGGAAGCGAGCAACGTCACGCTCGAGGAGAGCGAGGCATACCAGTTACAAGACGGAAACACGGGGTTCTACGTCTACATCTCGAACAACGTGATGCTGCGTCGCTGCTACGTACGTGGCGGGACCGGCTTCATGCTCTCACGAGTCGGTGATTGCATCGTGGAGAACTGCATCGCAGAGACCACGAGCGTCGGGTTCAGGTTGTTCAATGGCACGTACGACACACGCGTGCTCGGGTCGATGGTGACGGGCGGGTTCCGCGGGCTGAGCGTCGAGATGTCGACCCCACAGTTCCCGACGCGAGGCGTGGTGGTCGAGCACCTCGTCGTGATCGGAAGCGCGACCGCAAGCATCTTTCTGTCGGGTGCCGTGGACACCCGAATCGTTCGCAGCACGCTCGTGTCCGGACGCGGCCGTGGTGTGCTGGCCGACAGTCCGGAAGCCACGCTCTGTCCCATGCTCGACGGTCTCTCGTGCAGTTTCCACATAGCGAGCGCGCTGGTGATGGATCACGGCGGTGAAGAGGTCTGGACTGCACCCGATTACGCGCAAGCGCTCGTGGAACACGGAAACCTCTACGACGACGTTCAGCCGCTGGTTACGCCCGTGGAGGACATCGAGGATGAGGCAGGGATCGTGCGTTCGTGCGTGTCGCAGCCCGCAGACGAAGTCGGATCCGGTATTGGCCAATGCCTCGTGGTCGTGCCGGAGTCGGCGGGGTTGGCAGGCAAAGGCTCTGCAGGAGACGACATCGGTGCCGAAATTCTGTTTCGCTACGAAAGCGGCGTGCTCACGCAGACCCCATTGTGGTCGCCGGAGTTCCCGTGCGGCGCGATGGTGGCCGGGGTGAACGACGACCCCACGCAAGCGTGCTCGGGGCTCGCCGCGAGGTTCAACGTCGGGCAAAACGGTTGCATGTTGCCCGACGGGTATCTCGACTGAGCTCCGACCTCGCGGACGGCGCGCAGCCCATGGACCATTCGGCTCGAGCGGCGACTACAGAACATGACGATGCTCAGAAGGGACATCGCTGGGCTGCGGCATGCTGCCTCGTGTCGTTACGCTAGAACCCGACCGCCCACCGTCGCGGCCGGGACCGTACTGCTCGCGTTCGGGCTCGGCGCTGCCTGCTATGGCGGGCTGGCGTCCCACGACGGCGCCGACACTGCACCAGGAGGCTCCGGTGCAGGGGCGGACGCAGCGGATACCACGAGCGACTCGGACGCCCAGGACGAGGCAGACAGTGAAGCTGCAGGCACCGCAAACATGGCGGGAACCATCGATGAGAGCGGTGGCGACGAGCCGGGTGAGAACACGCAATGCGACGCATTGCCTGACAGCGGTCCGTCGCGCCTGCGTCGGTTGACACGACGTCAATACGCTTCTGCGGTCTACGATCTGTTGGCGATCGCCGTGGACCCGGAAGATCTGCCGCGCGACGAACGGCTAGGACAATTCACGGACAACATCGTGGCTCCCGTCGACGTCGCCGAGGCCGACCTCTATCTCGCGGTTGCTGAAAACATGGCCGCAAGCGTGCTGGGCAATCTCGCGGAGGTCCTACCATGTGCTCCCGCTGCGCTCGACGACGCCTGCGCTCACGAGTTTGCCTCGCGCTTGGCGTATCGGGCGTTTCGTCGGCCACTGACGGACGAGGAGCTCCTGGCGTTAGACGCATTGTTCAGTGCCAACGCGACCGAGCAGCGTGCCGAGGGTATCCGGGCCGTCATCGAAGCGATCCTGCAATCACCTGATTTCCTCTACCGAGTGGAACGCGGGACCCCGAGCCCGATCGATTCCGAACTGGTGCTGCTCGATGGTCACTCCATTGCCACGCGGCTGTCCTTCCTGCTGTGGGGGACGACCCCTTCGGACCACCTGCTCGATGCCGCGGGTGCCGGTGAGTTGGACGACGCCGAGTCGATTCGCGACGCGGCTGCGACCATGTTGGCCGATCCACGCGCCGGCGAAGGGGTCGGATCGTTCCACGTGCAGTGGCTCGGCGTGGACGAGCTCGTCGATTCGGGCAAGTCTGCGCCGTTGTTTCCTACTTGGACGCCCGAGCTCGTCGAGGCGTCGCTGCGCGAGACCGCGGCGTTCACCAGCCACGTCGTGCTCGGTGGTTCGGGTTCGGTCACCGAGCTGCTCACCGCCGACTACACGATTGTCGATCCCGAGCTTGCGGCACACTACGGACTCGCGTCATTGCCCGTTGATGGCATGGCCGAGATCCCATTGCCGCCAGCTCGATCCGGCATCCTGACGCATGCGAGCGTGCTGGCGACCCACGCAACTCCCGAACAGGCGTCCCCAGTGCGACGTGGTACGTTCGTTCTGCGGACGTTGCTGTGCGCACCGCCTTCGGATCCACCACCGACAGTGGATACGACGCCACCTCCCGTCGATCCCAACGCCTCCACGCGCGAGCGCTACGAGATGAAAACTTCCTCGCCTCAATGCGCGGGCTGTCATCGCATCATCCACGGCATCGGCTACGGCTTTCTGGCGTTCGATGCAATCGGCCGTCACATCACCGTCGACGCTGGAAAACCAATCGACGACTCGGGCGAAATCCTCGGGATTTCACCCGAGATCGACGGCCCGTTTCAGGGTGTTGCACAGCTTGCCGATCGATTGGCGACGAGCCCACGGGTCCGCGACTGTCTCGCGGACTCGTGGTTCGCATATGCGTTCGGTCGAATCCCTGAAGAGACTGCCGACGCATGCTCATCCGACTTGCTTCGTGATGCCCTGCGCGGAGCGGACGGCAACATCCGTTCGATGTTGTTGGATCTCGTTTCGTCGGATGCGTTCCGTCATGCGCGTCGCCCTTCGTAATCCCAGCCCCCATCACCATGGTCTCGGAGATCTCCATGCGCCCGCACCGAATACAGCTACACCGCCGCCGTTTGCTCGCGGGTCTCGGGCTCGCCGGCCTCGCGCCGTTCGTTCCGTGGACGGAGAGCGAGGCCGAGCTGACAGGCGTGCCGAAGCGCCTCATCCTCTTCTTTCACCCGTACGGCACCATTCCGAAGCTGTGGCGACCCACGGGCAGCGGAATGAATTTCTCGTTCACGGGTGAGATCACGGCACCGCTCGAGCCATTCAAGTCGGATCTCGTGGTCATCGACGGTCTGTTCATCGATATCGATGGGCAAGTCGGTCACCACGCCCACATGGCGCGGATGTGGACCGGAGCGCCGCTCGACGACACCCCGATTTTCACGAACTCGCAGGCTGGCAAATCGTTCGGTTGGGGAACCGGCATCAGCGTCGATCAGTTCGTCGCGGCGGCCATCGAAGACACGCCAGTCCGTTCGCTCGAGCTTGCAGTCAACACGGTCTTCGAAGACCCGCGGACACGCATGATCTACAGCGGGCCTAAACAGCCGATCACTCCGAGGGGCAATCCGTTCGACGTCTACAACCTGTTGTTCAGTGGGGGTGTCGACGACGTGGATGCACTCGCGCAGCTCAAGGCCCGCCGCAGGAGTGTATTGGACTTCGTCGGCGGTCGGCTCGATCGACTCTACCCAGTGATCGGCCAAGGCGATCGCGTCAAGGTGGATGCGCACCTGGCCGCGATCCAGGAGATAGAGCACCGCTTGGACACACTGACGAAATGCGAAGCGGTCGCCCCCGATCCCGCGTTCGATTCCGCGGACATGGGAGATTTCCTAGGTATCGCGCGCAGTCACATCGACCTGCTCGTCGCTGCGATGGCGTGCGACCTGACGCGCGTCGGCAGCATCATGCTCAGGGACGAACGCGGAGGCCGGCTGTCTTGGCTCGGAAACGAGGACCTGTTCCACGAGCATTCCCATGCTTGGGACGACGGTGGGGCGAGTGCCACCCTCATGCGTAGCGCGTACCGCGACTTCACGACACTGTTCGTGTACCTACTCGAGAAGCTGGCGGCCGTCACGACCCCCGACGGGCAGCGGCTCCTCGATCACACGCTCGTCGCTTGGGGGACGACGATGGCCACCGGTACCCACGAGGATGCTCCGGTGCCGTTCATCCTCGCCGGCAGTTGCCAAGGCCACATCCAAACCGGCCGCTACTTGAAGTTCGACAACCCGCCGCACAATCAGCGGTTGTTGGTCTCGATCTGCAACGCGTTCGGATTTCCCGACCAGCAGAAGTTCGGTGTGAACGACACCGGCACAGGAGGGCTTCCGGGTCTGCTATGACGCCTCTCGGTCGTCGCGTCTACGTCGCGATGTGTAAAATAGGATCCCGATCCCTGCCCACACCGGCCATGCTCGCCCACGTTCGATTCCGAACGAGCAACGCAAAGGCGAAGCTGAATCTTCGGCATACCGGCCCCCCTCGGCCGATGGCGTGCTGCCGGACGAAGGATCATCGCCACCGCTGGGGCTGGAGGAAGGAGTACTGTCACTGCTAGTGCTGGTCTCGCTGCCAGTTTCCTGGCCCGACGCACCGTCATCCGGGTCGGTGGGTTCTTCGACACACGTTCCCTCCGAGCAGACGAGCCCGTTCGCACACATGTCCGGATCCTCGTCGACCTCGCCATCGCAATCGTCGTCCAAATAGTTGCAGGTTTCCGGCGATGGCTGTCCGGGCATGCAGAAGGCGGGATCGCAGTTCGGAGAGGCGCGACGACACCACCCGATACCGCAAGTCACCTGCGCGCCATCGTCGATTCGCCCATCACAGTCGTCGTCCACCACGTTACAGATCTCCATCGCGTCGGGGTGAATGGCGGGAGCGTCGTCGCGACAATCGCCCCAACCAACACCCCAACCATCCATTGGCCCGCAGCCGATCGCGTTCGATTCGCTCCGCGTTCCGTATCCATCGCCGTCGGAATCCGGGTAGAGCATCACCTCGGGGAGCTCTTCATCGACGCTCCCATCGCAGTCGTCGTCCTTCTCGTTGCAGCGTTCGGGATTTCCGGGAAACCGCTCGCCGTCGTTGTCGTCGCAGTCGTGCGCCTCCACCGCGTAGCCGGAAGGAAGTCCGCAGCTCCGCAGTGTCACACTGTCACGACCGAAGCCATCACCATCGAAGTCGCGGTAATACGTGCGACCTTCGTCACATCCATACGCGACCGAACTGCTCACAGCTGCGGATCCGTCACCGCTCGAAGCATCGTTGCCGTTTCCGCCAATCACCGCAGCCATCAGGTCGACACCACCTTCACCAGCGGGGGCGACCCAATCCATCGCGAACGTCACCACGTTACCGTTCGCCGATTTCGGTGTGCTGTGGGACACACCGGACCCGAGAAACTTCGTCTGCTCGCCGTCGACGAGTTGCAGCTGCCCGATGCTGGCGGTGAGGTAGAAGCCACCCACGGCACCACCATCGATGGTCAGCGTGAGACGGGTTCGTTCTCCGCCAGCGAGGTCCAAAACCTCGGGCGTCAGTGTGACGACTGGCGCGGCACCACCTTTGTGGCACCCACTGCAATCCGACGCATTTATCCCGTTGCGACGGGCAGCGGCTGCGCCCGGAACCAGTCCGATCACCAGAAATGCGATGCGAACGAACGACCGTTGCCCGCTCGCATGGCTCAGGAGTCCCCCCATGCTCCCACGATGGTAGCAAGCTCGAAACCCGGCGACGAAAGTGTTCGACGGCAGGAGGGGCGCGCCCGACAGGATTCGAACCTGTGACCCTCGGCTTAGAAGGCCGACGCTCTATCCAGCTGAGCTACGGGCGCTGTGGGTACATATCAAGCTAAATTCGAGGTTTTGGATCTGTCCATGTTTTGCGTTTGGGGAACATATGGGGAACAAATGCCGGCCGCTTGTAGGCCAACCCTACACGAAAACCCCGCCCGGGGAGATGCCCGGGCGGGTCGGTTTCGCGAGCGCCTGGGCTCAATCCTCGTCGGCCAGGTCCGCGTTGAGCAACGCGTGCGCTGGTTCTGTGAGCCCTCCAGTGTCGTCCACTAGCCCGAGTGCTCGCAGGCCCGCCAGCTCGTCACCGGTGATGGTTCCGAGCCGGAGCCGCACGAGCAGGGTCACGGCCTCGTGTGCTTCGTCGCTCATGACCGACCCCCGGCCCACGCTCGAAACTCGGCCGCACATGATCGAGCTGGTCGAGCAATGCCGCGAAATCCTCTTCAACGGACGGACCTCGGAGCAGCGCACCCGCGGTGACGTTCAGTCCGATGGCCAGCTTCGCGATCGTTGGCATCGCGTCGAAGCGCGCGAAGGTTCGCTGCCACGAGCGCGACAGGGTCATCGCCACCGCTCACTTCGGCACCCGTACTTTCAAGGGCCACTCCAGCCTCCCCCCTTCCATCGACGCGTCGTAGCACTTCTCCAACGCGACCACAGGGTCATCGTGGTGTGCCTTCACACGCTTCGAATAGTTGTGATCGGTGACGGTCCCCTCGGGGCGTACGCACTCCATTCACGTGTTTTTTCGTTCCAGCTCAGTTCGCCGAGCATCCTGATCAGTCGATCCCATGCAGACATGTGTTGGTCCGATCTCCGCGGGTAACCAACCCGCGGAAAAACGCCGTGGGGCTGGTTAGGCCCCTAGTTGACCAGCCTGGCTTCGCTGGCCACTCCACATGCTCGGACCAACCGAAGCACGCGAACCCTTGTGAAGTTTCGTCGGTCCTTGCCGCGAGGAACCACCCTCGCGGGAATGAGCATCCAGCAAAGCTGTTGGATCGGGAGCAATTTTCGCTGGTCATGCGGGGTGGGGGATCTCCTTGAGGATCTCAATCGGGGTCCGAGGGCTGGCCGCTGCAGCCGGTGCTTTTACTTGCGTACGATCCGCACAGCCCCTAGTCTCCGCCATATGGCGCTGGACACGTTCGACACGGCCATACGGTCGGCCGTCAGGGAGCGACGAGCCAAGATCGAAGCCCATTTCGCTTCGCCGGTCGTCTACTACCAAGGGCCCATCGTTCACGGCGTTCATCATATCCTTCGTGAGATCCTGGAAGTAATCCGGCGGAACGATTCTCGTGACCGACTTGTCATGGTGGTGAACACGATGGGCGGCACCATTGAAACCGTCGAAAAGATGGTGGAGATCACTCGGTACCACTACCGCGAGGTGTCCTTCATCGTTCCCGATCAAGCGATGTCAGCCGGCACCGTGCTGTGTATGTCCGGCAACAAAATCTACATGGACTACGCGTCGTCGCTTGGTCCGATCGATCCGCAGGTCCCCAATAAAGAGAACAACCTCGTTCCAGCGATGGGGTACCTGAATCAAGTCGAGAAAATGATTGAGAAATCGAAGAAGGGCGAGCTGAGCCAGGCTGAGGTCGTAATCTTGTCGCAGCTCGATCTGGGGACACTCGCCAGCTACGAGAACGCACGTGAACTCGCCATCGACCTTCTAAAGCGCTGGCTTGTCGAGCACAAGTTCCAGGACTGGCACACCCATCGGACACACCCGGAAAAAATGAACCAACCCGTCACGCTCGAGGAGAAGGTCGAGCGTGCGGAAGAGATCGCGCGCAAACTTTCTGACGTGCAGATCTGGCATTCCCATTCCAGGCCCATCGGGCGCGCCAAGCTCCGAAAAGAGTTGCGGCTCGAGATCGACGACTACCCCACGGACGATGGCGTTGCAGACGCCATTCGGGGTTATAACGACCTTCTGGTTGAGTTTTGCCGCACTAAAAACCTCCCTTTCTGGTGGGATCATTCAGCCGATCAGGTACCCTAAACAGCGAGGACACCAATCATGCGCCTTTCAGATGCCGTGCAACAGGTGACCGCCGAACTCGCGAAACAGCCGGAGCTTGCGCGGCAACTTCGTGTGCTGGACGAGCTCCGCCAAGCGGGAGTGGTGCGTCCGCCTGAATTTGGTGGTCCATCCGTGTGTGGTCCGGCAAACAAGTCACCGCGGATCATCGGACGCGATGACGGACGCGCCTTGTTCATCAAGACGCCCTAGCGCCCTTTCACAGAGTCCACGACCCGCCGCGCAAGCCGGGTGACGTCGTCGAGCTGATACACGAGCGGGTGCGCGAGACCAAGCGCAGGCATCCACTCTTCAGGCTTCGTCCGATCATCGACACACGGCAATAGCTCCCGGCGTTGCTGCTCGCTGAGTCCCTTCGTGATAACGGCACTCGTCTGGCAAGGCAATCCGTGCAGTCGACGTACGCCCAGTTCGCTGCGAAGGGGTTGCACACCGCATTCCGTGGGACGCCGCGGTGCAGGACTGTGATGGATCGTCTGCGCGCAGAGCTGTCCATCCGCCAAACGTGCTCCGAGCTTCCGTCCCACGCAAACCGTCCGGTGTGCAACGACCAGCCCGGCCAGCCGACCCGTTCGGCATGCCGCCGGACTTGACCGCGATCCTGATGAATCACTATGGCCTCCGCATGGGAGCCGGCCTTCGAACTGGCGCTCTTGATGCTTGCTCGGGCGTACCGGGAGGGGTTCAGCTTAGCGGAACCCTCCGGCCCCGCGATCGCGAACATGCATCGCAATGGACGTACTCCAAATGATGCGTTCCCGTTCCCACGGTTTTTCGCGTTGGCTCGCCATCGACTGCCCAGTCTAAGCCGGCTCCTGGGCCGATCCAGTCCGACGGTACTGGCTGGTCGCGCGACGAGCTGAGACACTCCGGCCATGCGAACTCACGTCGCCTGCCTGGTCGTCGCCGTGCTCTTCGGCTGCCGGCCAGCTTCCGAGACTCCGAGACGCTTCCGCCACCGGGCGGTCTCGGTGACCAAGCGGGACGCAAACGCATGAAGAAGACTTACGAAAGGATGCTCAAGATCCAGCGGATCCTTCGAAAAAAACATATCCATTTTGTGGTTCTCCGCCATGACGGCGACAGCTCTGGGTCGTTCGGATGCGACAAAGAAACCACCATCGCGTACACTTTGCCCGGTGGAGTACGGAGGATTGTTTTGTGTCCCGCGTTCTTCGCAAGAGACCCGGACTGTAGGGCAGAAACGATTCTCCACGAGCTGGTTCACGAGATCGGCTTTTTCTCGCATCACTGTTTGGAATTGCCCCGATTTTTTGGACAGGTTGGTTACGCAGCGCGTGACCCTCGCGCGGCGATGAGTTCTTCGTGTTGAGCAGGCGCATGGTAGCGGATGCTCGAGTGGATGCGAAGGCGGTTG
>Ga0187893_10001810_pt1 | contig 49347 bp, 44 predicted proteins | sample MA1701074metaG_FD_139574 | JGI IMG/M metagenome (GOLD analysis project Ga0187893, IMG submission 139574) | White microbial mat communities from a basaltic lava cave in the Kipuka Kanohina Cave System on the Island of Hawaii, USA - MA170107-4 metaG ... | reverse complement strand
TAGCTAAGCCCGGTGCGGGCGCTTAGATCACCGCTGGCAATGCGCTTGGTGGCCTCGTTGAGTTTGTGAGCCTTTCGCACGACCAAAAGGCCCACCTCCAGCCATGCCACACCGAGGACCAGTAGCGACGACACACCAAGAGTCATGATGTTAAATTTCAATTTCGCATCGGCAGCGGCGAAAAGATCTCGGGTGGGAATACCGATGGCAATGTAAGCCTCATTTTCCTCGCCGAAGGCGGTGAACGGCCGAAAAGCATAAAGGCGTAATTTTCCATCCGCGCCGGCGGCTTCCACGCTCCCTTCACCTTTTTTTGTCAAAATCACTTCAGTAATTTTCCCATGGGGCCCTGCTTGCGCCTCCGCTTTGAGGGGATCCGGATAATGCACCCACACCTTTCCACTGCGGTCGACCATTTGCACTACGGCGTTCTCGGGCAAGCGGGCGTCCAGCACAAGCCGATTGAGCCACCTGAGGTCCAACGCGGCAAAAACTACGGCACGTGGAGCTCCGTCGTGATCGAGCACGGGATAACCGAAATTGATTAGTGGGATTTTGGTGATCCGGCCTATTTGATGTTCTCCGACCGCAAAGTCGCCCGTTTCCAGTGCCTTCTTGAAATAATATTGGTCACCGGCATAAACCGGCTTTTCCATCGGCAGCGCGCTGCAGGAAGCATAACCATCCAACCCGATAATTCCGAAGTTGATGTACATGGAATGCTCGGCGATCAATCGGGGAAACAGCTGGCTACAGCCGTTTGAGTCGCCATTGCGCAGCACAGGGAGCTGCGCCAGCACGAAGAGAAGCTGGCGAGTTTTTTTGATCATGCGCTCCTGGTCCGTGGTGATGATCCGCGTGACCCGTAGTAGGTTTTCTTCTGCTTCCGAATAGGCCAATCGACGTTCTTCAGCCGCGATATAAAGTTGCAGGGCGACAAAGGGGGCAATGACAAGCAGAACCATGGTCATCAGGCGGACTCGTAGACTCGCAAAAAAATTTGAGAGACTCATTTTCATAAGCTCGATTACAGAGATCTTCTAGGTGATTCCCCGATTGCTCCAGATGTTTGTTAAAATCAGTGCCGCGGTTCGGCCGAAAAGAAAGGAAAAACATCTAATTCGGCGATTTTACAAACTACTCCCTATGATCCGGCAAAGATTTGAGCAAAGCCCATGCCGACCGATAAAACTAGCTAAAGGCTCGTAATTACAAATTATGGCTATTGAATTCTTGACGTGGTGGGATTAATGAAACTCAAAAAACGACCAAAAATTGCCAAAAATGAACAGTCATCCCGACATCCGGCTATGGTCGGCAACTTTGGGCATGACAGTATGGTGACGACGGCACTGCCAATTTTGTCTAAAAACGCTCTCAATTGTTCGTCTTTGAGTTCTGATTTACGAAAAACTTAATAATCGGAGTAGGTAATTTTGGATTCGGATTCTGTTTTTCAAAATTTTAAAATATAGTTATAATTATTTATAAATTGAAATATTTCTCAGCCGCCCGACTGTGCTAAATGAATTAATTAGCTTCCCTGCCCCACGAAAGGTGAGTCTGTCCGGAAAAATTGGATGTTTGCAATAGGCATCGCTCGCTTTATACTGTCTTGTTATAAAATCTAAGTTTTTTAACTAGTTACAAAATTTTTATGGATCTTTTTTTGCTGGTAGTATAAAATCATTGGCGATCATTACCAAGAACGATACGTATATATACTAATTAAACTCTATAAATTTCGTTCGTTCAACAAAAAAAAATTTCGCCAACGAGGAGGAGTGTAACTACAAACGAAGTTTCTGAAACTGTAACATCACCTCAAATCATATTGCCTGCGGGACATTCTTAGATGACTTTACATGCCCTTTGCCGGAGAAGGTTAATGGATCATCCTGTTGATCTTGCGTACCGCGACATCGCTCTATCGTAAACCAATGGGTTTTATTCTTTTCATAAAAATTCAAATGGTCCGCCTGGGGCTGCGTAGCGGTTGCTCTGTCGCTCTCCTGATTATATTTTTTCACGGCGATCTACGAGCCCAAGAGACTTTACTACAGACGAACAAAGTGCGGATAAAACAGATTAAGCTCACTGGCAACAGCGTAATCAGCACGGAGGAGCTGGAGCCGATTCTCAACTCCTACGTTGACCAGGAAATGGATTACCTTCTATTGCAGAAAGTCGCTGAGGATATTACGGAGGAGTTTAGAAAACGCGGCTTCAGTCTGGCGCGGGCCTATCTCCCACAGCAGGAGATTTACCACGGGCGGGTCGAGATTGCCGTGCTGGAAGGAAGGGTCGGCGACATCATCGTCAAAGGCAATAAACACTACTCAAGCGATTTCATCAGGAAAGGTTTCACCAGAGTAATCGACGATAAGGCGATCAAACACAACTCCGTGGAAAAATCCCTTTTGCTTCTCAATGAATATCCCGACCTAAGAGTCACCGCTGTCTTGGAGGCGGGTAAAGAACCCGGAACCACGGATATCGTGGCGAGCGTCGAAGATAAACTTCCCCTGCATGGAGCCGTCGACTACAATAACTTCGGGACAAACTATGTAAGCAAGCACAGATTCGGGGTAGAGCTTAGCTTAGGCAAGTTTTTAGTGGTGGAGGGAAGCTCGTTAACGATGCGCGGCCTCATCGGCGCCAAGACCAGCGAGCTGCACTACGGCACGGCGTCTTACCTTATGCCGCTCAACAACTACGGTACCAAGCTCGGATTCTCGGCTCAGGGCGGAGTGTTTTCCGTCGGCAATGAATTCGCCGAACTCGGTATAACGGGAAATTCTTTCGGTTACGCTATCAACGCAAGCCATCCTTTTGTGAAATCGAGGTTTGCAGGCCTCTCCGGCGAATTTGGTTTTTACTCCACGGACACGAAACAAACCCTGCTCGACGAGCCTTACAGCCTCGATAAAATACGGGCGCTAAAAGCCGGCCTCAATTATTCGCGAACCGATGTTGGCGGGCGCAGTTTGCTCGGCTTCTACATTTTCCAGGGCTTGGGTAACAATCTCGGAGGGATGGAAAACAATGACCCGCAATCGAGTCGATTGGGCGCTGACAATCGTTTCAGAAAATTCAACCTACAACTAGCCCGAGTTCAGAGGCTTGGTGAGCATGTTTCGCTTCTCTGGAAAGCTTCGGCGCAAGCGAGCAACAATAGTTTGGTCGCTGGTGAGCAGTTTTATTTGGGCGGGGCGGATTCTGTCCGCGGCTATCCGCAAGGAGAATATTTAGGAGACGATGGCTATAATGTCAGCACTGAAATTAGGCTCTTCCCATTGCCGGATAAAGAAATGTTGCAGTTGCTCTTTTTTCTTGATCACGGAGGCGTATCGACCAAGAAGCCATCGCCGGGGACAAAAAGTTACTATCACTTAACCGGCGTCGGCTATGGCTTACGACTTAAGCTTCCCTATCAGATCGGCGCCCGCTTTGACGTCGGCTTCCCAATCCAGCCCACCAAAACCTCGAGCGGCGAGAGGCCCGCTTTAACAATTCAAGTCGAAATCAAGTTTTGACACGATCTTCATGTGTCATCCCGGCCATTCCTGTTCGCCGGTGCACGACATTATTGTCAATTCACGCCCTCTCCCCCCGGTCTTAGTGCTGACTCACTAGCCAAAGATAAATAAACTCTTTTGAAAATTACAACTTAGATATTCTTGGGTGCTCTCAAGCTGGCGGCACGGTTCCTGCTTTGCCCAAGCGAGATAAGTGGAAATACCTATTTCCCTTAAAAGTTTGGCGCGAAAAGCATGCGAGACGCGTTACTCATAAACCTCCTTCTACTGCTCGTTTTTCCTTCTAAAGTACTACCCTTGCCTGTTGGTGGAAAGGTTGTCGGCGGTAGCGCGACGATCAACCAGTCAAATAGTCAAACTCTGAATATCAACCAGTTAACCGGTAAGGCAATTATCAATTGGAAGGGTTTCAATATTAATGTAAATGAGCTGGTAAAGTTTAACCAGCCAGGCGTCAACTCTGTAGTCCTAAATAGAGTAACCGGTGTTAATCCCTCCTCCATTCTTGGCCGTCTCATCGCCAACGGTCGGGTATTTATTGTCAATCCGAACGGCGTATTTTTCGGGCCCAATTCCATCGTCGATGTGGCAGGTCTCCTGGCCACGACCTTGAACATCAAAGACAGTGATTTCTTGGCTGATAAATACGAGTTCACGCGCGATCTCAGCAAGGGGGCTTCTTACGTCATCAATCAAGGGCAAATCAAAGTTTCTGACAACGGTTTTGTCTTCTTGGTATCTGCGGGCGTAGCCAACCAGGGGCTGGTGATAGCCAATCTAGGCAAGGTCGTGATGGGCTCGGGAGAGAAACTGACGGTTGACTTCATGGGTGATGGTCTGATCACTTTCGCCCTGGAGGGCAAGGTCGCCAGTCAGATCATAGGCCTTGACGGCGCCCGGCTCGATTCGGCCGTGGCTAACGCCGGCGCGATAAAGGCTGACGGCGGGCAGGTATTTCTCAGCGCCAGGGCCTCCTCAGAGGTTTTTTCCTCAGTAGTCAATAACTCAGGCGTAATCGAGGCCAGGAGCTTGGTTAACCGAGGTGGTATCATCCGCCTCGAAGGCTCTGATCCGGTAACAAATACGGGTGCGATCGGTTGGCAAACAAACCTGGGCAAGGTGCAAAACACCGATGGACGCGTGCTTAACACCGGGACCCTCGATATCTCGGCGCGAGAAGCGGGTGCGGCTCAAGGGGAAGTTACACTTAGCGGCCAGATGGTTGGGGTGTCTGGTTCTATCATCGCCCGCGGCGCGGAGGGGGCGCAAGGTGGGCGGGCGCTGATCACATCGAGTGAGAAAACTGTTCTAACTCAGGACAGCGTCATCGATACTTCAGGCTTGGGAAACTCAAGTGCAGGGAATATCGTGGTCTGGTCTGATAAAGACACCGTTTTTCGCGGATCCATTATCGCCAAGGGTGGGGAGATCGGGGGCGATGGCGGACATATCGAAGTTTCAGGACATGAGAATTTGCATTTCACTGGGCAAGTGAACGCCCTTGCCCCCTTAGGAACCACGGGTTCGCTGCTCCTTGATCCCCTTAATATAACCGTCGCAACTGGCGGTGCCGCCACTTTACTTCAAGTCGATCAGTTCTCCGACACGCCTGCCACCAATCAGACCATCGCGCCCGCGACGATTAATGGGGCCGCAGCCAACGTCACGCTGCAAGCCAACAACGATATTACTGTGAGCAACGCCATCGCAATGACCAACGCCGGTGTCGGTATCGCTATGCAGGCAGGACGGGATATCAACGTGAATGCCAGTGTCAGCACGAACAATGGGAATATCTCTCTCACGGCTAATGATTCGACAGCCATCGGTGCGAACCGCGCCAATGCAACGACGGGTGATATCGCTTTTGGAGCCGGGGCAAACCTGAGCGCGGGCACAGGGAATATTACCCTGACGATCGATCCCTCAACCACCAACCCTTTCAACCCCGGCAGTATCACCGTCGTGCGTAACCTGACCACGACAACCGGCAACGTCTCAATCAATTCGCCAAACAACGTGACCTTTTCCGGAGCGGTGAACGCCGGTTCAGGAACCGTGACGATTGAAGCCAACGCCGATGGAGCTGGCGCGCAAGGCTTTACGATGAACGCCGGCAGTTCGATCACGACCACCAACGCCACAGCCAATGCCGTGCAGATCAACGTCAATGCGGGTGGTGGGGGCACAGGGACGGCGGCGCTACGGGATATCACCACGGGCTCTGGAGGTACGCTCACAGTGGCGACCAACACCGGGGGTAACAGTACAGGGGGAGACATCACGCAGACGGCGGGGACGCTTCTTAATGTTGGCAGCGGGGCGATCAATCTGAGCACGGCGCCGATTGCGAGCGCCAACATTGGGTCTTCAGGGGCCAATATCCTAACCACTGCAAGTAACATAACAGCGAGCACGGGGACGAGCGGAGTCTATATCACCGAGAGCGACGGGGCGAATTTTACGGCGGCAGCGACCGGAGGAGGCGCCATAACTCTAACGAGCACGACGGGGGCGGTGAGCATAGCGGGGGCGACATCTACGGGCACAGGGGCGATCACACTGACGGGAGATACGGTCAACGTCAATAACAGCTTGACCAACAGCGGGGCCATCACGCTCACAGGACAGGCGGTCAATATCAATGGCGTAGTGAGTGGCACCGGGGCGTTGGCCATCAATCCGCTGACGGCGGCGGGGGATCTGACGGTGAGTTCTTCTGGGGCGAATAATGTGACCGACGGTTTTAGCAGCATCACCATTGGTAATAGCGCCGGCACGGGAGCGGTGGTGGTCAATGCGCTCACGGTTAGTGATCCGCTGACGATCCGATCACCGACGACGACGGGGACGGTGACGGTAAACGGGGCGATTACAGGGTTGGGCAATGGGTCAGTTACAATAACCGGCGGCACGGGGGCGACACCGATTATCCTCAATGCGGGAATCACGACTGCGGGTAATGCGATCACGCTGAGCGACAATGTGGGGCTAGGGGGCAATGTAACGATAGATAGCACCAACGGCGGAGGATCAGCCGGGGGAGCGGCGATCAGCTTCACCGGGACGATTGCTGCGGATGAGGTGGCAAACAATCGGACTCTGACCATTAACAGCGGGACGGGGGGCAATACGACGTTGAGCGGCGCGGTGGGGAGTAATCAGGCATTGCAGAGTTTGACGGTAGCGAACTCCAATGTGCTGTCGCTGCAAGGGGTGACGACTACGAGCGACATACAGCTCAATGCCCAGAATGCCGTAACGTTAAACGGTGCGGTCAATGCGGGATCTGGGACGGTGACGATAGCAGCGAACCGGGACGGGGGTGGGGGTGAGGACTTTACGATGAACGCCGGCAGTTCGATCACGACCACCAACGCCACAGCCAATGCCGTGCAGATCAACGTCAATGCGGCCGCAGGGGGAACCGGGGATGCCTTTCTTAGAGACATCACCACGGGGTCAGGCGGTATTCTGAGCGTAGCCACGAACACGGGTGGCAACACGACGGGTGATGATATTACTCAGACTGCTGGCACCTTGTTGAACGTAGGTACGGGAACGATGGTCTTAACGACTCCGTCGAACACCGCGAGTAACATTGGCACATCCGGCACGCCGCTTTCGACTGTTGCCGGGACGATCATAGCAAATTCAGGGACCAACGGAGTCTTTATCACCGAAAGCGACGGCGCCAGTTTTACCGTAGCGACTGGCGGAGTAACCATCAACTTGGCCAGCACCACCGGTGATTTGCTCGCCAACACCATCAGCGCGCCGGGCGGCACCGTGACCCTTTCGGCTCCAGGCGGAGCTATTCAAGATGGCAACGGAGGGGCCAACAACATCACGGCGGATAACCTTACGGCGTCGGCAGCAACAGGCATCAACCTGGACACGTCCATCAACACTTTGACCTCGGTAACCGTCACAGGGACCGGCCATATTGACATCAGCAACTTGGGTGCATTGTCAGTAACGAATGCAACCACGGCCAATGGCAATATCGCGATCAGCAACAACGCTGGGGATATGACAATCAACTCGCTGACAGCGGTTGGCGGTGGGGTTAATCTTACAGCAAATGCAGGCTCCATTCTTGACGGTAACGGCGCGGCCAATAATCTTACCGCCGCGGCCGATTCGACACTGAGAGCGCTGGGTGGTGTGGTTGGCCTCAGCGCTGACCCTGTTGAGGTTGACATCAATCCGGGATCGCTCGGTGTAGAAGCAACCGGTCAGATTGGGGGAGTCTCGGTGAATATCGATGGGACCGTGATGCCGAGCAATACGCTTGCGATTCTCAATTCACCGCCGGGAAAAGTGATCTTTAACGGAAATGAATTGATTCCTCCAACGCCGCCGGCGCCGCCCACCGCGACGACCAATTTTACATGGGTAATTTCCAACGTGGATGATGAGCAGGTCGATAAGAATGATTCCTTGATGGAAACCCTTGTTGCAAGCGATGGTGAGCTAGACTTCGAAGCGCAATTGGAAGATTGTGAGATCGCTGAGAAAGCAAACGGCGCCACTTGCTATGCGGCGGGGAAGACAGGAAAAGATGATTGGCAATCAGACAGAGAACAGCGTGGCGCTGTTCCTCGTTATGATCGATCACAGGGCAAGTGGACTTCTAAGATCCCGATAAGCGACAAAGGAGTCCCAAACAGCGCTGGTTCTTCCAAAATGAATAAAGCACCCGCCGTACCAGAGAATCCCGATTACGACCAATCTACCGACTAAAATGTAACCCCAGAGCTAATGCTCACGGATGCCGCAGTTGCCATTGACGCAACGAGCGGGCGCGCAAGAGGGAAAACGACTTTGAAACTTTACGGCTGGGTGTCTTCCCACCTCTATGCTTCGTCGTGAGCTCAGCCGAACGGCTCGCACCTCGCTCACGCCGGGTGGTAGGTGCAACTGGGGAATCCGGGGGTAATCGTTGCGCCGGTGCTTATTTTTTATTCTTAGTTTCTTGCTCCGGTTGCTTGCCCGGCTCAAAGCCGCCGACTTCGTGATAGATGACTTTCTTCTCCTCCTCGAAGGCTCTTACGGTCGGTATCTGCCCCGGTAGGCCGAGTTTTTTCCAGTCCTTTGCTACCTTGTCATAAATCTCCCGGCGCAGCGCCGTGCGCTTTGAAAATACCGGAAGATAGCGGTGCTCTTTACAGGCATTGATCAGTGCTTTGGAGCCGTAGGGGCGCTTTTCCGGGGGATTTTGCGTCGGGTCGAGCCAGGTGCTCCAAGTGTTGCGCAATATATCGACATCGTCGATGGGGTTGCAGCGGCTGCTTATCGCCCAAATAACCTGGTCTATATCGGTCGGATCGACATCTTCATCGACGGCGATGATCCACTTGGTGTAATAGGCGCCTCCCGGTACCTGGGCTGCAAGAGCCAGAGCCTGCGCCGCATGGCCCGCATATCGTTGCTCTAAACTGATGACCGTCATGCCAAAGCCCCCAGCACCCGCCGGGTGGGCGTAGACACCCTGGATTCCAGGCACGCCGAGTTTGTCGAAATCGTCCCAAATGCGCGCCGAGCGAATGATGGAAAAGAAACCACTTTGCTCGTTTGACGGATAGTCAGCCATGAGGGCGTTGGTCAGGATCGGATTATTGCGATAGTGAACCGCGGTGACTTCAACCAGGGGACAGCCGGCTTCGGGTCGGCCGTAGTAGCCGGGAAATTCGCCAAAGGGTCCTTCACTCTTTATAGAGTTGGGTTTGATGATACCTTCGATGACGAATTCAGCATTGGCGGGTAGCAGCAAACCGGTGGTCTTGCCTTTCACCACGGGGATCGGTTCACCTTTGACTCCGCCCGCATATTCATACTCAGAAACATTCTTGGGGAAGGTTTGCGAGCCGATGACCATGAACAGCGGATCGATACCCCACGCCGCGGCCACCTCTACCGGTTTGCCCAATTGCCACGAACGAGTGATATGCAGGCGCGCGTCTTTACCCGGCGAGAGGTACAGACCGACTTCCTTTTTGCCCTGGAGCATCATGCGATAGGTGCCGACGTTCAGGTAGCCGGAGTCGGGATCCCGTGTGATCACTGCATCCGCGGTGCCGCCGTAACGTCCTCCGTCCAACGGCCAGTGCCTGGGGATGGGCAATTGGGTTAAGTCGATTTTATCGCCCGCATGGCTATTTTGAAAAAATCCCGCTTGAGAGGGTGCCACCTCGCGGGGGGGGGTGCGATGTTTGAGTTTATCTTTGACGCGACGGATCAATTCGACGGTCGGGGTGTCCGGGGGTTCTTCCATCGTCAGCGCGATGCGCCTAAGGCTCGGGCCAAGTATGTTCCATAAGAGCCGGGCTTTAAAGGGGCTCTTCTCATAACCTTTCACCGTATCGAAAAGGATTGCCGGCGACGGCGTCTGTTTTGCCACGAGGTAACCAATGGCGCTCATCTCTTCGTCACAGCTCACTGCTTGTTTGACGCGCACCAAATCGCCTATTTCTTCGACGCGATCAAGCCATTCTCGCAGGTCTTGAATCGGCGCTTTTTTTGCGCTTTTTTTAGTTTCGATTGCCGTTAAACGTTCTTGTCTTTTGGCCATGGATGAAACCTCCAAATTCAATCGAGTTTTTGTTGTCGCTATTACCGACCGCCCTTTGGCAATAGCGATTTGAAGTAAGCAAAAGCGTCGTAGGAGCGGTAGATCATATTTTCTTTCATATAATCAATGTCTTTTTGCGGCATGACGACAGGCTTGCCGACGCAACTGGCTACCCATTGCATATGCGCGGTGCGCTCCAGATAAATGGCGTGGATGGTAGCGTATTCCAGGCTGTCACCGACCACAACGATGCCATGCCCCTTGAGCAGCATTGCCATGCGGTCACCCAATGTCTCACATATCTCTTTGCCGTCTTGAACCGTGTAAATCAATCTCGGACTGGGGAAAATCGGCGTCTCGGGAGCAAATACCGCAGCTTGGTTATAAATAGGCAAGAGGGGCACGCCGGCAACGGAAAACGCCGTTGCTAAGGGTTGGTGCGTATGCACGACAGAATTGACGTCGGGACGGGTTTCGTAGATGGAGGCATGGATCATGGTTTCCCGGGGTGGGGCTTTAATCCGGGTAACTTCTCGTTTGGTGCCGGCTTTTGCCCAGTTTTGTTCGCAGGTTAATTTGTAGTCATCAATATTGACCTGGATTATATCCTTTGCCGTAATCGAGCCGAGGGGGGCCAAGACCGGTTTGATGAGGAAGTCCCGCGTGCCAGGTATGCGCGCGCTTACATGCCCATGGTAGTCTGCTAAACCCTGATGGAACATGACGCGATTGCCTAACGCAACTTTCTGCTTCAGTGCTTCAATTTTGCCCATCGCCAATTGGAATCCCCCCTTCTCCGGTCAATGTGGTAAACTTTGTAAAGGGCGTTGTTTCACTATTTCCGCGGGATCAGCGCTATCCTGCCAATGGACGGTCATCCAGTTCCATTGGTCGGAGTACTGGCGCACGGTTTTCTCGAGCCACTGCGTTAATCGCTGGGTATTTTCTCTGATTTCTTGATTAGTTTTTTCTTCTCGAAGAAGCTCTAACTCGGGCTCGATGACCAGTCTCAAATTGCCGTCGCTCTCGCGCACTAGACAGGCGGGGACGATGGGTGCATTGGTCCTTGCCGCCAGGGTTGCGGGGCCACGGCGGGCCAGGACGGTGCGGCCAAAAAAGGAAACCGGTACCCCTGCACCGTCACGAAATTCATCAGCAATCATGAGAGTCACCTCGTTTTTTCTGAGCGCCTGGAGTAGCTCCCGCAACGCTAGGGACCGCGGCCGCGCGTGAATCGTTTTTTGTCCCACCCGGAGCCGATAGTAATCTAGCAATTCAGCAAATCGGCCATATCGTGGCTGATTGACCAGCATATTTACGGCAAAGCCCTCCGCTGCCAAGCGCTCACCAACGAGAAAGAAATTGCCCAAATGGGCGCTCAGAACAATGACGCCTTTTTGTTTGGCCAGGGCGTCATCGAGATGGCGTTGGCCCTCCAGCGGAATCTCCCGTCGGTGTTCTTCGACTGGTTTCTTCATGGCAATGATGATTTCCACGAAGCAGCGAAAAAAATTGCGCAGTGATTTGCGCGCGATTTCGTCCGCTGTGCCTGCCAATTGATTGCCTAGGGCCAAGCTGATGTTCATTAGCGAACGTCGACGAAAACCGCGAAAAAAATAGAACCCCAACCCTGCCAGACCATCGGTCAGTTCAAAAAGCCATCGATGGGGGAAAAGGGTGGTAACAATGAAACCAAATTTAACGCCGGTGAGGGTGGCCAGGTACGCAATTCTCTGAGCAAACCAATCGATCATCAGTTCCTGGGTAATATCAAATTAGAAATGGTTAAGTATCATCAAGAAAAGTCAATTTACGCTAGAACTCACCTCCTCGCAAGAGCACCCAAGGGCACTCACCGAATCTCCGGGAGTCGCCTATGTTTTTAAATAATTCAATAAATCCAATATGTTATGCATGATGCCCGGACTGTTTCTGATAGCCGCCTGGTTTCTATTGCGGTCTTTATATGATAAAAAAATAGTAGCTTTGAAATTGTGGTTACAATGTTATGCGGATGATCCTGCCCCCATTGAAAGAGCGTCGTGCTATTGATCGCCTGCTTTCCGCATTTTTTAACCGATATAAGACGCAGGATTTTAAGAAAGCCATTGCCGCGATTTGCCGTTTTTATCACCTCAAGAATCCAAAGGTTGAATGGTTTGAATATATCGATTGGGGAAAGACCGCCGGGAAGACCTACGAGAACGGCCAAATCTATCTGGTGCATCCGGAGAACTGGAAGAATGGAACCAAATACAACTCCGAGCGCAGCTGGATCAATATGGTTTTTCATGAGATGGGCCACTATGTTTTCTGGGCTGACGCGGAATCGAAAGCCGATAAGTTTGCCTTTCGCATGGTTCGAGGTCTAAACGGCCATAACTAGAAAAACCGGTTGGTTCAAGTCGCTGCAATACCATCTGACGCCAGCGTGTCGTCATGGACTATAAAGAGACGCTCAATTTGCCGAAAACAAATTTTCCCATGCGGGCTAACCTGCCGCAAAACGAGCCGCGCCAGGTGGAAAAATGGGAACAAGAAAAGCTGTACTTAAAAATTCTTGAGGCCAGGGAAAATAAGCCCAAATTCATCCTTCACGATGGTCCGCCCTATGCCAATGGAAACATCCATCTGGGGCATGCGCTCAACAAAATCCTCAAGGACATCATCGTCAAATACAAGGCGATGACGGGCTTTGCCGCCCCCTATGTTCCCGGATGGGACTGCCATGGACTGCCCATCGAGTTACAGGTCGAGAAAAATATCGGCAGGGCGAAAAAGCTGACTCTAGGCAAAGCCGAGATTCGGCGCTTGTGCAAAGAATATGCGGAGAAATATATTGCGGTGCAGCGGGGGGAGTTCAAGAGGTTGGGCGTGCTCGGCGATTGGGAAAAGCCCTACCGGACGTTGGATCATCATTACGAAGCGCAAGAGATCCGCGAGCTCGGCAAGTTCATCGCGTGCGGTACGCTCTACCGGCAGAAGAAACCGGTTTACTGGTGCGCCTCCTGCGCTACGGCCCTGGCCGAGGCTGAGGTGGAGTACGAGGATCATACTTCACCGTCGATCTATGTGAAGTTTCCAGTGAAAGATGCTAAGGGAAAACCCGAAACCCGGAACCTGAAACCCGAAACCGATTCGTTTGTCATCTGGACCACCACACCATGGACTTTACCAGCCAATCAGGCGATTGCGATTCATCCCAAGTTTGTCTATCGCCGCGTCAGCACCCCGGGGGGCGAGCTCGTGATGAGCGAGTCTTTGATTGGCAGCGTGATGACCGCCATTGGCTTGACGGCGAAAGATTACGAGGTGGCGGAGGAGACTTGGACCGGAGCTGATCTTGAGGGGGTCATTTGCTCCCACCCATGGACGGATCGGCAAGCACCGATCATTCTCGGCGACTTCGTCACTCAGGAGCAAGGCACAGGTTGCGTGCATATTGCTCCCGGCCATGGGCATGAGGATTATGAGGTGGGGATGCGTTACGGCCTCCCGGTCATGGCGCCGATAGATGCGGAGGGGAAATTTACCTCCGAAGCGGGAGATCTACAGGGAGAGTTTGTCTTCAAGGCGGATCCTCGCATCATCGAAAAACTCAACCAACAGGGCGCTCTGCTCAAAGCGGAACAACTCTCACACAGCTATCCCCACTGTTGGCGTTGTAAGAAGCCGGTGATTTTCCGCGCCACCGAGCAGTGGTTCATTTCAATGGATAAAAACGGGTTGCGCGACCAGGCGCTCAACGCCGTCGATCGAGTGCGCTGGATTCCGCCGTGGGGGCGAGATCGTATCCGCGGGATGCTGGAAAGCAGACCCGACTGGTGCATCTCACGGCAACGTGTTTGGGGGGTACCCATTCCGGCTGTGTATTGCAAAAACTGTAACGAAGCGGTTCTCAGCCGGGAGCTTTGCGATCATATTGCAGCCATTTTTGAAAACGAAGGCTCGGACGCGTGGTATATCCGGCCTTTGGGCGAACTTCTTCCCGCAGGTTTCAAATGTAGCCACTGTGGCGGCGATAATTTTTTCAGAGAGGAAGACATTTTAGATGTCTGGTTTGACTCGGGCGTGAGCTACGCCTCGGTGGTCGAGCAAGATCCGCGGTTGGGGGGCCGAGCGGATATGTATCTAGAGGGCAGCGACCAACACCGCGGCTGGTTTCACACCGCTCTGTTGACTTCACTGGCGACTCGCGGACGTGCCCCCTATGAGAGTGTTTTGACCCATGGTTTCACCCTCGATGGTCGAGGGCGTAAGATGTCCAAGTCCATGGGCAACGTGATTGCGCCGCAAGAAATCATAAAAAAATTCGGCGCAGAAATCCTACGTCTTTGGGTGTCGGCAGAAGACTATCGTGAAGACGTCAGAATCTCTGACGAAATCCTCAATCGACTGGTGGAAGCCTATCGGCGGCTGCGCAATACGGCGCGTTTTCTCATTAGCAATTTATACGACTTCGAGCCGGAAAAGGACTGTGTAACGGCGGAACAATTGGACGAGTTGGACCGCTGGATATTGCATCGAACGCAACAGGTGCTCAGCCGCTGTCGCGAGGCTTACGAGAAGTACGAGTTTCACGTCGTCTTTCACATGTTGAATAACTTCTGTAGCGTGGATTTGAGCGCCCAGTACCTCGATATCGTCAAGGATCGACTCTATTGCGAAGCCACAAGATCAAATAACCGACGGGCCGCCCAAACCACGCTTTACCGAATCCTGGATATTTTGGTTCATCTGATGGCGCCGGTTCTCTCTTTTACGGCGGAAGAAATTTGGACCCACATGCCGAATAGAAAAGGACAAGTGGGCAGTGTTTTTCTTTCAGCGATTCCCGAGGTCGATAAAAACTTCTTGGACCGGGAGCTCGGGGAAAAATGGGATCGACTCTTCAGTGAACGGAGTGAAGTCTTGAAGGCTCTGGAAGAGGCTCGAAACAGAGGGATTATTGGCCATTCCCTGGATGCCAAAGTCGTATTTTCAAATTGCAACGGCGATCAAAATTCGCTGCTCGGAGATCTCATTCGGTCGGAGCCGAGCAAAACACAAGATATGTTGATCGTTTCCCGGGCAGAGGTGTCTGGTGAACCGGCTCCCGCCGGCAACGATCAAATTTGTTCCTACCCTGCCGAGCTATTGAAGTGCATGATCGCGGTTTCCAAAGCCGACGGCGCAAAATGTGAGCGCTGCTGGAAGTATGACAGCGCAGTTGGTGCGAGCGATGGTCAGGAAAAGGTTTGTCCGCGTTGCGTTGCAGTTCTTAAGGCCGGAGTTTCGACTTGACGGTAAAATCCCGACTCGTCTATGGCTGGCTCGCCGTTATTTTGATCGTCGATCAGCTGACCAAATGGATCATCGACCGAACCATGCCGTTGCACTATTCGATCCCTGTGATCGACGGTTTTTTAAGCCTGACCTATATCCGCAACACCGGCGCCGCCTTCGGCATCTTCGCTGATAGCCATGCGGCCTTTCGCCTGCCTTTTCTCATCGTTGTTTCGTTGGTGGCTATCGGTTTTATTTTGACCATGCTAAGACGGCTTCCGCAGCAGGAAAAGGGCCTCATCACCGCGCTTTCTCTAATCCTCGGCGGCGCCATCGGCAATCTCATCGATCGTATCGTCTATGGTGAGGTCATCGATTTTCTCGACTTTTATATGGGAAAATATCACTGGCCCGCGTTTAACGTGGCCGATAGCTGCATCACGATGGGAGTTTCCATCACCGTCTATTATCTCATCAAGGCGAAGGGCGAAGATCCCTTCGCCGCGAGCTAGAGTGATTTTTCATAAACAGGAGAAACACCGCGACGAATTGTAAGGGCGGGGGGCGAACCCTCTCGGCCGCGGCCAATAGTTTAGTACCTCGTAGGCCGCCGCCCCGTCCGCTCCAAAGCTGCTTATGTCTGCGGTCAGGGCCCGAACGTCACCGGCACGTCCCCGCGCCCGCGGCCTCTAGGGCTCACCCCGCGGCTTTCCCGACGAACATCGATGTGAATGATCGGAGTTAGCTATCTTTTCTCAATACCACCAACGTGGCGCCCCAGCCCCCGGCTTCCGCCGGGGCGTCTTGGAAAGATTGAACCCAGGGATGTTTTTGTAAGATCGATTGCACGATCCTTCGCTGGGCGCCGATACCTTTGCCGTGAATGATGCGGACCTCGAGAATTCCCGCTTCGCGACACTGCTCAAGATATTCTTCCACCACGCTGGGAATGTCCTTTGGCTGAAAAGCGTGAAGGTCGATAGAGTCCCCGATGGGAACCACCACAGGCCCGTCAAAGGGCGGATCTGAGGAATTCATCCTGTCGTCATCTCACCGCTGGCATTGAAATCGGCCGCGCAGGTAGCTTGGCATTATTAATTTGCTCGTTTCTAACTGACCTTGTCGACGGCAAGCGCCGACTGACGTTGACGCCGCCATCTTTGCAAAAGATAGACTACCGCAAAGATCGCGAAGGCAGCAACATCGGTTATAATCGAAGGCATGAACGCCAATACTGTAGCGAAGGCAAGGGCCAACCATTCGAGAATAGTCGTTCGGGTGAGAAAAAAAGCAGTGCTCATGATTGAGAACGCCACAGTTCCTATGATCCCAGAGGCGATGGCCCAGGCGTTTTGGGTTGGATTACCGGTGAATAGAATATGCGTGTAAGCAAAAAGCACGGGCATGACGTAAATCATTTTGGCAAATCTAAAACTGTTCCACCCTGTTTTCCATGGGTCGGCCTCGGCAATGGCTGCGGCCGTGTAAGCGCCGAGGGCGACGGGCGGCGTGATATTGGAGTCGAGACTCAGCCAAAAAATTATCAGGTGCGCCGCGAGTAAAGACAAGCCAAAATCCGTAAGCGAAGGCGCGGCAGTTGCCGCCACCACGAGGTAGGCTGCCGTAATGGGCAGTCCCATGCCCAGGATGAACGATGCTGCGGCGATCAGGATCAACGCTAGAATCAGGCTTTGCCCGGCTACGTTAAGAACGATGGTCGAAAACCGAATGCCTATACCGGAAAGCGATACCACGCCGATGATAATGCCCACCGCTCCTACTACGGCACCAATGAACAGCGACGATTTGCCGCCCTCCACCAGCGCCTCCCAGATTTCCTTGGGACCCATGCGGGTTTCTCTCCTAAACCAACTGACAGCAACAGTGCCGACGCTGGCATAGACCACCGAGAGAGACGGGGAGAGTCCGGAGAAGAGGCACGCAATGAGCATAACGATGGGCAGAAAAAGATACCAGCCGGTTTTGAGGACGGGTACGAGTTGTGGAATCTCCTCTTTTTTCAGACCCGAGAGGCGCAGTTTCTTCGCCTCGAAATGGACCATAATGCCGACGGACAGAAAATAGAGAAGCCCCGGAAGAATCGAAAGCTTGACGATCTCAACATAAGGGGTGCGAGTAATTTCCGCCATGATGAAGGCGCCTGCCCCCATAACCGGCGGAAGAATCATGCCGCCGGTGGAAGCCGCCGCTTCCACGGCAGCGGCGATATGGGCGGGAAATCCAGTTTTTTTCATGAGCGGGATGGTAAAGGCCCCGGTGGACGCGGTGTTGGCGATGGGGCTGCCGTTGATGGAGCCGAAGAGCGCGCTTGAAATTACGGCAACCTGTGCGGGGCCGCCGGCCGTTCGTCCCAACAGAGCGAGAGACAGATCCATGAAAACGTTCGCCACTCCGGCCCGCATCATGAGGGCGCCGAACACGACGAAAGGAATAATATAAGTCGCCACGGCTTCGGCCATGATGCCGAAGATCCCGTCGGAAGTGAGATAAATAAACTCTACGATGCGGCGTATAGTAAATCCGCGATGTCCGATAAGGGTCGGGAGATAGCCGCCGAAGTAGGCGTAGGCGAGAGCGAGGAGAGCGACGATCAACATCGCCCGGCCGATGGCGCGGCGCGCTGCCTCCAGCGCGAGAACGGTGACTATAGCTCCCATGGCAAGATCGACATGATTGTAAGCTCCAGCTCGATAGGCAAGCGCTTCGTGTTCGAGTATCCAATACCAGACACCGACGACCGCCAGGCCGGAAAGCAGAAGATCCAACAGCGACGGAGCGTTGGCAGGCGAACGATCGCAGGCTTTGTAGAGTAAAAAAGTTCCAACGAGACTAAAAAGCAAAACGATGCCGCGGTGATATTGGAGTGTTATCACGCCATGGGCTGCGGCCCATAAATAAAAAACGCTAACCCCTCCCAGGAGAAGTTGGGCCAATTGGTGCCAAATTCCCGATAGGGTTCGAATCACGTGAGATTTCTCAGCCGCCCCTTTGCGCGTGAAGGGGCGGTGATCCTATTGGCGCTACTTGGCGCGAATCGCGTCGGAAATTTGAAGTCCCGCGGATTTCCAGTGATCGTCGGCGCCTTTGTGCAAGGGAATAGTCACACCCACAAGAGCTTTTTCTGGGACCATATCCTTCGCGGCCCCATGCACTTTAACCATATGCGCTAAGCCATCAGCGCTATAAATGCTGGCTGCCATCTTCTGAATGAGTGCCGCAGGTTGATCGCGATGGGCGAACCACAAAAGCGAGACTCCGAACGTCGGCACATCCTGTGTCACCCCCGGATAGGAGCCTGCCGGATAGACGTATCGGGTGAAATAAGGATAATGCTTGAAGAAATCCATTTTTGCCGCTGGATTGTACACGTCGAGCATGCGCACCGGTTTTTTCGTTGCCGCTTCCATTGTCACCCGATCGGGGCGTGGACCGGTCCAGAAATATGCATCCGCTTTACCTTCACTCATGGCTGCTCCCGCAGCGGCGCCAAGAAGAGGAATCCGCGTGACGCGGTCCCATAACCCAAGAGTTCCAAGCAGCCGTTCAGCGCTGGAAAAAGTTCCCGTACCTGGAGACCCCACGGCGACTCTTTTACCCACTAGATCATTGACGGTTTGAATGCCGCTGTCCGCGTAGGTCACCAAATGGGCGACACCGATGAAAACAAGGCCGATGGCGCGGACGTTGGCGGCCGGGGCGCCTTTGAATTTTTCCAGCCCGAAAAACGCCTCATGGAGGTCGGATGCAAATGAAAGCGCCATTTCAGCGTCGCCGGCATTCAATCTGCGTATGTTCGCTACTGCACCCTCCCCAGCCGCATGGGATACGTCAAGATTTGGCACCGATTTAGAAAGATAGGTGGCAATGCCGGTGGCAAAAATGCCGAAGACTCCCGCGGGCGGACCGCCGATGATCGTCAGTCGTTGGGTTCCTTGAGCCGCCCCCGTGGAGGGTGCAAGCGAAAGACAAAACAGGGCGAGGGTTAAAAATATTCTTGCCATGGAATACCCCTTTCTAACGTTTAGATCGTTGGGTTAATTAAGCTTATTCGCTACTATTTTTTAGAAAGTTTTCTAACCGGCTTGTCGCAAGCTCGGAACACTAGCGCGATAGTATGACCGGAGTCAATCGGCTCCTACCCAGCCACCGTTGGCAACATCGATGACCTGACCGTCCGGACCGACGCACTTGATCTCGAAGTAGGACTGCGGCTTGGACGACTCCGCCGCTACCGGAGCGTTTTCTGCGGCGAGGGCACTACCCCCGAGTTGCTTGACCCGATCGATCGTCTTTTCTACGTCCTCCACTTGGACACCAAAGTGGTCGAGACCAAGCTTCATCGTCTCCCCTTCGACGGCCTGGCGCATACTCAAAATCGCCAGATTGATGTGGCCGTCGGTAAGATAAACTCCGTTTTTGCCTTTACCGACCTGCTTGAGGTCAAAGGCCTGCTCATAAAACGCGGCGGTTTTTACCGGATCGTTGGTTCGAATGGCAATATGTTTGATTCGCGCCATGATTTTTCCTCCATTGTGCATACAACCTATCCCCTGCCCGTATGTCATACCACCAATCGGCGCACCTAATCGAGAGAGCATAGGCCCTTAACGAAAGTGAAAAGAGCACTCGCGGTTCGGAGCGTCGACTAAAGCACTTACCAAGGTGGTCAAGGTTTACAAGTCGCCTTTTTCCAGAATTTGTTTAATCTCCTGTAAAAACCGCGCGCCGATCGCTCCGTCGACGACGCGATGGTCGGCGGAAAGAGTCAGAGTCATCATCGGTCGTACCACAATATTGTCGCCGTCAGCGACCACGCGCCGTGATATTTGCCCCACGGCTAAAATCGCCGATTGGGGCGGGTTGATGATGGCGATAAAATTGTCGATGCCGAACATACCGAGGTTAGACACTGTGAACGTCCCGCCCTCATAATCCATCGGAAAAAGTTTTTTCTTTTGCGCCTTATCGGCGAGTTCTTGGGTCTGCTTGGCCAAGTCAGAGAGCGAAAGGCGATCGGCGTTACGAATCACTGGCACCACCAAGCCCTCGTCTAATGCGACCGCCATGCCGAGATTGATATCTGAATAGATCTGCACCCCGTGATCGGTGAAAGCCGAATTCAGCGACGGAAAGTCGCTGAGCGCCCGGGCGCAGGCAAAGAGGATAAAATCATTGATCGACGGCACCGGGTGCTCATTTTTTTCTTTTGCGACGGTCCTCTGTTTTGTGACCTCGGTCATGTCGACGTCCATGCTCAAGTAAAAGTGAGGCGCGGTCTGCTTGCTCTTTGTCATGCGCTCGCCGACGATGCGGCGCATCGGCGTTAACTGAACCGTTTCTTTGACTCTTATTGCGCCTCCCAGGCTGACGCTCTGACCGGCCGCCGATCGGAGCACATCTTCGGCTAACACCGCTCCTTCCGGTCCACTGCCCTTGAGGACTGTGATGTCGATGCCTTTTGCCTTGGCGATTCTCTTTGCTGCCGGAGACGCGAGTATGCGCGTACGATCGCGAAGCGAAATTTCGGAAGCGAGGAGATCCCCCTTTAATCCCCCTTTAATAAAGGGGGAAACAGGGGGATTTGGTTCCGCTCCCGTTCTAACTTGCGAAGTTTTTCCCTCTCCCTTTGGGAGAGGGCTAGGGTGAGGGTGCTCACGCGCCGCAGCTTGACTGGCCACCTCACCAGGGGCGAGGATAACGGCAATTTTGATTCCCACGGGCACTTCGTCTCCCGGGGACGCCGTTACATTAGCCAATATTCCAGACGCTGGCGCCTCAATTTCTACGGTGGCCTTGTCCGTTTCAATCTCCATCAAGCGCTCGCCTTTGGTAACCGACTGGCCTTCGGTTTTGAACCAGTGAAGCAGCGTCCCTCTTTCTTGCGCTACGCCCAACGCGGGCATGATGACATTGGTTGGCATATCAAATTCGTCGCTCGTGTTCGCGATTCGTGGCCGTTAAATCGTTCATCGTGAAAATATCATTACTACCACGACTGCACGCACACAACCACTCGGGTAAGCGAGCTGAGCTACTCGGCAAACGGAGTTCGGAAAGTGAAACTGGATCAGGCTAGTTTCTCTGCGCTGCTTCAACGCGGCTTAGACGCGCCTCAAATCGGTTCATCTGCTCTTTCATGACTTTCAATTCGACGTCGAGGGTTTCGTGAAGCTTCATGAAGCCATCAACATGGGTGGCAAGTCGATCGATACGATCCTCCATGATTGCGAATCTCTCGTTCATTTCTTTGCGGGTATTGCGAATATCAAGCTGAAGGAGCCCCAGCCGTCTATCTATCAGTCCAAACCTTTTGTCGATTTGTTGGAATCTTCCATCGACTTTATCGAATCTTTTGTCGATTTGTTGGAATCTTCCATCGACTTTATCGAATCTTTTGTCGATTTGCCGGAATCTTCCATCGACTTTGACGAGCCTTTTGTCGATTTGTTGGAATCTTCCATCTACCTGCCGCAACCTCGAATCCGTCCGGCTGAATCCGGACCGGACCAATCGCTCCAGTGACGTGAGCTGCTGATTGATGGTTCGAGGTTTCTTCGCTGCCATTTGTCCTACCTAGTTGTCTTAAGCCAGGATAAAAGTCAAGATTAAATTCCGTATCACTGAATCACCATATCCGCCCTGAACAGCAACGACTGCGGGATGTTCACTCGGATCTCCTTCGCGGTCTTGAGATTGATCAGCAGTTCAAATTTTTTCGGCTGCTCAACGGGCAACTCGGTTGGATTGGCGCCCTTCAGGATCCTGTCCACGTAGTATGCAACGCGCCGGTAGCTGTCTGCGGGATCCTGCCCGTAGTACATGAGCCCACCAGCAACTACAGTTTCTCTTCTAGCGCACATCGACGGCAACCGACTCTTTAAGGCAAAGTCCGCGATCCTTTTGCCGTTAGCAGTCATTTGCGTTCCCGCGGTCACGTAGAGTCCATCTGGACGCTGTTTACTTAGCGCTGCGAAAAGCTTCTCCAAACTGTCCACATTGCGCACTTCCCAAGACTGAGCCGTCAACTTCAACGCCCTCGCCGCGACCGGGAGATCTTATTTCAATTCGCGCGTCGTGCCCGTGGCGCGCGGATCGTAAAGAACCGCAACATGGGCGAGTTTGGGAACGGCTTCTTTAAGCAGCTCCAGCCTTTTTCCGCCTAGTTCTCTCGAAAGGCTTGTAATCCCGGTGACGTTGCCACCCGGACGGGCGAGACTGTTAACTAGGCCTGCCTCGACCGGGTCGATCGGAGAGCCCACCATAACGATAGGAATCGTCTTGGTCGCATTCATGGCTGGCCGGATTACCGTGCTCCCTCCTGCTACCAATATAATATCAACCTGGAGAGCCACCAATTCGCCAGCAAGCTCGCGGGTCCGATCGTCCTTCTGTTCTCCATATCGGTAGACAATGGCGATGTTCTGTCCCTCGATGTAGCCTTGCTCGCGCAAGGCCAACCGAACCGCTTCGGCACGGGCTGACTCCGTAGCAGGATTACCGCTCGTTAGATACCCTATCCGGAAAACTTTCTTCGGCTGCTGCGCCTCGGCGGACGCGCAAAGCGCAAAGAGCATGGCGCTTAGGGCAAGACAAAATACGTGTTTATGCATAGGTCTTCTCCCCACGTTCTATTGCAGTTCGTTGTTTTCTGCTCGCCGTTGCCCAGTGCCTAATGCCTCGCGCCTCATGACTTCTTTACTCTATCTAACGCGCCGGGGTTGTTCAGATTTGATTGGGTTTCGCGGGTGGTCGGCAGCGGCCCGCCAGGGGTGAAATAATGTGTGCCGGCCACGGGAAGCTTCTCCGACGGAAAACGCGTGATCACTTCGCAGCCGTCTTTGGTCACCACAACTTCTTCTTCCAGCCGCGCCGCCGACCAGCCGTCGGAGGCAGGCCAGTAAGTTTCCAGGGCGAAGACCATCCCCTCTTCGATGACTTCGGGATTGTCGAGTGAGACGAGACGGCTAAAGATCGGTTTCTCCCAGATCGAGAGGCCGACGCCGTGGCCATACTGGAGCGCAAAGGCTGCTTCTTCGTTGGCGAAGCCGAACTCCTCGGCTTTGGGCCAGAGCTTGACCACATCGGCCGTGGTGATGCCGGGTTTGACGATGCTGATCGCTGCGTCCATATAATCGCGGGAGCGTTTGTAGGCATCCACCATGGCTGGCGAGGCGCTGCCAATAGCAAAGGTCCGGTAGTAGCAGGTGCGATAGCCGTTGTAGCTGTGGAGAATGTCGAAAAAAGCGGGATCGCCGGGACGCAGCACGCGGTCGGTATAGACATGGGGATGCGGACTACAGCGCTCGCCGGAAATGGCGTTGACGCCTTCGACATGCTCGGAGCCAAGGTCGTAAAGCACTTTACTGACCACCCCGACGCACTCGTTTTCCCGTACTCCCGGTCTCATATAGCGATATAACTCTTCGTAGGCCGCATCCACCATCATGCACGCCGTGTTGAGAAGTGTAATTTCGTCCTGGGTTTTTATTTTTCTCACATTGTGCATGAGCTGCTGGCCGTCAACGACTTTGATGCCCTGCGCCTGTAGGGCAAAGAGCACGGGCAGTTCGATCACGTCGACGCCCACGGGCTCATTTTGAAGTTTGCGCATTTCGAGTTCGAGTTTAATTTTTTTTGCCACGTCCTCGGCGAGTCCAGAGGCTGGGTGAGTCGCACCCCGCAGCGTCGAGATGCCGGCGCGGGAGCGCTCAGCAAGCCAAGGGCAATAAATCTGATGGTGGCGCGCCGCCGAGCCGAAATCCCAGATGATCGGCTCATCATCCTGGGGCAAGAGCGAGAAGCGCACCAGCTTGTCCATGGCCCAGGTGCCGATATGCGTCGCCGTGATATAACGAATATTATTCATGTCGAAACAGAGAAGCGCAGCCATCTCGGATTTTTTGAGCGCGTCTTTCACCCGAGCCAAACGCTCTTGGCGCAGCCGGTCGATGTTGACGCGCTCTTCCCAATCGACGCCCATTAAACCGAAGGTTTTTAAACCCATAATTAATCCTCCTGTTTGGCGTCTAGGGTCTTGGGTCTAGAGTTCCTGGAAAAACGCTAGACGCTAGACTCCAGACGCTAAACCGATCGCTTTCCACATAGCGTTTTTGCCATCTCCGCTACTGACTCGGGCGTCGGCACCGTCTGATCTTCCAGCACCGGTGAGAACGGCACAGGCACGTCCATCGCACCCATGCGCTTGACTGGCGCGTCGAGATAATAAAAGGCGCCGTCGGCGATGACGGATGCAATCTCGGCGGTGACACCGTAGCGCTCGTAGCCTTCATCAACGACGATGGCGCGGCTGGTTTTATTAACCGACTTGATGATCGTCTCTCTGTCCAACGGCGCAGTGGTTCGCACATCGACGACTTCTGCGCTGATTTGACTTTGCGCCAACGATTCCGCTGCGGCGAGAGCCACATGGACCATGCTGCTGGTTGCGACTAGTGAAATGTCGGTGCCCGTCCGCTTCACGTCGGCAACCCCAAGGGGGATCGTATATTCCTCCGCCGGCACCAGGCCCTTCAACTGATACATCATCTTGTCTTCGAAAAATGCCACGGGGTTGTCATCACGAATGGCCGATTTTAGCAACCCTTTGGCATCGTATGGTGTCGAGGGGACGGCGACTTTCAAACCAGGAATGTGACTCAACCAGGCGTGCAGGCTTTGGCTGTGCTGCGCGGCGGAGCGGCGCGAAGCGCCGAGAGTTGTGCGCAGGACCATCGGCACTTTGAGCTTGCCGCCCGACATATAGTGAATTTTTGCGGCCTGATTCACTAGTTGATCCATTGTCAAGGTAATGAAGTCGCCGAACATGATATCGACCACTGGGCGCATCCCCGTCATGGCGGCGCCCACACCGATGCCGACAATGCCGGCTTCGGAGATTGGTGAGTCAATTACGCGCTTCGTGCCGAATTCTTTAACCAGCCCAGTAAGAACTTTGAACGGCGTCCCCGCTTCGGCGACATCTTCGCCGATGACGAATACAGTCGGATCACGGCGCATCTCTTCGGCGATGGCTTCGTTGATCGCTTGAGCGAAAGTAATTTCGCGGGTTGAGGCAATAGGCATTAGGCAATAGGCAAATCGGCTTCACTGTTTCAGTTTGTTAATCAGGGAACCCAGCATTTTGCTGATTGACTGAATATCCGCCAAAACCAAACATGTCTTCTCATGTTGGAGATAACCCAGTTTCTCACATAAAAGGACCTGAGTTTCCAACTCCAATAAAGAACCCCGACTAATCGAAAGATGATGATGGTACTCGCCTGTCGCTTGCCTGCCGTAGCCCTCGGCAATATTTGAGGGGATTGAAACTGCGGCCCTGCGTATCTGGGATACGAGGCCCCAGCGTTCGTCCTCTGGCAATAATTGGGTCATACGATAGACTTTTTCAACGAGTTCCATGCTTTTCTGCCAAACCACGAGATCCTTATAACTGAGAATCTTGTTTCCTCTCTCCACTATTGCCTGTTGCCTAATGCCCATTGCCTTCTAGTTCTCAAGCGTAGACATCCTGATCAACCTCGCTGGCCTCGGGATACGGCGCGTCGAGGGCAAATTGCACTGCATTTTTGATCTCCGTAGCAATTTCATTCTCGGTCTTCTGCAGCAACTTTTGGTCCGCTAGGGCGTTTTTTTGCAGCCAGTCGGCGTGCAGCTTCACCGGATCGCGCTTGCTCTTCCACGCTTCTTCTTCAGTTTTGGCACGATAATAGGAACGATCGATGTCACCGACGTGGTGGCCGTGGAATCGATAGGTTTGGCACATAAGAAAGGATGGCCCCGCGCCATGCCGAGCGTGCTCCACCAATTTCAGCGCTGTGGCGTGGACGGTTCTCACATCCTGGCCGTCGATTGTCTCGGTCTGGATACCAAAAGTTTCGGCCCGGGTGTTCACTTGCCCCGCGGTCGTTTCACGATAACTTGTGTATTCGTTGTACTGGTTATTCTCGCAGACGTAAATCACCGGCAGTTTCCAGAGCGAAGCCATGTTCATGCATTCATAAAGAAGACCCTGACCCAGGGCTCCTTCGCCAAAAAAACAAACCGCCACCTGATCGCTTCCTCGCATTTTTGCGGACATGGCCGCCCCCGTAGCGATGCCGGCGCTGCCGCCGACGATGGCGTTGGCGCCGAGATTGCCCGTATCCTGATCGGCGATATGCATCGAACCGCCCTTGCCGCGGCAGTAGCCGGCAGCCTTGCCGAGTAACTCGGCAAACATTTTGTCGAGGGAGGCTCCTTTGGCCAAGCAATGACCGTGCCCCCGGTGCGTGCTACTGATATAGTCATCGCTTCTGAGTGCCTCGCATACGCCCACCGCCACCGCTTCCTGACCAATATATAGATGCGCCAGGCCAGGCATCTTGGCGCTCAAATAGAGTTGATTGACCTCTTCTTCGAAGAGGCGGATCTTCAGCATCTGACGGTAGAAATGTAGCCAGCGCTCATCCTTCGCAATCGTTTGTTGTTTGTCAGATTTTGTCGATCTTTTTTTTGTGGTGGGAGCCATAATGTGTTTTAATTATCAACGCTCAGCTTCGAGCTTGTGGTTTCTCGTGCACCCGAAACCCGGAACTATTTTTTCACTCCCGCCATCCGCGCCAGCGCCTGAAACAGCACGGCGAAATCCTGCTTCTCAAATCCCATGGCGCGCGCGGTTGTTAACAATTCATTGGTGATCGCCGTGGTTGGCAGAGGGACATCGAGTTTCCGGCCCATTTCTAGCGCCAGGAGCAAATCTTTCTGCATCATGTTGATGTCAAACCAGGCTTCATCAGGCATTTTTAAAATAAAAGGACCGCGGTATTTGACCATTGGGGAAGCGATCACACTATTGAGCAAGACTTCGAGCGCCGTCTCGCGTGCAATGCCGCTCTTCTCGGCTAACAGCACGCCTTCGCTTAAGGCGAGCATCTGGACGGCAAGGCTCAAGTTGGTGGCGATCTTCATGGAGACCGCGAGACCGTTGGCGCCCACATGGGTAACCTTCGGCCCGATGACCTGGAGGATCGGCAGCGATTTTTCGTAGGCGGCGCGGTCCCCACCTACCATGATCGAGAGCTTACCTTCTTCCATCGTGCTGATGCTTCCCGACACCGGCGCGTCGAGCATTGCCGCGCCCTTGGACGCGACCGCGGCCGCTAGCTCACGGCTTGCCGCCGGACTGACGGTGCTCATGTCGATGTAAATTTTACCGGCGCTTAGTCCCGCGACAATTCCGTTTGGGCCGGAACTGACGGCGTGCAGTGCATCCGTATTGCTGACCATCGTGAACAGGAAATCACCACCTCGCGCCACAGCGCAAGGCGATTCGGCCCATTTCATGCCGGCCTCGAGCAACGGTTGAGCTTTGGCCTCAGTCCGGTTATATCCTGTGACCTCGTGCCCCGCAGCCAAAAGCCGCCGCACCATCCCGCTTCCCATGACGCCCAGACCGATAAAGCTAACTTTAGCCATTCATGCCCCTTGCTACCGCGCTACCGTCATGTCTTGTCCCAAGCCTGCATGTTCCAGGTGTTCATATTCTGGCCGCCGCTCTCGATGCGCGGGGTCAAGCCCGTTAACCCTTTTTTTATCGCCAGCCATTCCAGCCTGTAGTAGAGGGGCAGGAACGGCAGATCGCGGGTGAAGAGCTTGACGAATTCCACCTGCAGATCGATGGCCCGCTCCGCTGCGATGATGGTGTTTAATTCGTCCATAATGGCATCGGCCTGGGCGTTATTCCAAAGGGAGACCGATTCTGTTGAATAGCGGTTTTCCGCCGTAGGGGTTCCGGCGCTATGGTAGCGCTCGGCCCATTCCTCGACAACGAGATTGTGGCCGCCGAGCATCGCTCCCGGCCAGCGATTGCGAAACTCCTCCGAGTTGGCGATGCGCGGCGGCAAGTTTTTGATTTGGCCGCGCACGCCAATTTTTTTCCAATAATCGATGATGATGGCTTGCGCCTGTTCGTCTTCCCGGCTGCCCGCATCGGTGCGAAATTCAAAATCCATTTTCTCGCCCTTTGAATTGACCAGCACTCCATCGGCGCCCGGCTTCCAATCGGCCTCGGCGAGGAGTTGCTTTGCCTTCTCTGGGTTATATTCGTATTTCGTGGCAGCCGCTTCCGCCCGCTTAAAGGCCTTGCGAAACGGCGAGAGCGGAAAGTGGATCAGCGGCGCAAATCCTTTAAAAATGTTTTTCACCATTGCGTCCCGGTCGATGGCATGGAGAAGCGCGCGGCGCACGCGAACATCCTTGAACAGGGGATTGGTTCCGCTCAGATTGACCCAGCGAAACGTGATAGGGTTGATGGCGACCGTCCCTGATCCCTTAGCTTCCCATTGTTCTTTCAAAACCATGGCGCCGTCAAAGGAGAGCGTATCACGAAGCGATAGGTCGACCTCTCCCGCCAGTACCGCCGACAATGCCGTATTGCTGTCCTCAATCACCCGATAGGTGACCCGGTCAATCTTCGGTTTTCCCAGCGCGTAGTGGGGATTGGCCTCCACTTCGATTTGGTTGCCCCCGCCCCACTCCAATAGCCGATAGGGACCGGTGCCAACGAACTGCTGGTTCCAATAGAGATGGCGGGTTAACGCTTTGATGTCCCCTGCTTTAAAGGCATCCCGCAAGATATGCCTGGGCCATGCTCGCAGCTGCTGCTTTTGAATCGCGTGGGCTTCGTTGTAGAGCGCTTTCCAGTGAATGACTATGGTTCGGTCGTCGGGGGTCTCAATCTTTTCAATCAGGTCGGGCACAAGGCGATCGCGCAGAGGAAATTCAGGGTGGTGGTGCACTTCCCAGCCGAATTTAAAATCTTGCGCCGTAAAGGGCTTGCTATCATGCCACCTAAGTCCTGCTCTAAGACGGTAGACCGTGATCATCGTCTTTTTTTGTTTGTCGATTTTCCAGGTGCCTTTCTTGATCGATGGCAGCTCTGCCGCGAGCCAGGGGAAGCGCTCAAGAGTAACGGGATTTTGTCCTGCAAGCCCTGCGTCCACAAGACCGGTCAGCTCTGTGTCGGAACGTCCATGGTTGCCAAACCCGGCGGTGCGTCGGCCGCCCATGATCACGATCCGTTTCTGTCCAGATTGAGCTGCCAGCGCATCCCATGTGCCGGCGCTGGCTGCGGCCAACCCTAGCCCTGTCGCGCCGGTTAAACGCATAAACTCCCGCCGGGTCAGTTCCCTTCGCTGATTCGCCATGGTCCCTTCCTCCTTCGTATGCGCTTTCCTATGCCAGTTGAGCTGTGACTGTCAAGATATATAGTCCCTTAACGAAAACTGTCACCGCCCCGCAAACAATTATGCCTTGATTTGACCGGGTGTAGTGCTAGGATGCGGCGACTCATTGCACGGGAGGGAGACAAACATGCAGGTTGCAACCGCTACGAAACCGTCCGCGATGCTGGAGTCCGGCTCAGTTAATTTTCAAGCTAAGTTCGTCGAAGTCGATGGCATAAGGACTCGCTACTATGAGGAGGGACGGGGAGAGGCGTTGGTCCTCGTGCACGGTTCCTTTTTTTCCCCATGGGGGAGCGCCAACACGTGGACGCTGAATATTGGCGGTCTCAGCAAGAAATACCGCGTGCTGGCCGCGGACAAACTGGGAAGCGGCATGACGGATAATCCCAATACTCTCGAAGACTATACACAGTACGCGATTGTGGGCCATATGTACCGGTTCATGGAATTGATGGGCGTAAAGGAGTTCCATGTTGTCGGCCAATCCAATGGCGGCTACACCGCGGCGCGACTGGCACTGGAGCATCCGGAGCTGTGCAAGAGCTTGGTTTTAGTGGACAGCGCTACCTTGGGACCGGTGGTGGGCGAGATCAGCGAGCGGCGGAGTGAGCTCTTCGCCAATGCGCCCAAAGACTTAAAAGCCTATATAAGATTTCATTGGGGCAAGCTCTCCGTCGACAGAGCTAACATCACCGATGAGTATGTTGAGGCCGGCTATTACATGGCGACGCGACCGAAGGCTCAGCAGATGCTCAAGGATCTGGGGAGCAGCGGCCTCGAAGCGAGCGGACGGTCGCAGGCCAACGCCAAACGATTTCGCCAGGACAAGGAACAAACGCATCAATGGATCCGCGAGGGGCGCTTGACCATGCCAGTTCTCATCACCTGGGGCGCCAGCGATCCTTCGGCGATTTTGTCCGTGGGGTCGCAACTCTACGATATGATCCGCGCGAAGACCAAGAAAGCCGAGATGCATATATTCAATAATGTCTCCCACTTTCACTACCGGGAAATTCCCGATGTGTGGAACCGTGTGGTATTGAACTTCATAGAGACGAATAGTTGAGGCTCCGAGGTGCGCCATGGCAAAAAACCTTGTGGACTCGTTTCAAACCGATGATCAAGGCAAGCGGCGTTTGCCCTCTTTTTCGCTTGTCGAACGGGACCGGCGCTACGCCCGTGTGCGCCAACTGATGGAGGCGGCGAATTTGGATTGTCTTTTGGCTCCGGCGGCCGATGTCGGCGAGCCCCAGGCCAACTCCCGCTATCTATGCCAAATCGGCGGCGTGCAGGGAGGAGCATGGGTCATCTTGCCCAGATCAGGTGAGGTTACAGCAATAGTCTCCTCGGAACGGGAACGACGCATGTGGGCGGCAAATCTAGCATGGCCTCAAGATCTCCGCTGGGGAAATTTTTCAGAGCTAGTTCCAGCGCGGCTAAGCGAGCTATCACTCGGCAAAAGTCGAATCGGAATCACGGGGCTAGTCAACCAATACCGCGCCCCCGAAGGAACGATCCCCCGCGAAACTTGGCGCCGCATCACATCCGCTATGCCCGCCGCGGCATGGGTCCCCGCCAATGAGGTATTGGAGTTTGCGCGGGTGGTAAAGGGTCCGGAGGAGATCGCGGTGATCCAGCGCATCACGGACGCCAACGAAGCGGCGATTAAACGAATGGCGGAGGTGGCGCGTCCGGGCGTAGAGGAAGCGGAGGTTTGGATCGAGACGGCCAAGGTTTTGATAAGCCACACCGCCGATTATCCGGCACGACTTTCACTGGGCTCCAATAATCGCACGGCCAACGCCAGCAATTCTATGGGGTTGCCTATCGCGATGCAGGACGGGGGAGTGCTGAGCCAGGAGATCGATGCGCGCCTGCAAGGGTACCGGGCGCAGTGCAATCATTCGATCCTGATTGGCAAGAAGAACGCCGATGTTTACAGTGAGGCGATGAAAATAGCGGTGGAATGTTTCCATGGCATCGTGGAATGGGTAAAGCCGGGCAAGACCATCGGTGGCCTGTTGGATGAATTTGTCCGCATAGCCGAGCGGCGGGGCGCGAAGGCGGGCGGTGTGGTGGTCCATACCAACGGCCTTGGAAGCGACCGGCCGAGGGTTGGCCCCGGACCGATGGTTCACGATGGGAACATGGTTATCGAATCTGGATTTACCTTCAGCATCAAACCGCAGGTCGATTACAAGGGCATCCCCGCACAGATCGGCGAGCCCATTACGGTGAGCGAGTCAGGGGCACGGCGCCTGGGCCATCGAGAACTCGTTCCCGTCGTTACGGGTTAGTCGAAAGAGCTTGGCCCGTGGTCTTTTTTATTAAAGAGTTCATTGGTTTGTAGACATTCGACAACCCAGGGGCGAGTCCTGGAAAGTGCGGCCACGCGAACGTGAAGCCAGCGGCCAAGCCCAAGCCGTTGGATTAATCGCCCTTGGGGTGGATCGGGTGGTGGCCCATGAGGCACCGACCCATTGGCCGCGCTTGGAAGGGCTTGCCCTGGGGTTGGCACAACACAATTCGTCAAGATTCATATGAACTCCTTAATAATTTTCCGAAACGTAATCGCTCAGGGGCAAGCTCTCAAGCTACCGCTACGCCCCGCAGTACATCCAAATATTTTAGCCCCGAGGCGGTGTTGAAAATCACCACTTCGTCCGTCGGCTTGATCCAACCTTGATCCGTCAAACGGCGCAGCGCCACCACGCAGGCCGCTCCCTCCGGACAAAAGAAAATCCCCTCGGCGCGCGCGATGCGTGGAATTTCGCCGAGCATCGCTTCATCGCTGACGCTCAAGGCCGTGCCCCGGCTTTCGCGAATCGCCCGCAGTATGAGAAAATCCGCCACCGCTTGCGGCACACGCAGGCCGGAGGCGAGGGTTTTTGCGTTCTGCCATGGCTCCGCCGTTTCTTTGCCGCTTTCGATCGCCCGGACGATGGGGGCGCAACCACTGGCCTGGACTGAGACCATGCGAGGGCGCTTTCGGCCGATCCAGCTCAACTCTTCCAACTGGGCGAACGCCTTCCACATGCCGATGAGCCCCGTTCCCCCGCCGGTGGGATAAAAAATGACATCCGGGAGTTGCCAGTTTAGCTGCTCGGCAATCTCGTATCCCATCGTCTTTTTGCCCTCGACACGGTAGGGTTCCTTTAGCGTCGAGACGTCAAACCATCCCTCGGCGTTTTTTTTCTCAGCGATCAACCTGCCGCAGTCGTTGATGAGACCGTCCACTAAAGTGAGCTTGGCGCCGTATTGCTCAACTTCGATGCGGTTCGCCAGTGGCGTATCGCGAGGCATAAACACGATGGCTTCAATGCCCGCCTGCGCTGCATAGGCGGAGAGGGAACCGCCGGCATTGCCCGCAGAGGGAATCGCAACTTTTTTAACGCCAAGCTCTTTTGCCCGTGAAATCGCCAGCGAGAGACCTCTATCTTTAAACGAACCGGTGGGATTTTGCGCTTCGTCCTTGATCCAAAGCCGCTTTAATCCGAGCTCGCGCCCCAAAGTTTTAGCTTCAAGAAGAGGCGTGAATCCCTCGCCCAACGAGATCAGATGGGCGTCGTCTTGCAAAGGCAGGAGCTCGCGATAGCGCCAAAGCGAGGCAACTCGGCCTTTCATTGAAGACGGCGTTAATTTTTTCCCGGCGCTTTTTAAATCATAACGCACCAGCAACGGTGAACCGCAGGGGCAGAGGTTTAGCAGTTGAGAGAGTGAAAAAATATTGCTACAGCGAGCGCAGACAATATCCTTTGCAAATGTCATAAGCGAGCCGCTTCCCGCGTCAGCGATGATCACCGACTGATCGACCGTAGGTTTTGGCATCCTTCTTGTCAACCCTTTGCCTGGCACGATAGATGAATCATGGCACGGGAATTGTTTTAACTTGCGGGTACTCGAAACCCGAAACTCGGCTTCACAAGAGTCCCGCAATGCAGCACTTCACTGAGCGTGTGTAGTCGTTTTCAATAAATGCGTTGATCTGCTAGTTCTGCTCATGAGTGATGGCATTTGATTTGACGACAATCTTGGTGGGCGTCGCGCTGCTCTTCGCGGCTTTTGTCAAGGGAACCACAGGGCTGGGTTTTCCTATGATCGCGACGCCGACAGTCGCCCTCCTATTGGACATCCGCATCGCCATCACGATACTCATCATCCCCAATATCGTAATGGACATGGCTCAAGTATTTCGCGGCGGTTTTCCCGCTGCCGTGCTGCGGCGCTTTGCCTGGTATTTTATCTTGACTGTCTTCGGGGTTTTTTTGGGAACTAAAATTCTCGTGACTCTGCCGCTATGGCTGCTCAATTTCTGTCTCGGCATTATGGTTCTTTTCTTTGTCGTTTCCAATTGGCTTCGCTTTGAGTTTGCGGTTTCCCCTCAATTGGAAAAAAAGCTCGCAGTGCCTGTGGGTTTCGTCAGCGGACTTCTCAACGGCATGACCAACGCCGCAGGCCCCTTTGTCGCGATCTACCTTTATAGCCTCAAGCTGGAAAAAAAGGATTTCATAAAATCCATCGCGACTATCTTCTTTTTTACCAAGACCAGTCAGTTGGCAGCCGTGTCAACCTGGAATCTATTGAACTGGCAAACCCTCTCGCTCTCGTTACAGGTCACGGTATTTATCTTGCTTGGATTTTACGCGGGGCTCAAAATCCAGGACCGTGTCAATCAACAAACGTTTAACCGCGGACTCCTGTGGCTATTATTTGTCATCGGCATCGTCCTGATCGGCCGGGCGCTGACGCAGGGTGACTAAATAGAGCGGTGTCTCCGTTTCTTTCACAAAACTGGGTCGTCGCTTTTGGGGTCAATTCGGCTCGCGAGCATATCACCATATAGATTGCGCAGCCCGCACGACAAGCTCCAGTTTTCGCCTTTGACCTTCGGATGAAATTCGGTTGCCGCGGATCGATGACGCAAAGCCGCACTGCGGGCTGAGGCCAAGTCGTTCTCGTGGGATGAAGCGAGAGGCAGTGTTGATCCGTTGTTGCAATAGTTCCACCGATTCGATCTCCGACCTCTTGGTCGTGATTAAACCCAGGACCACAAACTTATCATCAGGCATGTCTCCAAGTGGCTCGAAGGAGCCTGAACGAGCGTCGTCAAATTCCAGCAACAAGCGCTGCGCTTTTAGAGTCTGGAAAAGCTGCCGGCTTATAGTTTCGTAACCTCCTTCCGCCAGCCAACGGCTGCCTTGGTTGCCGCGTCAGAGGTGAAAGCCAAACGCTACATCGGTAAATCCTTTCATCACCGCGTTGTCTAACTCAACACCCCCCCTGAGCCACCGCTCCAAGCTCCATCCGAGACCTTCGTAGAAACGGCGCGTTTGAGGATCGAGTAAAAGCCCGTAGTGCGGTGCGTCGATTTGAATGTAAGTCGCTCCTTGGCGCACTAACTCCGCTACCTCTTCGCGTAGGATGCCAACGATGTCTGCCAGAAAAGCATCGAGAGTGGGATAGGTAGCTTTAGAATATTTCGGCGACCAGAAATTCGCCCAGAGTCCGGGGCTAGGCAGGGTAATTTTTGGAATGCGCTTAGTTCTGTTCTTTAAGTAGACGAACTCGTCGACGGACAGATAGCGATGAGGCGTGAGTTTGCCAACCGCACCTAGTCGGCGTGGCCGGCGCGTTTTGTGTGCTCCACTTTCGTCATGCCACTCACCCCAAAGGAAGGCGTCGAGGCCATGTTCACCAAAGCCGTTTACCGCGGCCGTCATCTGGCTTTGAAAAGACTCTCGGCGCATCTCACCGTCGGTAACGATTTCCAGGCCGACGGATTCCTGCAGCGCAACAGCCTCATCGACGGCGCGATCTTCGATCTCTTTAAATCGAGCTTGGGAGATGCATCCAGTCGCAAGATCGTTTTGAGCTTTAAGCAACTCCGCCGGCCGCAGCAGGCTACCGACGATATCCGCATGGGCGGTTATCATAATCGTTTACCGTTGTAACGGCGTCGTTCATGAGCGGCGGCCGAAGTCTGTGTTTTTAGCCTGGTTTGGATGCCGCGGGGAAAAGACCGTGCTTGGTTAGAAACTCGATCATGAAGCGATCGAATAGCCAGGGCTGCTCGATTTGACAGGCATGACCCGCGCCCGGCAGCACCTTCAACTCGCAATTGGGTATGCGCTGCTGCAGCGCAAAGGCCCGTTCGTGACTACCATCTTCGCTTCCAGTGAGAATTATTGTAGGACAGGCGATGCTTTCGTGATGGCCCTCCGGATAGGGCTGCGCCAGTGCTTTGAACTGGTGAATTATGGTCTCGACATCCGCACGATCGTTGCGTTCGCTGAAAAGATTCGCGAAGAAATGCGCCAGAGGCGTTATGCGGAACGACGCGCTCATATCCTCAAAGGTGTATCTCCAGCGATAGCTTACGCCCTCGGCCGTGTAATTCTCGATGCGCTTCTTGGTAAACTCTTTGGCGGGGTTATAGCCAGTGCCGGACAACACCAGAGCCGCGGTTTTGTTCGGACGCCGGTGATACATATGAGGGGCCACCGATGAACCGACGGAACAGCCGACCAAAATCGCGCTCTCGCTGGGCGCTGCGTCGTCGATAGCTTCCCAGCAGGCCTCGGCCATGTCGGTCATGGTCAGGCCACTATCGGCTTTAGGCGAGCGGCCATATCCCGGGATGTCGATGGCGATGCAGCGATACCATGTCGACAGGTGCGCCATTTGAAAGATCCAGCAAGATTGGTCCATCGGGTTGGGGTGGATAAAGGCGATCACTGGCCCCGTGCGACCCATCCGTTCATAGTAAAGCGGTCCGTGAATATGCTGCGCCATTTTAGTACCCTCGATCGCTCAACGTTCAGTGTTCAAGGTTCAACGTTTGAACCCGTAGAGCTCGTTCCAAATGTTATAATCGTTCCAGTAGTTCCAAACGTTCAAACAGTTAAAGTCGTGGTCGGAGGTTGAAATAAGCCTACGATTGTTTTGGTTTGAACGGGTTTTCGCTCCCGAGGCCTTCCATTAAGCCCGGTTGTTTGTCCTTTTGCATAGACTCGGCCAGCTCGCGCAAGTATTCTTCTTGTTGGATCGCCTCGTACAAGGCCATGGAACCGCCACTTTTTAGTGGCTTGCCGCCGATAAAGTGGAAGGCGTGGCAGTCCCAGTCGTAGAACTCATCGCCCCGATCACAGATCTCTTTCCATCTAAGTCCAACCGGACTGCGATGCAAACCGGTGCGCGCCGGCAGGGCCTCTTCCTCCTCCAGCGAGCGATTGAGGTTTCCTTTGTAATTTTCTTCTTCGGGTAGCCCTTGCCACATGCGCCGGTAGTTGGGAAGAAACTCCTCGTGGCGGACCGTCAGCGCGGTGTGCATGTCCCACCAGGGTCCGTGGCCGCAAACCCGCTCGTCGACTTTGTCGACCAGTTTGTAGACGATGCGGGCGCCGGCTTTCAGGCGCAGCGCGAGGGTTCCCTCCGCGGTCCTGGAACCCTTTTCGGGTTCTATGCCGCAATATTTTTCGAAAAAGGCCGCGGTCTTTCCAAGGTCGCGGGTGCCGTAGACGGCATGACTGATACGACCGACTTTCTCTGAGGTACATATCTCCATGGCGCCTTCCGGCATCCGCACCGGCGCCCAGAACTCATACTGGTTTCCGTCGGGATCGGCAAAATTAATCACGTCGCCTTCTTCGCCGTCGGCGGCTGTCTTGACGGGATCCGTATGCGGGATCTTATGCTGGTCGAGCCTGCGTAAATGTCTGTCGATATCCTCGCTGCGGATGTAAAATCCGCAGCGAGGGAGGTCTTTACCCAATTCTTTTGCCGGCGGGTAAATCTCGGGTTGAAGGAAGGCGCCGATACGGCACGACCCGCCCTCCCACCACAGAAAGGAGGTGATTTTGATATTTCTTTTCCGCGCTGCGGTGGTGAGACCAATGATCGGTCTTCGAGTGAGTCCTATGGCATTTACCGCCCAGTCGACCCACGCTACCATGTCGTTGGTGCCGACCACATAGTGGTCGATCCAATGAACCGCGCCTTTAGGTTCCACGTCCGACATAATTAACCCCCGTTCGAAAAGTTCCTATGGTTCCAGCCATTCCTATGGTTTAAAGCTCCGGGTGGTTACAACGCCGGGGCGTAGAGGTTGTCGGGTAAGCCCCGAATGTATTCGATCGCCTCTTTCAGAGAGATCACGTCGGCGTACTTCATCGCCATGTCAAAGAGGTTGATTTTATGGGACGCCTGACCGCGATCGAAAACGCATTCTTCCACCACCGAAATTTTCATATTGTAGGAAAAGGCGTCGATAACGCTGGCGCGCACGCAACCGCTTGTGGTCGTGCCGGTGACGAGCAGGCTGTCGGCGTGGATCTCGTTGAGCATGCTCATGAGCGGGGTGCCGAAGAATGCGCTAGGTTTTTGCTTGCGCACGACGATGTCGCCCGGTTGCGGGGCGATTTCCTCGACTATTTCGTTTCCCTTGTTCCAGGTCTCGCTCATGTCTTCGGTGGAGCGGCTGTTTTTCGCCTGCCAGCGACCGAAAGCAACGGTATTGTTTCTGTCGTCGTGACCCGTGGTGTAAAAAGCCGGCAGATGTTTCTTGCGCGCCTCCGCGAGCAGCTCGGCGATTTGATGAACCCCCTCCCAGCCTTCCTCGCCACAGCTGTTGCGAAAGCGTTTGACCGAATCGAGTATCGGCTCAGGCTTATCGCCGACGAAGTTGTAATTGACATCGATGACTAAAACGGCCGGTCTCTGGCCGAAACCGGCGCGTTTACCGTAGCCCGAAAGCGCGAACACCTCTTTGTCACGCGGCGTTAAAGCATCATCCCAGGTGGCCATGGTTTTCCTTCCCCCTCGGTTTCGTTTGATTCGTGAATGTTCATAACAAACCGCCGGTTTTGTCAAGACTGCCGGCTCAGGGCGGTAATTGACCATGACTTGTGAATGACCTATAAGAAATGAATTTCAAGTTAACCAACAATAAGTGCGGGAATTCGCGGATATACTCTATGACCCTAGGATACACGAAATTAGCGGCATTTATTATCGCAGGCCCAAGACCGAGTAAGACATATCCATCATGCTTGTTCGTCGTGGGCATATCCTTATTGCTCGTTACTTCCTGTTCGCCCATCGCGGTTTGGACTAATGGCGAGGTGCCGTTCGTACCGACCCCGCCGGATGTCGTTGACCGCATGCTTGAGATGGCGCGAGTGAGGACGGGTGATGTGGTCTACGATCTCGGCAGCGGCGATGGGCGTATTTTAATCCGGGCGGCCAAGCGCTATGGCGTTAAAGGAATAGGAATTGAAATCGATGCCGAACTGGTGCGCAAAGCCCAGAACAGCGCCATCAAGGAAAAGGTAGACCATCTGGTGGAATTTCGCGCCCAGGATGCGCTCACGGTAGATGTCTCGCCCGCCACCGTTGTCACGCTCTACATGCTGCCGGAGTTCAACGCCAAACTCAGGTCGATCCTTGAGAAACAACTCAAACCAGGATCACGGGTAGTGTCCCATGACTATGGCATTGAAGGCTGGGTGCCGGACAAAACGGAAGCAGTAAAAGGCGACTTCATCCACGATCACACTATTTTGCTTTTTGAGGTTCGCTGACGGCTAAAAGTAAGGGGAATAACCACCGTACATCATTGCCAGCCGTAAAAACGTTTGGCGTTTTCTCCCAATACTTTTGATTTAGCCTTATCCGAGACATCTTTGCGGCCACGGATGGTGGAAACGACGTGGGGAAAAATGCCGTCCCAATGGGGATAGTCGGAGGCAAAAAGGATCTTGTCGTCGCCGATGCGCTCGATCACATAGGGGAGGGTCTCCTCCTCCGGCTCCATGGCGAAAAACCAGTTGCCCTGTTTGACATACTCGCTGGGTTTTCTCTTGCATAACGGAGCTTCCACTTTTCCCCGTTTCTCCCATTCCTCATCCATCCGTTCCATCCAGTAGGGAATCCAACCAACACCGCATTCGAGAAAAGCGACGCGCAGATTGGAAAATCTCTCCGCGACTCCGCCATAGATCAAACCGGCGAATTGGATGAAGGTCTCTACCGGTCTCCCGATGGTGTGCATGTAAATAAAGCTATCGAAGCGGATCTCGCCGGCCGGACCTTCGCGTCGATTATGGACGCACAGCGGGACATTGAGCCGCTCCAACTCCTCGTAAAGCGGCCAAAAGGTCTGTGACCCCAAGTGTTCCTTCATTCCCTGGGTGGCCACGGCGATGGCGGCCAGGCCGAGCTTGCTGACGGCGCGGTTGGCTTCTTCGATGGCCGCTTTAGGGTCTTGGAACGGCAGCAGCGCTACCCCCTTGAGTCGCGGCGTCTGACGGCACACCTCGGCGATGAAGTCGTTGTACGCGCGGGCATAAGCAACCGCATAGTCGCGCTCCATCAAGCCATTGACGGCAAAGCTGCTGGTGGGAAAAAGGACGGAGATATCGATGCCCTCAATATCCATATCTTTAAGCCGTGTTGGGATGTCGTTCTCTTCGATGCCTCCCACGAGCCCGCCCATAGACGTATCGAGCCCGTCGGAGGGCAAAAGTGCCCCAGCGCGCTTGCAGTATGGCTCCGGCAGGTACTTCCGCACATCGGAGGATTTCTCGACGATATGGCCGTCTGCATCAATGGTCGCCATGGCTCATCTCCCTTTGTCGAGATATTTTTCAAATCACGACGATCGGAGTTTAGTCGGCCAAAGAATGGCTGTCAAATGGAAAAGCAGATGGAAAGTGGGTTGGAGACCTAGATGTTTCCCGATGCCTTGCTCGAGTGACTTCTAGTTCATTCGATACTCTCACGATCGGTGCCAGAGGACGCTTGGGAGCGCGTCCTCTGGCGTGCGCCTATGTCTTTAGCTGCGGCTTGGCGTTTTTTGTCGCTTCGAAGGTTCCGGCCGTCCTGACTCGACGTCGGGTGAAGCTGGAAACTCGCTTTGTTGGGGCTCCGATTTTTCCCGCAGCGTGGAAGGATTTTGTGAGGCGGGAGGGTCGATGACGATTTCCTCCGTTTTTTGCTTTTCGCAGCCAGCGAAAAACATTACCAATCCCAAGAGAACTCCGGCTATCCGGCAAGTCCAACTATTTTTCATGCGCTTTACCTCCTTTCACAAAAATTGCCGCGAATCACGTTAATCCTTAATCGCCTCAGATCAGGATTTCATGCTTGGTGATTGCGGCGTTTCACTGCGTTGCGCCTGCAGGGCCGTTGTGCGGTAGAGCTGAGTGATGGCGAGGATCCGATCGGCGTATCTCCAGGAAAGCGTTTTTTGACGATCTAATTTCCTCTGCACTCGTGTGGGCCCTTGATTGTAAGCAGTCAACGCGATTCGGATATCGCCAAACCGGTCATGGAGATAACCCAAATAATACACACCCAACTTGATGTTGAAGATCGGATCGAACAGACTCTCTGTCCCTTGCCAATGTTCCAACGCCGCCTCTTTAACGAGGTTGCCGGCGACCCACGGGAGTATCTGCATCAGTCCGTGGGCGCCCTCCTTGGAAACTGCGTTGGCTAGAAACCGGCTTTCCACGTTAATCAGCGCGAGTACCATAAGAGGATCGAGGTCGTACCTTGAGCTTTCTTCCCATAGGGTCTCGGCGAAGTTCCAATCGGAAACCTGCCCTAGGTTCACGTTGGCTGACTGTAAGATTGCGACGATGGTGAAGGTCTCCCATGTTTTGCGGTGTTGCGTGTCGTCAAAAGGCTCCAGCCGATACTCCTGGGCATCGTCCGGGATCGAGGCAATCGGGGTCGGCGGAAACATGAGGACCAGGGGTAGAATCACGCTCGCCAGCGATCGCTTAAAATTGCCATGCGGTGCCATCGTGGTTTGCTTTGCTAGCGGTGATGACGGTAGTGACCTTGATGGTGGTGATGTCCGTGGGAGAAGTGGCATCCTGAAATGGACATGATAAGGGTCAGCAACATGAGAACTACCAAAAGTTTTTGCCTTGCAATGCGAAACATCGTATCGTCCTCCTTTTTTGCTAAATCAGCCCGGGTTTGACTCCGGTCATTCACCCCGGGATCGACTCGACGCGGCTTTTAAACAAGGGCGTTTACTTGTCGGCAGCCCCTCCCCAATTGCGCACCGCACCGTGGTCACATCCTTCCCTACGGCTTATTTCGCTCCGCGTGAATCAAATTTAGGGCTTTTTGCCGTAATCCTTCGTCACGGTTAATCGCCTGAAACAGTTGATTGTAGCTCTGCGGCGTAAGGCCGAATCGCTCGAGTGCTTGCGTTACTTTTGCGTCCCCTTCCCTTTGAATCATGGCTTTTTCTTTCGGATCTTTGGCCTTGACGAGCCGCGGTTCATAAATCTGGCGTGTCTTGTGGTATGCGACATAGGCTCTGACAAAAGCGGTGAGATCTTTGTCGTTAACGGTTGTGCGCTCCGACGCGTTCGTCTTCTGAGACCTCTCCTGGGCTGTGGACGCGGGCGTCGTCGAAAGAACCGATAAAACCGCCGGCAAGCCAAACAAAACTCTGGTACATAAGACTTTGAACATGTCTACCTCCTCATTGATTTTGCTTGGGGTATAAGTCCCTTCGGGACTAAAGACTCAGATTTTTTTTCTCAGCTTTCGAAGCAATTGATCGTGACCGGCGGTTTCGAGAACGCGATTGAATTGAGCCCGGTAGTTATTTATCAAGCTGATGTTTTCGACTATGATGTCATAGACTTTCCAATCGCCGTCCACATGACGCAAATTGTAGTTAATCGAGAAATCTTCTCCTTTCGTCGTCACGACGTTCGTCATTACCTGGGCATGGTCTTTGTCTTGCTTCTCGCCGGTGTAAACAATGGCCTCTCCCTTGTAGGATTCGATTTTTTCCACATAGGTGCTTTCCAGGAGGTCTGAGAAAAGTCTGACGAACTCCTGTTGTTCCTGCGCCGTGAGGCGAGACCAGTGTGATCCCAAAGTTCTCTTGGCCATTTCCGGAAAGTCGAAGCGCGGTTGGATCGCCGCGCGCAGTCGGGTGCGCCGCTCGCTTTTTTTAGATTCCGGTTGCAGGGCAGGATCCTTGAGTATGTTAATGACTTTGTCTACGGTAATCCGGGTCCGCTCGGTGGGTGTTCCTGCGGCTGCGGTGACAGGAAGGATTAAAGATAAAATCAAGATTCCGTAAATCCGCCAAAATTTTGTCGCCATAAATTGCTACCTCCTGGGTCGTTTGTTGTGCGGAAATCACGCGCGATGCTTCGTGTAAGGCGCGGTTGATGTCATGGCGCGACGCCTTAAAATGCAACCGTCGGCGGTACAACATGTCGGAAAGGATGTCAGTCACCAGCGGAAAAATCTCGCGCCGCTGAAGGCCCGAGTAGCTCAACTCCTCGGTCAACGCGACAATCAGCTCTCCCAACGTGGTCTCGATTGATGTTTTCACCATGAGCAAACTCCGGGGCACCGGGGAAACTTACGCTTGGATTACCGCTGTAGTTGTTGCTCCCTCAAGCGCTCGTTTTCGCGCTTGAGTCTTTCAATTTCTGCCGTATTCTCTTCAATGTGACGTTGCTGTTCATGCCGCATCTTGTCTTGGCCCATGAGTTGGTCGCCGATCAAGGCGCCGCCAATGAGCCCGATGGGTCCTCCTATTAATGCACCGGCGGCAGCGTGTCCCACGGTGCTTCCGATGATGGCACCCGTGCCGGCTCCGACACCCGCGCCGATTAATCCGCCTTGCTCCCGCTTAGTCAGCGGTTCGGAGCAGCCCAAGCTTAGAGACACGAGCAATGACAAAAAGATGATACCGATGAAACTTTTTGTTGTTTTCATACATACCTCCTAAAATGTGTTATCGCTGTTTACTGAGAGCAACGGTACAAGTAATGGAATCGTTGCTGCAGAGCCCAATTGATGGCTTGCGATGGAATACCGTAGGGAGTGATCTGGGTCGATGATCGCAGATGGTTGCTTGCTATTGAATAAGCCACTCCTGCGGTTTTCCGTATAGTGGTTTTCTCATCGTGTGTCCGCAAACTTCGTACCAATCCGAGCGTCACATGGCTGAGTCGCCGTACTTAAACGCAAATTGCGACAAGGACGATTTTAGCCAGACAGTAAAGTGTAGGGAATTTCATACGTGAAAAAGTGCGGATTCGAAAAAATATTTTCTAAGTCCAACTCTTGCCCTGTAGGAGATTTCCTACTCCATTTTGACTGTGCAAAAACGGCGCATAATCCACCGCGCGAATTACTGGGACTTTCAACCTTCGATTATCGGGCGGAAATCGAGAGAATCATAAACACTCACGGATTTAAGTCTTGTTCGGCGAGATATGGTCCATGAGTCCGTCAGGTTTACCTGCAGGGCATGGCTGGCCAGTCGGCGAAGTGACCCATCAAACTCCTGGCGGAAACGAATTGAGTGACAGAATCACTACGCCACATGACCGAATATTTTTCTCATCGCGGTGCGACGGCAACCGCGCGCTGCCTTGCAGTAGGACAGTCGAATCAGTATTCGACCTGTTGGCGCCGTAGTCGCTCGATGTCCTGGCGGTTGCGGTTAATATCGGCTTGATTGCTTTGAATCTGCTGCTCTTGGCGGTGGCTTGTGTTTTGTTGAGCCTGGAACTGATCGCCGATGAGCGCGCCGGCGCCGAGCCCGAGGCCGCCACCGATTGCCGCACCAGCGCCCGGATGACCAACGGCCGCGCCGACGATTCCACCGGCGATTGCGCCGCCGAGGGTGCCGATACCGGCGCCTTTTTCACGTGTGGTCAGAGCTCCGCCAGAGCAACCTGAAAGTAAAAACATCCCCGCCAAAAAAACCATTAGGGTTGCGCGTGGCATTGTCTTAGCGACTTCCATATACATACGCTCCATTTCAGATTTGGTTCCACTTAGGTTATTTCTTGCCGCCCTTAGAGGCTTTGTTTTTATGCTCAGCTCCTGCTTTTTTGGCTTTGCTCTGCCGCGCTTCGTGAAGTTCATGGCGCTCTTCGGCGCGCACCCAACCTCGTTCCGGATCCGCAAACCATTGGGCGTTGGTGTTTGCCTGGCCCTTTGCACTCATGTGGGTGCTTGCTTGGCCGCTGCCCCGGGAAGATTCGCTCTTCGCTTGGGCCGCCACCGCTGAACTTTGAGTGAGGTAAAACGATAAAGCGCTCAACAGGGCGAAAATCGTTACATATTGAAGTCGTGCCATGAGCATCCCCCATTACGATACCGCGATCTTACCTGAACCATTGTTGCTCACACTGGGAAGTGAGGGGATCTCATGCACGAGTCCGCGAGCGGCTTCTTCAATTTGGGGCAATGAATCGGAGAAACGACGAAGCATGGCATTGAGAATTGCCAAGATGGCAACGTAATTGGGTGGTTTCATAATTTACTCCTTTGTCTCTTGATCGCTCCGGGATGATAGAAGGAGCAACGACTATGCCAGGAGATTATCGATTTAAAATCAACTGGTTAAAGGAGTCGCGGGAGCTTCGGGAAGAGTAATAATTGAGTGGGGCGGGGAAAAATTACGCTTTGTTATAAAGCGCCAGCTTGGCATTCAAAGTCTTGGGGGTGATACCGAGCAGACGAGCAGCCTGAGTCTTATTACCTTCGCTAGCACCTATAGCCCGTTCAATAGCTATGCGTTCCGCTTCTGCAAGAGAAAGAGGCGCCCCCTCGGCTTTCTCATCCACCACAGGTGCCAGGCAGAACTGTTGCAAGTCAGTTGTCGTCAGACCTGGACCGGGGGCCAGGACGATTAGTCGTTCCATGGCGTTGCGAAGCTCCCGTACGTTACCCGGCCAGGAATGCGATCGCAAAGCGAGGGCAAAATCGGGCGTCAACGGCGGTAGCGGGCGTTTATATTTTTCGGCGAAGGATTCGAGAAAAAAACCTGCAAGGAGCGCTATATCCTCTTGTCGTTCTCGAAGCGGCGGTAGCTCCAGATGAAAAACGCTCAAGCGATAAAACAGATCCTGTCTCAGTTTTCCATCCTTGACGGCTGCGGCGGGGGAGCGGTTGGTGGCGGCCACGACTCGCACCGAAACCGCAATATTGGTGTTTCCGCCTATGCGCCGCACCTGTCCTTCCTCCAGAACACGAAGAAATTTGGGCTGCACCTCGGCGGCCATTTCGGTGATTTCATCGAGGAAGAGAGTCCCCCCGTCGGTCTGTTCAAAACAGCCTTGGTGACGCTCTATGGCGTTGGTGAAGGCGCCTTTTTCATGCCCAAAAAGTTCGCTCTCCATGAGAGTGGGCGAAATGGCCGCGCAGTTAAGCGGCAAGAACGCGCCGTCGCGCCGCGGCGAAAGGTCGTGCAGCGTGCGCGCGACCAATTCCTTGCCTGTACCACTTTCCCCGCTGACCAACACCGCTGCATCGGTCGCTGCCACCTGGCTCAATCTCTGGTATAGCTGCCGCATGGATGACGATTTGCCGATCAAGGCACCGTAGGATCCCAGGGGCGATTCCAACCGCTGCCTTAGCGCGGCGGCTTCGCGGGCCAACGATGCTTGTTCGAGTCCTTTTCCGAGCACGGCGCGAAGTTTCTGTGGCTCCAAAGGCTTGGTCAAATAATCGTAAGCGCCGAGTTTGATGGCCTGGACGGCGCTTTCAATGGTTGCCTGGCCGCTGAGAAAAATAATCGCGACTTGCCTTGCGCGCTCGCCCAGTGTTTGGACAAACTCAATGCCCGTCATACCGGGCATCATCAGGTCGGTGACAATGGCGTGCGGCAATGCATCGTTGCAACTTTGGAGCGCCGTTTTGCCATCGACGACGGCGACGGCGCTGTAGCCCCAGCTTTGCAGCAAAGCCGTCAGCCCGTCGCGGGTGGCCGCATCGTCATCCACCACCAGGACCGTGGCGCGCGTTGAGGCCATCGCTAATCCGCCTCCAAAGGCAACGTTAAGCGAAAGGTCGCCCCTGTGCCCTGGCCGTTGCGATCTTGATAGACCAAAGATCCACCATGGGACTCGACGATCAGCTGGCTCAGTGGCAAGCCAATGCCGCTGCCGCCGATCTTGGTGGTCTTGCCGAACTCAAAGAGTTCCGCCCGTCGTTCCGCGGCAACACCCGCGCCGGCATCGCTGATATCGATGGTGAGATGATAATCGTCTCTCTTGGCCGTAATGCAGATCTCGCCCCCATTGGGCTGTGCCTCCATGGCGTTGCGCAAGAGATTGTCAAAGCTCTGGCGTAGCCGCGCCGCATCACCCTGAGTAAGCCAGGGACCGGCGGGAAGATTTTTGATGAGCGAGATTTTTTGCCCCGCGCATTGCGAAGCGATGGCTTCGAGACTGGCGCCGATGACTTCGGAGATGTCGAATGGTTTTCGTTCCATGGTAACCGGCGCCGAGTAGTCCGAAAAATCATGCACTATACGATCCACTTGCCGGATGCTCGACTCGAGGGCGGCGATGCATCGCTCTGATTGATTTTCGGTTCCGTTGGTAGCTTGATTCGTGTTGCGTAGAATTTCGAGGTGGATGGCCAGGGCGTTTAGCGGGGTGCGCACTTCGTGCGCCAAAGTGCGCGCGGCGATAGCCAGGCGCTGCACCGGTCCGGGAACCGCGGTATGCTTACGCTGCTTCATCACCAGGCGATCGATGAGGTCTAGGCTCTTTCCTACCTCGTCTTGACTCGCGTACTCGGGGCGGATTTGGTAGGTGCCGGCTTCGGCCTGACGTAAGGTGTCGCTGATGAGCCGGAAACGTCGGGTGTAAAGCGCGGTGGTCAGGAATGCGCTGAATAACGCGACAACGCCTCCAAGTGCAAATAAAAGAGTCAATTGCCGCCATAGCCCTGAAAGCATTTCCGTCCAATCAGCGGGATTTATCCATAACCGCAGCCCTCCTGGTCCCTTTACTCCGCTTGGCATCTGCAGCGGTACCAAAACATCATAGTAGGTCAATTTTCCGTAACGCTGGGTATCGACTGTAGTGATGCCGCGGCGCAGGTTCTCGCTGACCCTGCGGTCGGTCAGCGCCTCGTCCTTTTCATGGCCCATGGAGCTGTATAGAACCTTGCCATCGTCGTTGATAACCCACATCGCCTCGATGCTGCCGCTACGGTCGATGAAAGCGCGCATGAGACCTTTGACTTCTGTGGTTCGGGAAGGCGTGCGGTTAGTTCGAGCTCCAGCTGACGGCGCGGGCTTGTTTTTAGGGAATATATTGCCGAGAAAGCCCCAAAACGAGGAGGCCTGGGCCTGAGATGGGGCCGTTCTGTCGCGCTCGACGGGTCGCTGGCGCAAGCTATCGGCCAGGGCGATCTCGACCTGGCGGGCCATCAAGAGGGCGGTTTGCAGTGTCGCTTCCGTGGTGAGCCGGCGGGCCACCAGCCATACTCCGGCGGCAAAGAGGCCGAAAATGACGGTAATTGTGGCGAGAAACACCACGATCTGTTGCTGGCGCAGGCTCATCTCCCTAATAGGATACCAGATCGCGCAAAATCAGAAAAGTTTGGCCTCCGCAGTCCAAGGGGGCCGCCTTGCGCTGCTCATGCCTTTGTTGCATAGTAAAAATCTATGTTGCGGGACAGTTATCGTCGTCCGATCAAAGATCTGCGGATATCGGTGACCGATAGATGCAATTTTCGCTGCATTTATTGTATGCCACTGGATCAATACGAATGGATCGACAAAAAAGAAATCCTTACCTTCGAGGAAATTACCAGATTAGCCAAAATCTTAGTTGGGATCGGGGTCGAGAAAATCCGGCTTACCGGCGGCGAGCCGCTAGTTAGAAACAACCTCGATCATCTGGTCGCCAAACTTTCGGCCATTGATGGCATACAAGACCTCTGCCTGACCACCAACGGAGCTCTTTTGGGCGAAAAGATCGAAGCCCTCAAAGGTGCCGGACTCCGCAGAGTCAATATCAGCCTGGATACATTGGTTCCAGAGAAATTCAAGCAGATGACCAAGCGAGGAGATCTCGCAATGGTGCTCGACGGAATCTTTGCGGCCAAGAATCATGGACTTCGCCCGATTAAACTCAATGCGGTGATCGAACGGGGAGTCAATGACGACGATATTATTCCGCTCGTCGAATTTTCTCGAGAGCATGACTTTGCTATCCGTTTCATCGAATATATGGACGTCGGTAATGCCAATAATTGGACCTCAGAGAAATTGGTTTCAAAGAAAGAGATATTGGCGAAGGTTAATGCTCGTTTTCCTCTGCGAGAGGTCGGCCGTGACCAGGGCAGCGCTCCGTCAGTAGATTATAAATTCATGGACGGGATAGGCGATTTAGGCGTCATTGCCTCGGTCACCGAGCCTTTCTGTTCAAGCTGCACTCGCATACGATTGACAGCGGATGGAAAATTAGTGACCTGCCTGTTCTCGCAAAGCGGTCACGACATAAAAGCCCTGCTACGGGGTGGCGCGTCGGACGCAGAGATTGTCAATCGGGTCGGTTCAATCTGGAGAGAGCGCACCGACCGCTATTCGGATGAACGCCTCGAGGCTCTGCGCTCATCGGACTACGATCCCAAGAGTCATAAAAAAATAGAAATGATCTCCCTGGGCGGGTAACCTGCCCTCGCTGCGCGAGAAATCTCAAATAGCAGATCTCAAATTTCAAACTTACCTTTTGCAATTTGCTATTATGAAGCGGTTTTTATTTGTGCCGCAGTTCCGTAACCGTTAGTTAGTTCTCACTGAAAAAGTCCTTTTTTTCTCGGTCAGCTCTAGCAACTTGTGGTACACATAAGGTCATGCGTACATCCATATCCCATCAGTTTAGTTTTGGCGACGGCTTCATCGATC
>Ga0187893_10001809_pt1 | contig 49351 bp, 32 predicted proteins | sample MA1701074metaG_FD_139574 | JGI IMG/M metagenome (GOLD analysis project Ga0187893, IMG submission 139574) | White microbial mat communities from a basaltic lava cave in the Kipuka Kanohina Cave System on the Island of Hawaii, USA - MA170107-4 metaG ... | reverse complement strand
TTGACCGGGCCGCGCAGCTTGGTGATGTCCCAACTCCACACTTGATTCGGCGCCGTCGCCAGCAGTTCGGGCTTTCGATAGGGCGGGTGGATGAGATGGTCGCGGCGCTGGCGGGTCTCTCCTTCGGCACTGTAACATTATCTGTGTAAATTGTTTTGGCTGCTGTTGTGTGTTGAAGCCGCTGTTGGCGTCCGGCACCGCGAGGTCCCGGCAGTGATGAGTGGGGAAAGGGGGCACATTCGCTTTCCCCACACCCCTTTTCGCCCGCAGTAAAAGGGGCCCTCGATAGGGGACATTTCTAAAGAGGCTTGACAGCGGTCTTTCCGGCGCGGTTGACTTGCGGAAGACCGCACTCTAGCATGGATGAATCGCCCCAGGAGGATTGTGGCGCCGAACCCAGTTCCGGTTACCCCTGAAGAAATCATCGACCGGGTCCTCGAAGAGATGGAAGCCGAGCTGGCTCCGTCACGTTACAGTATCTTTGTTCGAAGCGTTTACCACGTATTCCTGCAAGCGGCGGAGTTTGAGCGGATGCGGTCTCTGTTCCACCACATTAGAGAGGAGGGCGAACGGGCGCTCGATGACCGGCTCCAGGCCCTCAACAAGAAACGCCGCTCCATCCGGGACGCGGTTTTCGGCGGAAGCCGCAACCGCATGTACCGGCGCGTGGGCAATGACGGATGGAAGATCGAGTTCTATGAAAACAGGGATCCAGAGGATGCGGACAGTCCGCTGATCATCCACTCCCTGTTCGCCGAGCCAAAAGCCCAGGAAGAGCGAATGGGGCAGAGGACGGAGCGTGTAAGCCGCAGAATGGCGGACGGCACCTGGCACACCACCACCAGTTCGAGTCCGCGGGCGCCTGGTGACACTTTGCCGATGCAGCCGTCTTTGTATGCAGTCATTGAATTCGAGGACGACCGGGGAAAACAGCAATTTGAAATGGCAAAGACATTCATCCGGATCGGCCGCAAGGTTCAGGACGAGGGGCTGCGAAAAACGATCTGGGTGGACCTGGCTCTGGAAGTGAATACCAATGTCAGCAAGGAACATTGCGAGATCCGCTGGGACGAGAAGGCGCGCCGCTTCTTTATCAAGGATTTGAGCAAGTTCGGAACCTGGGTAAACGGCGAGCGTGTGGCTGCGGAAACCGAAGTTGCGTTGCCGGGTCAGGCGACGCTCGTTTTAGCGAACACGGTAACCCTGCAATTTCGTCCTAAACTTTAAATGGACAAGCTGCATACGGCACGGCTGCTGCTGCTGGCACTCTTGATTCTGGCGGGAGCTTTGTTCGCGCTGGCATGGCGCGGCGAGGATTGATGTGAGGCGAATTCGATTTCTTTCGGAGCCCGATACGCATCCGGGGCATGCGCGCCGGAACAACGAGGACGCCGTTCATGCCGACGACGAGTTGGGCGTGTATTTCGTCGTGGACGGCATGGGCGGACAGGCGGCGGGCGAAAAGGCGGCCGAAATCGCTTTCGACACACTGAAAGGACGGCTGGAGCGGCTTAGCGGCAGCGCCGAGCGCCGCATCAAGGAAGCTATCGCCCTGGCCAACAACGCAATTTTTGAAGCAGCCGAAAAGCGCCCCGACTGGAGCGGAATGGGGTGTGTACTTACGGTGGCGGTAGTCGAGGAAGGCATGGCCTGGTACGGACACGTGGGCGACACGCGCATGTACAAAATCCGAGGGGGCCGCATCGACAAGATTACGCGCGATCATTCGCCGGTTGGGGAGTTGGAAGACGCCGATCCGCCGAAGATCAGCGAAGAAGAGGCGATGAGTCATCCGCGCCGCAATGAGGTGTACCGGGATGTGGGCTCAAAGCCGCGCGACCCGGATGAAGCGTTCTTTATCGACTCCGGGCACGTTACGCTCGAGCCGGACGCCGCGCTGCTGCTTTGCTCCGATGGACTGACCGACGTAGTGACCAAAGCCGGCATTCTGGAGATCATTGAGGAGTGCGCGGGCAACCCCAAACAGGTAACCTCGCGGTTAACCGCGGCGGCCAATGAAGTTGGCAAGGATAACGTATCGGTTGTCTATGTAGAGGGAGAAGAGTTTGCCGCGTCTTCGGGGCGGCCTGGCTGGTCCGTGGCTCCGCGCATCGGATTGCCTTTAGATTCCGGGCGGCACAGCCATGGGAGCGATACCACCGAATCGCTGCAGCTTCCCCGCCTGTCCAATGAAGGGCAAACGGCCACGGCCGACACCATCCGGCAACGCAAGGCGCTGCTGCCTGTAATCGGGTTGGTGTTCCTGGCCGGATTTGCGCTCGGGGGCGGCGCCGACCGTTTTTTCCAGCAGCGTTCCGCGCCGCGAATCATTGAAGTGGGACCGGGCGGCCACGCTTCGATTTCCCTGGGGCTGGAGCATGCACGCCCGGGCGACACGGTTCGCGTGGCGCCTGGCGACTATCGTGAAGTACTGCGGCTGCGGCAGGGGGTGCATGTGGAGGCCGCCGGTGCCGGCCCCGTGGTGCTGTACGGTCCCAACAATCCACAAGAGACTGCCGTGCTGGCCGCCGGGATCACGGGCGGGAAGCTCTCCGGATTCCAGATTCGCGCCGAGGACTCCAAGGGCTTCGGGCGCGGGATATTGATAAAGGACGCCGATATCGAGATGGAGCGGCTGGAAATCAGCGGGACGTTAGTATGCGCCGTCGAGTTCTCCGGCCGTTCGAAAGGCAGGCTTTCGGCCAGCTCCCTGCACCGCAATGCCGGCGCCGCGATAGAGATTGGCGGGGAAGCTGCGCCGCTGATCGAGCATAATCTTTTCCTTACCGGCAACGGTTCCGGCGGGGCCAGCCCCCATATTCAGGTCCGTTCCGGCGCGAAGCCGGTAATCCTGCGCAACACATTTTTTTCGCCGGGCGGAGAAAGCATATGGGTGGCCGGCGTCCCGGACCCGAGCTGGGAATCGCAGAACCTGTTCGTCGATCGTAAGGCGGAACGCCCCGTCAGCATCCGTATGCCGGCGCCGGAGCGTTTGCCACGCCAGGAGGGGAAGCGATAATGCGCGGGCAGTTTTTGCATTTCGATGTTATCAGCTTCCTGGGGCAAGGCAGCTTCGGTTCTGTCTGGTATGCGCGCAATTCGCGTGACGGACGCCAAGTTGCCCTGAAGCTGGTGGAAAAAGGAGAAGGAGAAGACCAGCAGCTCAAATACGAGGCGGAAGTTTCCGGAGCGCGTCTGCAAAAGGAACTCATGGATCCGGGCGGCTGCCTGGTGAAGGTATTCGACTTCGGCACCGATCCGCAGACGGGCACTTTCTACATCGAGATGGAGTATGTCGATGGCGAGAATCTGTCCGCGCTGATTGCGCGGCGGGTTTCCACGTCCGAAGCTGCCAGAATCGCCTTCAGCCTTTGCGAGCTGCTGGAATGGCTGGGATCGAAAAGCGTGATCCACGGCGACATGAAGCCAAGCAATGTGCGCATTCAGAGCGGCTCCGGTAAAGTACGCGTTCTCGATTTCGGCATCGCGCGCGCCCTCGATAGAACGAAGGTCACGGTGAAATTCAACAGCCCGGTGTATACTTCGCCGGAACGATTGTCGACGGGCAAAGCGGATTCGAACTCGGACCTGTGGTCGGTGGGGGTGATTCTCTACGAGCTTGCCGCGGGGAAGAACCCGTTTCAGGATGAGAATTACGAATTAATGAGGGACCGCATCCTGCTGCGGCCGCTGCCCTCGCTGCCCGAGAGCTGTCCGGCGGGGTTGCGGCGCATCGTCACGCGCATGCTGGCGCGCAATCCCGCGCAAAGGTTCGCTAATCCGGCCGAAGCCAAGGCAGCGATCAAGGCTTTTCTGGACGATCCCACGGCAGTCTCTTCCGCCGGCGGCGATGAGACGATCTACGTTCCTCCGGCGTCCGGCGAGGAAACCAAGCGTACCAACGCGCCACCACCTCGAAAGCGCGACCCCATGCTGGCTCCACGCGTCCGGTATTCTTTCGCGGCGATTACCGGCTTGCTGTTCCTGATCCTGTCGGTGACAGCATACCGGACCCATTCCGCGGGGCAGCGGCTGTCCCAGGAAATTGAAAAGGAACATTTCAAAGATGCCGATGAGGCCTGGAAGCGTTACGAAGCGCTGCGGGAAGGCAAGATGTTTCCGAGTCTGCTTTGGCAGGCGCGCCGGTCGCTAAAGAAGTCTCTAGTGGAGGCGGCATTCGACTATATCGATGAATACCGGACGAGCGAGAATCCGACGGTTGCGGAAGCACAGTGGAGAATTGGTTTGACACACTTGTCGCGGGCGCTGGATCTGGACGCAGCGGATACAAAGGTGAGGGCGGCGATGAGGTTGTGCGAAGGGCACCTCGCGCGAATCCAGGTGGCTTCCTCGGCCGCGCGCAGAGACCCGGCGCTCAAACAAAGGTATAGCAACACGGCTTCTCAAAGATTCCTGGACGCGGCGGCGATGGATACAAAGTGGCCCGATCCGTATCTCGGGCTGGCCCGGCTGTATTCTTACGATGCACCCGATCTGGATCAGTCCATTGAGGCATTGGACAAAGCCCAGCAGCGAAGCTTTGTGCTTCGAAAGCGCGAGAAAGTACAACTGGCGGACGGATACTTGAGGCGCATCGATCAGTACTGGACGATTTCGCGGACGCTGCGCGAAATGCCGGAACAGGAGAAACGCCGATTGGAGAAGGCTCAATCGGATTGCCAGGCTGGGGCGCGGCTGTACGACGACGCCGGAGTCTGGGGAAACGCAGTCGAGAACCAAAGCCGTCTGACGAAGCTGTGCCAGATCATCGCGTCGCGGGTTGAGGAGTTGCAGCAGCCCGCCGCGACGCCGGTAGCCCAATGAGCATTGCGCGAAAAGAGCGCGAAAGGCTGGCATGGCGCCGCCGCGACAGGGAACGTCTGGAATCGGCCGCCGGGCGGCGGCGCGAGCTGGTATTGCTGCTTGCCGCCAGCATCGTAACGGTGACGGCGCTGGCGCTGGCCTATTTCGCGCAGACGGCCCGCCTGGGCGATATCGAAAAAGACCTCGCCGATGGCCGGGTGCTGACGCTTCAGGAGAACACCACGCAGGAAAGAATCGCCCGGCAGCTCCGGATTCTGGACCTCGCCCAAGACCGCCAATATGCGGCGGAGCGGATCAGGCTTGCGTTGCGCCAGCAGAGAATCCGGTCGCATACGGGCGCGATCACGCGGATTCTGGTCTCGGAGAAAGACGTGGAAGGGCGGCATGGCCTTGTGGATTTGCCGCGCAGGCTGGAGGAAGCGCGGCTCCGGGCCGAATCGCGGGAGGCGGAACGGCGGCGCAACGCATCATGGTTGCGGCGGCTGGATGACTTGGTTCAGGGGAAGCTGTTCGGAACCAGCCCGATCGAGGTCCGCGTGACATTGTTGAGCGGCCCGCAGTTTGCCGCTTTCAAGCCCGCCATCGCCGTGCGGGAGCCGGCAGGCTATCGCGCGACTCTGCTGATTTGGGGCGGCCTTTTTCTTCTTGCCTTCTATGCAGTGCATCTGTATTGGAGGCTGAGCGGGTTCGCCGGGGACAACCTGCTTCTGCCCGTGGCGCATTTGCTTACTGGTCTGGGGCTGGCGCTGATGGTGAGCCTGCGCGACCCGGTGCGCGATACCATGCTGTTCCGTGAATTTGCACAGGGTGTCTTGGGCGGCTGCATTCTGATGGCGATTTGTTCGAGCCTGGATTACGAACGCCTCGCCAGACGGTACACGTATCTCCCTCTGGCGGCAGCTTTCTTACTTGCGCTGCTATTGATGTTTTTCGGCAGTGGACCGGGGGGCAGCGACGCGAAGGTGAATCTGGGTTTCTTCCAACCCGCGGAAGCGATTCGGATTCTGCTGGTATTCTTCCTTGCGGGTTACTTCGCAAGCCATTGGGACGCGCTGCGCGAAATGCGGCAGCAGAAGGGACCGCTAGCCGGGCTGGCCCACCTGTTGCACGTTGCGCGTTACGACTACACACTGCCGGTGTTTGCCGGAGTTGCCGTGTCGCTGTGCTTATTCGTGGCGCTGCGGGACATGGGGCCCGCTCTTGTGGTGGGCGTGCTGTTTCTGGGTTTGTATAGCGTCGCGCGCAACAGTTTCCGGCTGGCGGCCGCCGGCCTGCTCGCCGTGATTACGGCGCTCGGGGCAGCGAGCGCGCTCGGCTGGCCCGATACGGTGAGTAACCGCGTAGAAATCTGGCTCTCCGTTTGGAACAACCACGTTCGCGGGGGAGACCAGGTGGCCCACTCGCTTTGGTCGTTTGCGACCGGAGGCGTGACGGGAACCGGGCTCGGACTGGGAAGCCCGCAATCGACGCCTGCCGGCCACACGGATTTGATTCTGTCCGTGCTCGGGGAGCAGATGGGATTCTTCGGCCTGCTGAGCGTGGTGGGCTTATTCGCTTTCGTGTGCCTTCGATGCCTGCGCATTGCGCTTCGCGCGCCGGGCGTGTACTCCTTCTTTCTGGTCTTCGGCCTGATGCTGATTACAGCGGTGCAGATATTGCTGATTGCGGGAGGGGTGCTTGGTTTGACGCCTCTGTCAGGCGTGGTTACGCCGTTTCTGAGCTACGGACGGTCATCCATGCTCGCCATGTTTACGCTGCTGGGAATCGTGCTGGCCGTCTCCAGCCGTCAGGCGCGAGACCAGCGAAGCCATTTCGGCAAGCCTGCTGCGTGGTTATCGGCAATGCTCGGCGCAAGTGGAATCACCGTGCTTGCGGCCGCGGGATGGCATCAAGTGGTCCGGGCGGATGAGACGCTCATTCGCGGGGCGCTGGTTGTGAACGCCGACGGCGCTCGGCGTTACGAATACAATCCTCGTATCTCCGCCGCCCTTCGCATGATTCCCCGCGGCGACATTTACGACCGCAACCGCCTGGCGCTGGCAACCAACGATTACGCCAAAGTGGAGGAGAATCGCGCGAAATACGGGTCCCTGGGAGTGCGTATTGAAGAGACCACATCGCGGCTGGACCGGCGTCATTACCCGCTGGGGCCTCCGATGTTTTACGTCTTGGGGGATACGCGCACCTGGCTCAAGCGAGGCGCGCGCAACACGGCGTTTGAAGAATCGCGCTCCGGGCGCAGGCTGCAAGGCTTTGACGACGGCGTGAGCGTGGAAGAGGAGAAAGACGGGACGGAACGGATCGTTCGCCGCCTCAAGTTCGATTACAGCGAGCTGATTCCACTGGTGCGGCACCGCTGGGAACCCGATCATCCGCAAGTGAAAACGCTGCTCGAGCGGCCGCGTGACGTGCGCATTCCGATTGACGCCCGGCTGCAAATGCGCGCTTCGGCGATTCTGGAGAAAAACTTGCGGGCCATGAAGCTCGAAAGAGGGGCCATCGTGGCACTTGATGCGGCCACTGGCGATCTGCTCGCTTCGGTCAGCTATCCCTGGCCGTCGCTTTCGCAGATTTCGCACTTCCAATCGAATAATCCCGCGGCGGTTTCCGAGGAGTTGATCCTTGACCGGGCGCGCTACGGGCTCTATCCACCGGGATCATCATTTAAAGTCGTGTCGGCGATTGCCGCGCTGCGGAAGAACCCGGCGCTGCTCGAGCAACACCATGAGTGCGTGCGCTTACCCGACGGCCGTGTTGGCAATAAAGTACGCGGATTCGGGCGGCCTATTCGCGACGATTTGCTGGACCGCAATCCGCACGGCCGGCTCAAGCTGACCGATGCGCTGGTCGTTTCCTGCAACGCATATTACGCGCAACTGGGGCAATATGACGTTGGCCCCGCGGCGCTGCTGGAAACAGCTTCGCTGTTTGGCATTCCGGTGGCGAATCCCAATACGCCTGTCGAGCTTCGCAAGCTATTGCCGCAGGCCTCCTATGGACAAGGCGAAGTTGTGGCATCGCCGCTTCAAATGGCCCGCGTGGCGCTTTCGATCGCCTCGCCTGGTTCGATCCGGCTGGGGCGGCGAACGCTCGAAGAAGAGCGGGAGGAGCTGGACCCGCCGCAGCGAATTCTCTCACCGGAACTGGCCGGCAGGATCGGCGCAGCCATGCGCGGGGTAGTGACACAGGGTACCGGGAGGGCCGTAAATCTGGCGCACGTGGCGGTGGCCGGCAAAACGGGAACCGCGGAGGTGGGTGGAGACCGGAAATCGCATGCCTGGTTCATCGGCTATGCCCCGCACGGGGAAAACAGCGGCAAGATTGCTTTCGCCGTGCTGGTGGAAAACGGAGGATATGGGGGCCGGACCGCCGCTCCCATCGCCGCGCAGTTGGTGGAGGCGGCGCGGCAGCTTGGGCTTTTGGAGCAGCAAACACCATGAGATGGCTGGACGATCTGGAAAATTGGTTCGGCGCGCGCGTTCAAAAGCTTGCTCATCCGGCGGGCGGCGCTTCCCAGATGAGCCTGCTGGAAATCTGCAAGGAAATTCAAAGCCAGATTCGCGACAAGATTATTGCGCAGGACAAAGGCATACGAGTGTTCCCTTACACCAGGGTGGAGATCGATGTTTTTGCAGGAAACGAAGAGCAGCAGGCCACTTATGACGCGGTGCTGAACGGCGAGGAGCCGTTCCGGCTGCGTATTCTTGAAATGCTTGCCGCGGAGGAGTGCCGGTTACATGCTCTGGAATTCGTGGTGAGCGTTGCAGTGGGCGGCCTCGAGAACGCAAGACCCTTCGCTATTCGTTTCCTGCGCACAGCTCCCGGCGCGGAGCGGAAACAGCGTCCGCGCGCGAGGTTAGTGGTGATCAAGGGGGAGGCGGAGATTCGCGAATTGCTTGTCGAAACGGCGCGAGTCAACATCGGACGCCTGCGGGAAGTGGTGAGCGCCAGCGGCGTGGTGATCCGGCTGAACGACTTGCCATTCACAGAATCCGAAACCACGATCGCGCGCGAGCACGCCTACATCCGCTGGGATGCGGTCAGCGGCCGCTATCTGCTCTTCGATTATCTGAGCGGCGGGCGCGGCACGCGGTTGTTCCGGGATGGCGAGTCGATTTTGTTGCCGCGGGGGAACAGCAAAGGGTACGGACTTCAGCCGGGCGATGAGATTCATCTGGGAATGGCTCGCATCCTGTTCGAATTGATTGAATAATTCGCGAAGCTGTTTTCCAGACCAACCACTGCATCCTGGTCTCCGCAGTGGAGCCGGTACGCCCGCGGATGATCACGATGCACGACCGTCTGCTCGCCTTTGCTCGCGACGAACGTAGTCTCGATGCGCTCGCCGAGTTGCCGAAGTCTCTGGACAGCGCGCAGCAGGCGGCTCGGGATCCGGTTGGCTGTACGCAAGGATCAGATCGTGGTCCCTATGAACCACTCCGACCGATTGATGCCTTCAGCCTGATGTGGACGAACGAAGGGTTCATGCCGCCACCGCAGACCCGTAGCCCCACAGCGGCGCGTGCGCGTAATCACAAGATTCACGGCACTTTCGGTAATAATAAAAATACTGTGGGGCGCTGTTTAACTCATTTGAAAGGGCAATCTCATGACGCCATCTGGGAAGCCTCGCAACTTAGTCTTGTGCGCCGACGGCACCTGCAACGCGTTTGGTCATTCGCACTCAAACGTATCGCGATTACTTGAGTGCATCGACCTCGATAAGCCCAGCGTGCAGCAGGTGTGCTACGACCAAGGTATCGGCACGAGTCGCGGAGAGAACGAGCGAATCAGGACCATACTCAAATGCCCCGCAGCACTCCGCGTGCTTCCCCCGCCGGACGACACTTGGTGGCGTCCCACACGATGGTTCTCGAAGATTAAGTCGATGACACACGGCTACGGTCTCGAGACTAACGTTGCTCAGTTGTACGAGGCTGTGGCGGAACTGTACGAAACTGGTGACCGCGTTTTTCTGTTTGGGTTCAGCCGTGGCGCATTTACGGTCCGTGCGCTGGCCGGCCTGATCTGGCGCTACGGTATCCCGTCAGTCGAAAACAGGCGCCGGGCGGCCAAACTATTTGGGCAGGCCTGGCCTATGTTCATTGCGGGGTTCCAAGATGAAGGCGGGGTTCACGCGAAGAGAGCTGAACAGTTCTTCGAACGCGAGGGTCAGAGGGAGTGCCCTATTCATTTCATGGGTCTCTGGGACACCGTCAAGTCGTACGGGGGCCTTTCCCCTACGATTCTGCCTCACCTTCGCCACAATCCCAGCGTGAAAAACGTGCGCCACGCCCTGGCCCTGAACGAGCGCCGCGCGTGGTTTGAAGTGACCACTTGGGGTTGGCTGGACTTAGACCGCGAACCTGAGGCCGCTTTTTCTCGGCTCATTGACGCCGAGATCCATGAGATCAAAAAGCAAAACATCGTGGAGGTGTGGTTTTCCGGCTGCCACTCGGACGTTGGCGGGGGAGATCGGTGCAAAGTGAGCAACGCGACCGCGGAAATAGCTCTCCGGTGGATGCTTGGCGAGGCGAAGCAGGAGGAACTGCTGCTGAATGCCGCCGGCAACGACGTGCTCGCGGTGCCACGGTCTCAAGAGCGCCCACGGCTGTGCGAGTCGCGCAACCTGTTCTGGAGACTTGTCGAACTGAAGCAACGGAAATGCATTGACAACTCCGGCCGATGGCCCACGACATTGACTGCCAAGCGAGGCGCCTCGCCCCGCAAGCCGCTTGATTCCGCGCGTGACGGGACGATCTGGTATCACGAGAGCGTCGAGGACTTGTCGCAGTTCGGCACGATCCCAGCCCTGACTAAGCTGAAGCCCTATTCCACGAAACGAGCGCCAGCCGCGCCCAAGAAATAGGTCCGGCCGTTTTGGCGCCTGCCGAGTGCATTGTGGTGTCATGAGCGACACCGTCATCGAGGCGAAGCGGGCCAACCCGAAAGCAGACGAGTGGGCCGAACGAATCGCTGTACAAGAACGCACGCTTCGCGGATGACAAAGGCATACCAGTGTTCCCTTACACCGGTCGGAGATCGATGGGTGTGCTACCCTATAGGTTTCTTGGTAGAGGCGCGGCGGCCATCAGTATCCGTGCTCTAAGTTCCGGGCAGTTCCGGAGAAGCGGAGAAAGGGGCCGAATTGCAGTAACCGCCGAAATCGCCGTTCGAGCCTGCCGGACGGGGGTTGGGGAACCGGGCTAAATCCCGCTCACTGTCATCCGATGGATCGGGTGGAGCGCTATCGGGAAGTGACGTTCGCGCCAGCCGCAGACTCTCTTCTCCCGCCTTCCATTCGATTCCGGCATAAGCAGGAACTGATGAACGTCGTCGAACTCACGCGCGCACTGGTGGACATCGAGTCGGTTACGGGAAACGAACTCGAAGTGGGCCACTACCTGTCTGCCTTGCTGCAGGACCTTTGCGACCGGCATCAAGGCCGGTTGGAACGCACGGAAGTGGAGCCGCGCCGGTTCAACGTCTTCGCTCATTGGGGAGAGCCGGCCGTCACTTTTTCGACGCACATCGATACGGTGCCGCCGTTTTTTCCGTCGCGTGAAGATGAGGAGAACGTCTGGGGGCGTGGCGCCTGCGACACCAAGGGAATCATCGCAAGCATGATTCTCGCCATCGAAGGGCTGCTCGAGGCCGGCACGCGCAACATCGCGATTCTGCTTGTGGTGGGGGAGGAGCGAAACAGCGCCGGCGCTTTCTACGCGGCACGCCATCCTCGCGGCTCGCGTTTTCTGATTAACGGAGAGCCCACGGAGAATCAGCTCGCGCTGGGATCGAAGGGAGCGTTGCGGCTGGAAGTGGAAGCGCGAGGACGAATGGCGCACTCGGCGTATCCGGAGCTGGGCGAATCGGCAATCGAGAAACTGCTCGACGTGCTGGCGGACATGCGGCGGCTTCCGCTGCTGAACGATCCAGTGCTCGGACCCAGCACGTTGAACATCGGCACCATCGCCGGCGGCCGCGCGCCGAACGTAATCCCGGATCAGGCGCGGGCAGAAGTTTTCATTCGTCTGGTGGACGACGGTAAATCAACGCGCCGCATGGTGGACGAGTGTTTGCGCGGACGGGCCGAGCTGCGTGAGGTGCTCTCCATTCCCGCGCTGCACTTGGGAAAACTCGACGGGTACCCCACCACCGTGGTCGCCTACACCACCGATATTCCCGCGTTTGGAGGCGCCTGGGGACAGCCGTTTCTCATCGGGCCGGGAACCATTCATGTCGCGCATACATCCGAGGAGCGGGTTCCCAAACGCCAGTTGCTCGAAGCGATCGAAGTATACAAGAACATGGCGAGCGAACTACTCGCCCGAAGTTGAAGGAGATCATGCAACCGCAAATTGAAGTTGGAGTATTAGGCGCCACCGGAATGGTGGGCCAGCACTTCGTGAAGTTTCTTGAGGGCCATCCCTGGTTCAAGCTCGCGTGGGTGGGCGCCAGCGATCGTTCCACCACCAAGAAGTACCGGGACGCGACCAGTTGGAGGCTCGGTGGGCCGATGCCGGCTTCGGTCGCGGATTTGAAAGTGGAAGAATGCAAGCCAGGGAATGCGCCGAAGATCGTCTTCTCGGCGACGGATTCCTCCGTGGCTACCGAGATTGAGCAGGCTTTCGCCAAAGCAGGGCACGTCGTCGTCTCGAATTCGAAGAATCATCGAATGGAGCCTGACGTTCCGCTGCTAGTGCCTGAAGTCAATGCGAGCCATCTCAAGATCATTCCGCTGCAACAGCGCAGGCGAGGGTGGACCGGCCAGATCGCGACCAACCCCAACTGCTCCACCATAGTAGTGACGATGGCTCTCGCGCCGCTAAAGAAATTCGGCATCAAGCGCCTGGTTGTGACGACATTGCAGGCCATTTCCGGCGCCGGTTATCCGGGCGTCGCCTCCATGGACATCAACGCCAACATCATCCCCTTCATTGGTGGCGAGGAGGATAAGATCGAGACTGAGACGCAAAAGATCCTGGGCGAGTTGAACGGCGACGAATTCCAGTTCCTCGACGCCAAAGTCAGCGCGCATTGCAACCGCGTTCCGGTGGTGGACGGGCATACGGCGACGATCTCGGTGGAGTTTCACGGCAAGCCCAAGGAAGACGACATTCTCGAAGCGTTCGCCAACTTCCGGGCCGAGCCGCAACAGAAAAACCTGCCAAGCGCGCCCGCGCAGCCGGTGATCTATCTGGAAGACAAGGACAGGCCGCAGCCGCGCCGCGACGTGGAGCGGGAGAACGGGATGGCCTGTTTCGTTGGCCGCTTGCGGGAATGCCCCGTGTTTGACTGGAAGTTTCTGGCCCTTGCTCATAACACAGTGCGTGGCGCCGCGGGCGCGGCCGTGTTGAACGCCGAGCTGATGGTTTCCGAGGGGCTGCTCGACTGATGATCGTGATGAAGTTCGGCGGGACTTCGGTGGAGTCCGCCGCGGCCTTGGAGCGAGTAGCCGGCATCGTCAAGGAACGGGTTCCACGGCGGCCCGTGGTGGTCGTGTCGGCAATGGGCAAGACCACGAACCGGCTGCTGGCGATGGCGCAAGCAGCAGCCGCAGGCAAGCCGGACGCGGCTAAGAGCCAAATGGAAGAATTGCGAGCGTATCATGCCGAGCAAGCGTCGCAAGTGGTTCGTGCCGAGGATCGCCAGGAGCTCGCATCCCTTCTCAATGAGCATTTCAGGGAACTGGCGCAAATGCTCGACGCCATCGCCAAAGCCGGTGAATTCGCACCGCCCATGGTGGACGCGGTCTCAAGCATCGGGGAACGGTTGTCCAGCCGGATAGTCACGCTGGTGTTCCGGTTTTTCGGCATCGATGCGGTGCATGCCGATGCGAGATCGGTAATTAAGACCGATACGCGCCACACGCAAGCCGCGCCGCTGTTCCATCGCAGCTACGCACGGCTGGCGGAAACCGTCGCGCCGCTTGCGGCGACCCAGGTAGTGGTGATGGGGGGCTTTATCGGCTCCACGCAGGATGGCGTGACGACGACGCTTGGCCGCGGCGGGTCCGACTACTCCGCCTCCATTGTTGGAGCGGGCATCGGCGCTTCCGAGATTCAGATCTGGACGGATGTCGATGGGATGCTGACATGCGATCCGCGGATCGTTCCCGGCGGGCATCGCGTGAAAATCATTTCCTTCGATGAAGCCGCGGAACTGGCCTATTTCGGCGCGAAGGTGCTCCACCCCGCCACGGTGCTCCCCGCCGTTGAGAAGAACATCCCCGTGCTCATTCTCAATTCGCGGCGGCCGGAAGTGGATGGGACGCGCATTGTGCGCGACGCGCCGCCCAGCCGCAACGTGATCAAATCGATCGCCGCGAAACCGAATATCACGGTCGTGAAGGTACAGAGCCTGCGCATGCTGATGGCTTACGGATTCCTGCGGCGCATCTTTGAAGTGTTCGATCGCTACCGGACACCGGTGGACATGGTTTCGACCAGCGAAGTGAGCGTTTCCCTGACCATCGACAATCCGCAGTCGCTCAGCGCGATTCGCGAGGAGCTGGAGCGGATTGCGGAAGTAGAGGTGGAATCGGGCCGCGCCATTGTCTGCATCGTCGGAGACAATATTCGTGGAACGCCGGGGGTGGGCGCGCGGATTTTCCGCGCCCTCGGTAATATCAACGTGCTGATGGTATCCCAGGGCGCTTCGCAGTTGAATTTCAGCTTCGTTGTTGCGGCTGAGGATCTCAAGGAGGCCGTCGCCGCGCTGCATAAGGAGTTCTTCAGCGAGCTCGATCCGGAGGTGTTTGATGCATAAGCTCGCCCTGGTGGGCTACGGCAAGATGGGAAAGATGATCGATCCGCTGGGCGCCGAATACGGTCTTGAGACGGCGCTGCGGCTGGACGAGTACAACAATGAGAATGGCTGCGGCTTGACGGCGGAGAATTTTCAAGGCATCGATATCGCCATCGAGTTTTCCACTCCCTCGACCGTAGTGGACAACATCAGACGCCTGGTGAAGCTCGGTGTCCCCGTTGTAGTTGGCACTACCGGATGGGCGGAACACCTCGATAAGGTTGGCAAGCTGGTGGAAGATGCGGGCTGCGGCCTAGTGTGGAGTCCCAATTTTTCGATTGGCGTGAACGTGTTTGCGCGCCTGGTGAGCGAAGCCGCGCGTTTGATGGCCGCCGAGCCCGCCTACGGCGCCTGGGCCTGGGAGATTCATCACTCGACCAAGAAGGATGCGCCGTCGGGAACGCTCCACATGCTGGTGGAGCAGATGAAGGCGGCGGGGTACGCGCGCGCCATCGATGCTGCATCCAGCAGGGCGGGGGCGCATCCGGGCACGCACGAAATCGGCTTTGATTCGTCAGCCGACACGATCACGTTGCGGCACTCGGCCAGAAGCAGAGAAGGCTTCGCGCGCGGCGCGCTTAAAGCTGCACAGTGGCTTGTGAAGAAGCGAACGGGGTTTTACGAGTTTAGAGATATTCTCTTTCTGGACGTGTAACCCTGCGTATTGCGCAACACGTCCAATCAACTCTGGCTCTCTCCGCTCAGCATATGGGAGCTGATGGTCCAACGCGACAAGGGTCGGGTGACATTGGAGTCGCCGTTTGAAACGTGGCTGAAAGATGCCCGGGAAAGGGCTCCGATGCAGGAAGCTACGCTAACCAACGAAGTAATCCTTGCAATCGCTTCGACACGATTCACTGAGAGAATGAGCAACTCTGGCGCAGGACGTAAATGCGCTAGAGTTGGAGAACTCTCAGGTTTGTCTTTAAAACGCCTGCCCGATGCTGAAGAAGAACTGGCCGAAGCTTTCGCCCGGTTTGCGGCCCAATTTGATGCCGTAGTCGAAACGCAGGAGAAAATAGGGCGTGCGGATTCGCAGTCCCGCGCCCGCGGCCTTGCGCACATCGCCTAGACTCAGATCGCCTGCTTTGGGGTAGACGTTGCCAAGATCGAAGAAACCTACTCCGTCGAAAATGCTCGCCAGCGGGAAACGGATCTCATTGTTGAGGACCAGCACCGCGTTGCCTCCGACCGGATTGCCGCGAAAACCTAGGGGGCCGATTCCGTCCTGGCGAAAGCCGCGGATCGAGGTTCCGCCGCCGGAAAAAAATCGCTCGCTCGGCACCAGGTCCTGGCCGCCCAGCCCGCCTCCGAGGCCGGCGCGAACGGCGCCTGCATAGACCAGTCTGGATTTTTGCACCCCGCCTGACCAGGGAATCTCCGACGGCCTGCTGAGGGGAATGTACTTGAAATACTGGCCGAAGTAGCGGAGGAAATGAAGCTGCGACCCGAGTTGTCCGGGCGCCCATTCCACGGAGTGGGAAAACAGCGAACCGCGGCTGGCATCGAGAATGTCGTCCCTGGTCTCGCGCGTGAACGACGCCGTGAGCGGGGCCACTCGCAGCGTCACATCAAATGGGATGATCGGATCCGGCTCCTTCTCAAACGTGTGAACCCGCTCCAGCCGGTAGCCGTAGTTCAAGATATAGTTGCGCCAGAGCTGCACCTCCTGCTGTGCCGTGACTCCAACCCGATCGGTGATGAACGCCGGCTGGATTTCGCGGCGCGTGAATGTGGTGGCCACGGTCCGCAGCGGAAGACGCCGCAGCAGCGGCTGGCTGAAATAGAGACGCGCTTCGCGCAAGTCCGAGTCGTAGCGGGCGCGCAGCCCCAGAACGCGCGCGTTGCCAAGCGAGTTGCGATTGGTAATGTCGAGAATGCCGCCCGGACCGCGCTCGGTGTCGTAATAGCCGCCATACTTCACCTCGAAGGGCCGGACTTCGCGTAACTGAACGTTTAACTGGACGGGAACCGTGCTGTCCGGCTGGCGCGGGCCGGGCGATTTCTCCTCGCGATCAATCTCCACTACCTGAAACGCGCCCAACGTGTATAGATTGCGCCGCGACCGGCTGAGCGCACTCAGATCGAGCGGGCTGCCCGGCGTCAGCTCCAGTTGCGATCCGGCAAGATTGGCAGAAACCGCGCTGTTCCCCTTCACTTCGATGCCGGCAACGACGCGCTGCCCGTTTTCCGTGATCCGGAACTCGATGTCCACCACGCCTTTTTCGCGGTCCGCCTGGAGAGACGGCTCAATCAGGGCAGCGGTGTATCCTTTGCGCGCATAGAGGTCCTGAAGATTTGCGACCGATTGTTCCTGGAGCGCGGGTTCGAAGGGTTTACCGGCTGACAGAGGGATCGCTGTTTCGAGTTCCGCTCTGGAATATGCCTGGTTGCCCGCGAACCGGATGCTGCCGGCTTGAAATCGCGGTCCCTCGTCAATGGGGATGATCACCTGGCCGGTGCGGCGCGCCGGATCCAACTCGAGCCGTGGCAGTTCGACCTTCGCGTTAAAATACCCGCGCTCCCGGTAATGGCTCGTAAGCGTCTCTGTCACCCGATTGGGATCGGCGTACAAGGCTGCCTGGAGTTTCCGTCTCTCGATCTGATCGGCAAGCAACTCAGGTCTGATGCCCGCGGCGCCTGAAAACACGAGTTTCACATTTTGAAACCGGACACCCGGCTGGATGTCGAACAGAACTCGTTTCGTCCGCGGCTCAGGTTGCGTGATGGAATGGGTTACGTTCGCGGAAAGATAATCCCGGCGGATCAAAGCGACGCGAATTTCCGTACCCGCCTCGTCGGCTCGCTGGGTATCGAACACTCCGTCCCGCCAAATCCCGGTGACGCGTTTTCGAACCGCCTTGGCGACATCCCAGCCTTCAAAGACAAACTCGACTTTGGGGCCGGCGCGGATGTCGAGCGAAAGATCCACGGTTGCGCCTCGCTCCTGCCGCTTCAACTGAATTCTGGCCTCGAGATAACCGTTGCCGGCATAGAAATGGTTCAGGCGGTCTAGGCCTCTGCGCACTTCGAAAAAGTCGAATGGTTTTCCGGGCTTGATCTTGAAACGATCCGCCAGTTGTTTGTCCGGAAAAATTTTTTCGCCGTGGAAGAGAATCTCGCCAACTCTGCGGCCCGTTTTCGCGGCTGGTCGCGGAGGCGCTTGACCGCCGAACTGAAGATCATGACGAGCCTCGAATCGATAGGTGTTGTCGTTCTGTCTGATGCCGCGCGCCAGAAAGCGCCGTGTAACGTCGTATTCAGCGACATAGATCTGGTCACTGCTGTTAGCCAGGTTCATCGAATAGATGAAGCGGAAATCCTTTGTCAGATCCTGTCCCACGGTGAGCCGGGCGCCTGGATTCGATTCGTTGGCTATCAGGTTCGGCTCGATACGCACCTGGCTGAGGCCGGTGGCGCGCTCCAGGCTGCCGGTAAGCTGGCCTCCAACGCTGCCCGCAAGATAAGAAAGCGCCTGCTCCCGGGCGACCGCGGCTTCCGAACCTTGAATCTTGTCGAGAGTGCGTCCGGTGAGCAGCAACGCCACAATGTCGGGTTCCGGCAGGGAAGGCGCGGAAGTAAGGGTGGTTTCGATCTTTTCCCCACCGCCACCGGAGATCTTCATCGAGATGTCGTAGCCGCCGGTGCGCGTGCGGGCCGCGATGTCGAGCGACGGCTCGATCTTTTGCTCATTCGTGAATGTGATGGCGCCCAGATCCACTAGGTACTTTTTTTCGTTCAGGTAAAGCTCGCCGCCCTCTTCCACGGTGATTCTGCCGGTGAGTCCCGGCCGGTAGTAGCCTCCTCGCAGCCGCAGATGCATGTCAACGGCAGCCTTGGCGAGGTTGTTGTCCACCACCAGAGGCGACAAGGTGTGCACGCCAACATCGAACGTCAGTTTCTCAAGCGTTGGATTGCGTTCGCCGGCCAACTCCGTCCCGGACTGGCCGGACTGGAGATAGCGGAGCAAACCCGACTCCAAGGTGAGCGGGTCGGTGTAGGAACCCTCATGAATCAGGACTGCGCCGCCCAGCCGCAAGCGGTCCTCCACGCTGCGTAACGTCAGCTCCGTCGTGGAGAGCGTCTTGACACCGAGCGGATAGCTCAAATATACGTTGCTCGCGCGCAGTTTGATCCCGGTGTCGCGTAGTTGTGCGCCATCGATCCGGAAGCCGCCGCCACCGGACAATTCGCCGCCGTTCAACGATCCGCTGAGCTTGGCGATTTTGATTCTGTCTCCCTCGCCTTCCAGACGCAGGTTCAGATTGTCGGCTGAGGCGTTGAATTCGGGCAGAGCCAGTTGCCCGTCCCGCATCTCGGCATAGCCTCCCCATGCGGGTTGCTTCATGGTCCCGCCGGCCGTTAACTCGAGGCTGACGGGGCCTTGCGCGCGAATGTTTCCCGCGAGACTTGCCAGAATGCCGGCATCGAAGCTCCCCTCGGCGCGAACATTCAAGGGCATCGGGTCCTGAAGCCCAGCCGTTCCGCTGAGCCGAAGAACCGTTTCAGGGCCACGGAGCTCGAACTGTTTGATGCTCGCGACGCCGTCCTTGATGACCACCGAGGAGACGCCCTGCTGCCGTATGGGCAGCTTGTCCACGATGAGGCTTAATTCGGGAAACGTCAGCAAGCCGGATACGGCTTGCAAATCCGCTTTGCTCGATTCGGCATCGAGGCGTATCGAAACTTTCCCCTTTACATTGGCGGGTGCGCCTTTAATCGAGGAAACATCCAGTCCGCTCATTTCCATGCGCAGCCGGCCTGGTTGTCCAGAGGCCAGCGGGATCACGCCCTCGCCCTCAATGCGGCTGGAAGCCCAACCCGCAGTGAGCCGGTTCAAACGAAGCTCCTCGCCGCGCGCCACGGCATCGAATTCGATGCCAGAGAACGGCTGCAAGTCCGCAAACGCGGCCGAACCGTTCTTCAGGGACAGGCGAACATCGGGATCAAGCTTTTTCAGGCTGCCGCGTACAGCGCCGCCGAGCGCCAGCTTTCCCTGCGCGGTCACTTTGGGTTTCTCCGGGATTAGAGATAAAAGCGTGGGAACGTCCAGCGCGCCATCGAGCCACACCTCTCCTGGCGGCCCGGTTTCCTCAAGAGGGATCCTGCCTTCGAGGTTGACCGTGGAGTTCATCGCCACCAGTGTCGTGGGCTCGATTTCGATCGACTCATTTACATAGCGCGCCTCCAGCGGGCCCTTCGTCTGAATTCTCTGTTCCCGGTACCGCAGATCGAGCGGATCCAGACGCGCTTGCGCAGTCCCTTTTCTCCAATCCTTGAGGACGCCTTCGGCGGAAACGGTTCCGCGGAGACGACCTATAACGGGCGGATCGAGTTTGAGCGGCAACTTCGCCAGGTCCGTGCCGTCGAGCTTGAGCACAATTTTCGACGGGAATGGATCGTCGATGCCAATGTCCGCCCTGGCGGCGATTCCAAACTGCGCCGACGTCGCGTCCACCTCAGCCCGCTTACCGTTCACGTTGATCCGGGCCTGCAACTCTCCGGCTTCGATTTCTCTGATTTGTAGTGCGCGGATGCCGAACTGGGCGCTCAACTGTGGATTGTCGATGGAACCCGAACCTTTGGCGTCGAGATCAACACCGGCGCGAACTGTGGGCCCGTCCGGCAGCGTCAATCCATGCAACCGGAAATCGCGCGCCCGCGCTTCCAAGGCGAAAGTCTTACTATCCAAAACGTAGGAGCCGGAAGCCGTCAGCGTTCCCGAATCCGGCTTGTTGAGAGTAGCGGAGGAAACGCGAACCATACCCTGATCCATCCGCGCTGTTGCATCCAACTCGCCGAACGATTCTCCATACGCTTGAATCCCGCGAGCCGACAGCCGGGCAACTACAACTGGATTGCGCGCAGGGCCAGTGATTCCCGCAGTCGCGGAAATGGTTGCATCCCATGGCCAATCACGCTTTCCGAAACCCGTCAGAAGCGTTGCGAGCGAGGTGTTCTCCGCGCGAACCGTCAGATCCAGCGTGGGAGCCGGGCCATCGAAAATAAAGGCTCCGCTGGCGCGCAGCTTCTGGTCTTCGAAGGAGAGCGAAGCGTCCAGCACCTGAATTCGCTGGTTTGAGTAGGCCGTGTTCGCCGCCAGCGCGACGCCTTCGAGTTCACCGGCTTTGATGCCGCCGCCGGAAATGCGAGCTTCGACTTGCGGCTGCTTCAGTGACCCGGAAAGACTCGCCGTGGCGCGTGTTACTCCATCCAGATTCGTCAACCATGCGGCAGTTCCGAGAAACTTGCTAAGCCCACCTTGAAGACTCGCGAGGCTTTCCACGTTGGCGATCAGGTTGCCTGAGAGTTTCTGCTGCCCGTCGAGACTTGCCTGCCCTCCTGCCGTGGCGCCCATCGCCGTGAGCGATTCGATGCTGAGCGTGATACTTCCCTGCCGGGCTTTCAGATCCATGCGGCCGGACAATGGGACGGTATCCTTTGCCGGCTCGCGGATTCCCTTCAGTCGAATCGTGGCCGCGCCGTCCGCCTGCGCGAAATCAAAACCGGGCCAAGTGGCGCGGATATCACTTTGGAGCGCGCTGGCAACGGAATAGGGAAACTCAAAGGTTTGGCACAGCGGAGTCAGATCCGCGCTGCTGAGCGTCGCCTGGATGCTTCCGCGGCCCGCGCCGGCCAGCGCGATCTCGCCGCTACCACTTGCATTGGCGTAGCGCGATGCGACCGTGAAGCGGCTGATCGGCAATCGATCCGTACCGGATACATAGGATGCGTCCGCGCTGAGCCGTACATTCTGGAACCGGTCGAAGGAAAAATTGGCGGCCTGAATGTTTCCCGTGGCGCGCCACTTTGACAGCGGGCCCTGAATATCCATCACCAGATTCGCATCTCCAGCGGCTGGAGGCTTGATTCCGGCGGTCTCAAAGAGAGGTTTCAGGGAAAGACGGCTTTGAAGCTTCAGATCGAAAGCCGGATCCCCGTACAGACTACTGATAGCGCCGGCAACATCCAGATTCGATGCTCCGCTGGTGAGCTTCAGCGCGCGGATTTGCGCAGAATCGTCCTTCCATTGAACAGCCGCCGAAAGATCATCGAGCGGCAGCCGGCGTCCTTCAAACGCGGCGCTACCGGGGCGAAGCGTTTTGAGCCGGATGGCGTGTTCCAGGGAAGCGGGATCGCCATCCACGGAGATTTCCCAGGAGGGCAGAAAAACATCGAGCTTCCTCGGCCGGTCTTCAATGCGCAGAGAACCGCCGTCCAGCTTGAGCACCTCAATGAGCCAGGTCTGCTTCTGGGCCGAAGAACCAGGCGGTTTCGGAAGATTGTCCCTGCCCTTTTCATCCGCGACATAGTGGATGGCCGCCTCATTCACGGACACCTGCTCCACCGCGTTTCGGCCGCGTATGATGTCATTCCAGGCCAGAGTCACCTCGATCCGCTTTACGCGCGCAAGAGCGGGCAGATCCGGCGCAGCTTTTGAGCGGATCGAAGCGTCGTCCAGACGGAATCGAAGGGTGGGCAGATGGTAATCAAGCGCCCCGGCTTCGAACAGAATCCCTTGCGTGGAAAGCAGGCCCGCGATCCGGCTCAGCGCATAACGCCTGGCCGGTGATGTATGCAATGCGACGCCGGCGAGTGAAGCCAGAGCAACGAGGACGAAGGCAACAACGCCGGCGCGTTTGATAAATGCCGGAAAGCTCACGGCTATGTTTAGCGTACCGTGCTCAGGATGGATTGCACGCGGCTTCGCTCGGGAGCTTCTGGAGCGAGTTTCAGGAACTGCTCAAAGTGGGCAACCATTTTGTCGGGACGCCGCAACCCGTTGTAAGCCAGCCCGGCGTAGTAATGCGCGTAGGCGTTCTCCGGGTTGCGCCGAATGGCTTCTTCAAGATCCTTCGCGGCGTCGGCGTACTGCCGGTTGGTGGCTTTGAGCAACCCGCGAAGGAAAGGCATATCCTGGCTGTTTTTGTCGATCTGCTCCGCGCGTTTGATGAGAGCATCGGCCTCGGAAGTGTTCTTGTGCTCGAGGGCGACGCGCGCCAAGCCCAGCTTTACATCCGCCGAGTCCGGGTTGAGTTGATCGGCTTTTCGCAGCGGCGCTTCGGACTCCCCAATCTTGCCCTGATGCATCAAAGACAGGCCGAGAAAGGTCTGAGCTTTGGCGTTATCCGCATCCGCATCGACGGCCTTGCGCAGTTCCTGCTCGGCGTCCTGGTATTTCTTGCCGTTATAGAGATCGATCCCCCGTTGCAGGTCGCCCGCCTGGGCCGTGGCGGCGAGGAGGGAGAAGAAAAGAGAAAAGTACAGGCTCTTTTGCAGCGTCATTATCTACTCCTTGGTGCCGCAGAGCGCGGTTCACCTTCACCCTAGCACATCCCCTATCGATCTCGACGCGGCCAGTCTTTGCCGCGTTCCAAATTGATTACGCACGCTCGTCTTGTAAATCGTAAGAAAAAAGTACCGGGTCATAGGCTCTATGAGTCTCTGTTCCCAGCCACTTCGCCGATAGCCGGAGGCAACACACAAAGTTAGATTAGGGAGACTGTCGAACGGACCCGGAGTTCTCATGAGGCTGCTTGCGGCAATAATCGTCTTCATCCAGCTGCCGGGCCTGGCGCAGAGCGTTGTTGGCTACGACATCGTTTATGTGCGAATGCCCCGGTTTGGCGACAACACCAACACACGCTGGCCGGAGGTGTTCGACCCCATCCGCATGGAGCCTGGAGCGGACCTGATGTTGCTGCATCCCGACGGCACGGAGGAAGTTCTCTTTCCGGGCGGCAACGGCAGCGCCGTGGACCCATACGTTTCTTTTGACGGGGAATGGGTTTTCTTTTCCTACTTCCCGGATCTGCGCCCGGCGGCTCTGAATTCGCAGCGCCGCCAGGCTCCGCGCGCTGGCGCCGACATCTACAAGATCCACATTCGAACACGGCAGGTGGTTCGGCTGACGCAGCAGACGTGGACTCCGCCTTCGGGCGCCGCCGATTGGTCGGCCAACCATCTTACGGCCTCCGCTTCGGGAAAGTATTACCTGGGATACGGGATTATGAATCTCGGTCCATGCCCGCTTCCGGGCGGCAAGCTGATGTTTGCCAGCTCGCGCGACGGCTATCTGTCAAATAAAGACTTCACATTCCCCAATTTGCGTCTTTACGTCATGGACCAAGACGGGCGGAATGTCGAGAAGGTGGGCCATCTCAACATCGGCAGTGCGCTGCATCCGACAATACTCACCGATGGACGCGTCATGTTTTCCAGCTACGAAGCGCAGGGCTTGCGGGATCAGCGCAACTGGGGCCTGTGGGCCATGTGGCCGGACGGGCGCAGATGGGACCCGCTATTCAGCGCTTTTACGGAAGCCGCCGCGATGCACTTTCAGACGCAGCTTTCCGATGGGCGGATCGCGTTGGTGGAGTATTACAACCTGAACAACAACGGCTTCGGCACGCTGCTGGCGTTTCCGCTGAACAAGCCCGCCGGCCAACCGCCATTCGGCAGCCCCAGACCGTCCGATTCGTCCAATCCGGCGGTACGGCGCGGGATCTGGTTCTTCGACCCGAGCCATCCTTCGCACTTGCAGCCTCGCTATAAGCAATACCCGTTTTCGCCGCCGGGCTTGCTGGCTCTCACCGGATTCACGCATGGCGAGGACGAGGCGGCTTCGCGTTCATTGAGCGGGGGCTATGCGGGCAAGGTGACGCATCCGTCCGGTGCTCCCAACAACGATGTGCTGCTCACGTATTCGCCGGGCCCGGCAAATAACCTGAACCGCCCGACTCCGCTGCCCTATTACGATGGCGGGATTTACATCGTGCGCTCCGGGACGGCGATTGACAATCACCAGCTTCTTACGCTGGTAAAGAACGATCCGCGCTATAACGAGCAGCAGCCGCGCGCGGTTGTGCCCTACTCGCGAATCTATGGAATCGCCGAGCCGCCCGTTTTGCCTTTCCTGCCCAACGACGGTGGAGAAACCGTAGAACTTCCGGCCGGGACTCCCTTCGGGCTGGTTGGCACGTCTTCCTTTTACAAGCGCAACACGTCGCCAGGATGGGGTGTGGCGCGATTCGGTGGGCTGGACCCGTTCAACACCAGTCAAAACGGCGCGAGCTCGAATTGGGAAGAGCAGGGGGCCGACGCCGGGCGCTACGCGAACGCGGACATATACGCTGTCCGCATCGTCGCCACCGAGGGAGTGGCTCACAGAAGTTATGGTCCGCGCTCGAATGAAATCGGCTTCCGCAACCACGCCGCCACCGAACGGTTGCGTATTCTGGGTGAAATCCCGCTGCGAAAGTTCGATTCATCGGGACGCCCCGTTCTGGACCCGGAAGGCAATCCGGACACGAGTTTTCTGGCAAAGATCCCCGCCGATGTGCCGTTCACCTTCCAGACGCTGGACCGCGACGGGTTAGTGCTCAACACGGCGCAAACCTGGCATCAGGTGCGTCCCGGAGAAACGCGCAACGACTGCGGAGGCTGCCACGCGCACGCGTAGGTTGGACTCGATTTTTCGCGGACGGCGGCAGCCAAGGCAGGCTACGTGATCCCGAGCCTTGTGGATAGAACGCCTGTACTCAGCAAGGACGCTTCCGGCAATACGGTGGTGCGCGAGCTGCCCCAGCGCATGCTGGATGTCGAGTTTTATCGCGACATAAGGCCGATCCTGCAGCGGTCCTGTGTTCCCTGCCACACGCGCACGGGCAGTCCGCCGCAAGGACTGGCGCTCGATGACGCGACGATAGTTGAAGGCTACGAAAACACGTATCATCGTCTGGCCAACGACCAGCAGGCGCGCTACGGCATTCCGCCCGTAATCTCCAATCGAACATGGCGTCAGAGCAATGCTTCGAGGTACGTCCGGATGTTTCAATCACGGCGCAGCCTGCTGATGTGGAAAATCATGGGACGAAGGCTGGATGGCTGGACCAATGCCGATCATCCCACCGAATCCCAGCCAGGCAACGTAGCCACGCTGCCAGCCGGGGCGAATGCAAACGATGCCGACATCGATTTCACCGGGACGCAAATGCCGCCACCAGGATCGGGCATCCCGCCGTTGACCGACGACGAGAAAATGACCATCGCGCGGTGGATCGACCTCGGCTGTCCCGTTTCCTCGCAGGACGCCGAGCTTTCCAAGGGAGGCTGGTTTGCCGATGAGTTGAAACCCACGTTACACGTGCAATCACCGCGCGCCGGTGGGAACACACAAGCGCTTTCGGTGATCCGCATCGGGATGTATGACTCTTACTCCGGCCTTGACCGGTCGTCTCTATCGGTGATTGCCAACTTTGGAGTGAATGGCAAGAGCGCAGGAATGGAGCTGGGCCGCGATTTTCAGGAAACGGGCCCGTTTGTTTGGACGCTGCCCGTGAATCCTCCCCTCACAAATCTCGCCAATGCGCTGCTGACGGTGCGGGTGAAGGACATACGGGGGAACTGGTCGGTGGCTGAGCGGAGTTTCAGCATGAACGGGGTGGTCCCGCCACCTCCGCCTCCGGACACCACTCCGCCAAATGTTTCGATTGCGGCGCCAGCGGAGGGAGCCACGGTGCAAGGGCAGATTACGATCACCGCGAGCGCATCCGATAACGTTGGTGTGGCCGGAGTGCAACTCCTGATGAACGGCCAGCCTCTGGGAGGCGAGGTCAACGCGGCCCCGTACTCGATGAATTGGAACTCCACGACGGCGGCTAATGGGAACTACATTATAGCCGCCACGGCTCGAGACGCCGCGGGCAACCGCACCACTTCGGCTGCAGTGCGTATCACGGTACAGAACCAAGCTACGCCGCCACCGCTCTCAGGACTTGTCGCCGCCTATAGTTTTGATGAAGGAACGGGCTCGACGCTCAATGACTCCTCCGGGCGAGGAAATCACGGCGCCATCCGGGGCGCGCAATGGACGGCGGCCGGCCGGTACTGTGGGGCGCTCTCCTTCAACGGGTCGAGCGATTGGGTAACAGTAGCCGATCAAGGCTCGCTTGAATTGACCGGCCCATTCACCATTTCAGCGTGGGTGAAGCCGGCCTCGGTCTCCACACTCGCTCCCGTCGCCGTCAAGGAGCGGGCGGGAGGGATTTCCTACGGTATCTATTCCTCCGAGGGGCGGCTGATCAACGGTCTGTCACGGGCGCCATCAGCGATTGCCACGGTGAACCGCACCGAATCGGCCGCGACCTCGGTGTCGGCGCTGCCCGTGAACGCCTGGTCGCATCTGGCGGCCACCTTCAACGGCGGCTTCCTCAGCCTCTACGTCAACGGAGCGCTGGCACGCTCGCGCCCGGCAAGGGGGTGGCTGGCGGGCGGCGCGGGCCCGTTGCGTATTGGCGCCAACGCGGTGCTAGGGCAGTTTTTCCAAGGCGTCGTTGATGAGCTTCGCGTCTATTCGCGCGAACTGAGTGAGAGCGAATTACAAGCCGATATCCGGCGCACGGTTGGATCTGGCTGCCTGACGGCCGCAGATGCCGAGCCGCCCCAGGTGTCCATTACCGCTCCCGCCGCCGACGCACCCGTGACGGGAACCGTGCTCATCCAAGTCCAGGCGAGCGATGCCTTCGGCATACGCGACGTTCAATTCTTTCTCAATGGCCAGCCGCTTGGACAGCCCGACCGCAACCCTCCGTATTCGTTTGGCTGGAACACAACGAATCTTGCCCCCGGCACGCATCTGCTCAGCGCCGTGGCCCGCGACACAGCCGGGAATTCCGGATCGAGCGTGGCGGTGCGTGTCAGGAAATAAGGCCAGGCGGGCTCAGCAGCCCAGGCGGTTGATTCCGTCGAAGGCGGCGGTTTTATAACATTCGGCCAGAGTCGGGTAGTTGAAGACGGTGTCGATGAAGTAATCCACTTTGCCCCCGAAGGCAAGTACGGCCTGTCCGATATGGACCAAGTCGCTGGCACCCTCGCCGATGATATGGATCGCAAGAAGTTTGCGTGTTTCCGAGTTGAAGATGAGTTTCAGCAGGCCGGTGGAATCGCCGATGATCTGGCCCCGGGCAATCTCGCGGTAGCGCGCCTTGCCGACCTCGTAGGGGATTCCCTCGCTGGTCAACTCCTCCTCACTCTTGCCCACCATGGAGATTTCCGGGATGGTGTAGATGCCGTAGGGAAATAATTCAGGCACCGATCGCGCCTCTATGCCAAAAGCATGACAGGCGGCAATGCGGCCCTGCTCCATCGAAGTGGAAGCCAGACTCGGGAAACCGATCACGTCGCCTACGGCATAGATATGGGGGACCGCGGTCTGGTAAAAGTCGTTGACTTGTAGCCGCCCGCGGTTGTCGGGCTTGAGCCCGGCCGATTCCAGGTTGAGCCTGCTGGTGTTGCCCGTCCGCCCGATACTGTAGAGCGCCTTTTCCGTGAGGATCTGTTTGCCGCTGTCGAGCAGAATACGAACCCGGCCGCCATTTCCATTGTGCAGTGTTTCAATGCCGCTTACCTCCTCGCCGAGCCGCATGGTAACGCGATTCTCGCGGAGTTGATAGGTAAGAGCATCGGCAATCTCTTCATCGACGAACGGCAGCAGGCGGGGACGTTTGTCGATCAGCGTCACGCGTACTCCCAGCGCGGCGAACATGCAGGCGTACTCACAACCGATTACGCCGGCGCCAATGACGGCGAGCGTCCTGGGCAATTTATCGAGTTGAAGGATGTCATCGCTGGTAAACACTTGTTTGCCGTCGAACGGAATATGGGTATCGAGGGTAGCCTCGGTGCCGACGGCGATCACGGTGTTGCCGGCGCCCACAGTGGTGACAGTGTGGTTGTCGGAGTGTTGGAGTCGAATCGTGTTTGGTCCGGCGAACGTGCCGGTGGCCGAAATCACCTCGATCCGGTTTCGCTGCAGTTTCTGGCGGGTGACATCGATTTCGTGGCGGATGACCTGGTCGGCGCGAACCAGCAGGTCTTCCATCGTAATATTCTGCTTGACGGCATAGGAGCCGCCATAGAAGTTGCGCTCCCGGTATCCGGAAAGATAGAGTACCGCCTCGCGGAGCGTTTTGCTGGGAATAGTACCGGTATTCACGCATACGCCACCGAGTACGTTCTTCTTCTCCACAATGGCGACCCGCTTTTGCAGCTTGGCGGCCTGAATAGCGGCGCGTTGTCCCGCGGGCCCGGAACCGAGTACCAGCAGGTCGTAATCGAACTCTTGCGTCAACAGAGCATCTCCCTCCTCCTTCTCGGCGGGGACGAGCGGAGTCGTCAGTTTCGATACTTTATGATATAGGATTGCCGGGGGCCCCGGGTTTTCGTAGCGGGCAGAAGGTACAGTGAGCCTATTCGACGGTGACCTTGACCGGCTGCTCGATCAGCTTCGGTTCCGGGCCCGACGTGAGGATCATCAGAGCGAACCGGCCGGCTTTGGCCGAGGGCGGGATTCGAAATTTTATCGCCTCAGCGGCTTGCTCGACTATGGGGAGTTTCAGGTCATTCTTGCCGTCGGTCAGGTAGATTTCCGCGACGTTCTTTTTGCTCAAATTCTCACCCTTCACGATTATGTGGTCGCCCGCCTTGCCCAAGTCCGGTTCAACAGTGCTCATTTTCGGCATGCCTTGCGCGCCAACAGTCGTAATGAGCACGGCGCAGAGAGCGAGAAAAACGCAGAAGCGAAGAAATAGCTTCATGGGTTTAACTCCTGGACCATGCTAAGCCGAACGAGCGGCTAATGCAAGCGGGGAAGTGGGGAAAGAGGCAAAAACACGAAATTTCGACGCCGGCAAAGCTGCCGGTGGGTAGTGTGCCATACCTAACGGATGGCACACCCCTACCGTGCGGGGCAAACGCCCCACATTTTTCGAGCGGCGATTCCCGAAAAAAGGCGCTCAGCGTTCCTGAGTGATGTGCAATCCCTTATGAATCGCGTAAAGCGCCAACTCGAGACGATCCGAGACGCCGAGCTTGTCAAAGATGTTGTGCAGATGGTTTTTCACTGTCTGCTCACTGATGAACATCTTCTCGGCCATCTCCTTGTTTTTATACCCTTGAGCCACGAGCGCAACGATTTCCCGTTCGCGCGTGCTCAGAGGCGACCGCTCCCGTGTCTTGCCGTTAACCGGCCCGCCCGCTTCCCCCGGCGCCGCAAATTGGCGCATGACCGCCGCCGTGGTGTGCGAATCGAGCCAGATCTCACCGGCATACACTTTTTGGATGCTCTTGACGATCAGTTCCGTCGCTGTTTGTTTCAATACGATGCCCGAGCAGCCGAGTTTCATCGCCTGGACGAATTCGTTTTTGTCATCCGACGCCGTCAGAACAATCACCTTGGTCTTCCTACCGGTCTGCTGTAGACTCTGCAACACACTCAACCCGTCCAGGTTAGGCATGCGCAAATCCAGAATCAGGATATCCGGCTCCAGTTCCTGCAGGAGCTCGAGCACCTGACGTCCGTCGCTAGCTTCGCCGATTACCTTGATGTCCTCTTCCAACGTCAGCAGTTTTCGGAGTCCGTCGCGCACAATCGGATGGTCATCCGCTATTACCACACGAATTGATTTCTCTTTTTGTGGCTGCTGTACTTCCGTTGTTTCGTCTTGAAGAATGGTTGCTGTTTTTTCCTCCATAACCTTCTTCCGCCTTTGATTCTATTATGTATGGTTTTAGTACCAGGTCAACTGAGGTAACCCCCAAAATCGCTCTGATGTTTTAACCTAGTTCACTTTTAAGGAAATCGGGCTACGGAAACGAAGTATCGTCATCTGTATGTAAAACATAGGCTTTCGCGGTGCAATCCGCTCACCATGCCAAAGTTGGTCTAGTACCAGACACGGCAACGCCGTAGCCATTATTCCCTAACGTTATCAATCGTTTGAACTAGAACTTCGAGGCCCGAAAGTCGCTTTTGCGTACAACCGTCGGGACCAGCCCACTTTGTGTAGCGGAACGGTTCGGACGGCCGTCAGTTATGTAATATAAATTACATTTTGCCCAACCAGCGGAGCCGGATGTTAAAAGCGCGGCTCTGTCCCCCGAACATGCGCATAAAGTTCGGAGCGCCAACCACGCTGTTTACCACATTCGGGTTCTTGTGGTTGGTGATGTTGTTAAAGCCGAACCGCACCGCCCACCAGTTCTTTCGGAACCCAACGCGGCGTTCCAGGAACAGATTCAGCTCGAAGAAGACCGGATACCGGAGCTCGTTCAGCCGGCCCACCACCTGCCCGTTGCTATCCTGGACCGAAAAAGGAAATCCGGTCCGGTATTCGGCCAGGTAAGCGATGGACCAATTTGACCACGGAGTAGGAACAAACCCCCAACTCACCCAGCGGTTTGGTGTATCCCAGGGAAGCGGGCCGGAGTTGTTGTCTACCAGCAGTGGCTCGTCGATGCTCTGATCGACCACGGCGTTGGAGCGGGCGCGAGAGCGGGTATAGCTGAGCATCCATTCGTACTTCTGGCGGAAGGGACGCCGTAGGGTGATCTCAACGCCGCTGTATCGATCCGAGCGGTCGCCGCTGAGATTGAAAATGGCGTCGAATGCGGGGTTGCGGATGCCGTTGAACACCTCCGGCACATGGATGCATTCACAGGCCAGACTGTTGATGAACGTCAACCCGCGGCTTCCCCGCCGGGTGACAAGGTTAACGCGTCCCTGCACGGCGAACGGGAACTGGTGCTCGACGCCGAAATTCCAGTTGTGGTAGCGGGGGCTGGCCAGATTCGGGTTCTCGATCCGGTAAATCGAGAGGGCCGGGCCACGCAGGAATCTCCCTTCCGGGTCGAAATAAGTGGACAAGGAGTACTGATCGAGCGGGCGGGAGAAGATACGCAAGCTGGTCGCGTCGAAGATGCGGGCGAATCCGCCGTAAAACTTGGTTCGTTCCAGGCCGAAGGGCATCCAGGCAAAGCCAAAGCGCGGCGAGAAGTTCCAGTTGCGAAGCAGCCGGTCCCAATCGGTGCGCGCGCCCAACTCCAGCAGCAGATTGGGTTTCAGCCTCCAGGAGTCCTGCATGTACAGGGATGCCTCGAAGTTGGCCGTACCTACCTGGCCGGTACCCTGAAAAACCGTTCTGCGCTGCGGAACCAGATCGGCCGTGGTGAATTCAATGCCGTTGCGGCGGACGTCTTGCCAGTAGGTCAACCGGTCCAGATCGATGCCTGTTTTGAACTGGTGTTCACCCCAAAGCGGGAATGTGGGCAAGAACGCGTTGACGATCCATTGATCGCGCCCGGCTTTGCGAACAGCATCGACGAAATTGTTGCCGAACCTGCCGAAAGGCGTCACGATGTAGGTGGCGTCGCCTTGGGGGATTTCCCGGCCAAAGGTCCGGTTGTTGGCGTAACCCAGTTCGACGACGGCGCCGCGCTTGAGAAACATCTGGTTCTTGATGTAGGTGAAATACTGGCGCGAGCGGCGGTCGAGAGTGGTTTCGAGCGGATTGAGGACGGTGAGCCCTGTTTTGGGCGCGAAATAGAAATTGACGAGCGAGCCCAGGGTCAGGATATTGGAGGGGGTGAGGTTGATCTGGTTATGCAACAGGTTTGACCAGCGCCAGCTCCGGTTGCGGTCGTCGCCACGCGGCAGCTCCGGCACGACGTGCTGGATGTATTGCAGATCCATGCTGTTGGAAAACCAGGCGCGCCCGCGGCGCCATGGGCCGGACAGGTTGGCTCGCGGGGTCCAGCCGCCGATCAGCAGCCCTTTCTGGTATTCAATTCCCGGGATGAAGTTGGTGGCCGAGTAGCGCAGCTTGTCGTCGCCGGTACGCGAGCGAATGGCTAGCACGCCGGCCGATCCCTTCCCGTACTCGGCGCGCGGCCGGCCGGGGGTGGCCTCGAGCGATTGAACGGCTTCCACGCTCAGCCGTGTTTCAAAACGCCCGGTAAGCGGATCGTTCAACTGAAAGCCTTCCAGCGTATAAAGGGTCTGTTCCTCCGATCCGCCATGCAGGTGGACGCCGCCGCGGCCGTCTTCGACCATTCCCGGCATGGTCCGGAACGCATTGCGAAGGGTGTTTGTCGACGGAAACGGAACGTTGAGCAGATCCGTCCCGGTCAGCGTTTGCTGGGGCGTGGTGCGGTCCATATCGACGGCGCCCGCCGAGACGGTAACGTCGATGGATTCGACCACTTCGCGCAGCGTTTCCAGAATCAGGTGCGCTTCGTTGCCGCCTTCAGAAATATCCAGTTTCTGTTTGGCGAGCCGGAAGTATCCCTCGCGGTCCGCATCGAGCTCATAGGCGCCCGCGTTGGGCAGCTCAAAGACAAAGGCTCCGGTCGGGTCGGAAATCGCATGAATCGAGCCGGCCGGTCCGCGGATTGTGATCCGCGCCCCGGATATGGGTTTTCCCGTTTCACTGGTGATACGGCCGTCCAGCCGCACCTCCGCCGCGAAGGCGGGGCAGATCATGCTTAGACTCAACGCCCAGACACAGCGAAGGATCACGACTGCCGTCAGCCTGTTTCGCGGAGCATACGGCCCGGATGCTCGCTCAGCGCCTTTTGTGGTTGTTGCTTCAATCAGTTGGCTCTTCGGGATTCGGACAGGCTCCGCATAACTACAGCTTACGCCTTTTCGAGCGGCTTCGCCCGGCCATCGCGGAAAACAAAGCACAGTTCGCCGTAATTGCCACGCAGGCCGCTTTGCACGCTAAGATCGAACAAGGTTCTCCTATTTCCATGCCGATTCAAACCACTGTTGTCGGGAGCTATCCCACACCGAACTGGCTGCTGGGAAACTCCAGCCGCACAGCGCTGCGCGACGCCGTTATGGTCGTGCTCAAGACGCAGGAACTGGCCGGCATCGACGTTGTGGCCGACGGCGAGTTGAATCGCTTCGATCCTTCGCACCCTGAAACCAACGGGATGATCGATTATTTTGTCAGCCGCATGGACGGCATCCGGTCGCGCTTTTCGGTGACCGATATGGATGAATTCCGCCGGGACGCCGAACTGGGATATCGCACCGACCCGGCGGGCATCGTTCTGGGCGAGATCGGCGAAGGCGTTTTGAACCTTCCGCGAGACTTTCAATTCACGCGCGGCCTTACCCATAAGCCGCTCAAATTCACCTGCACGGGCCCGCACATGCTGACCAAGGTTCTTACGGACCGCTACTACGGCACGCGCGACCGGCTGGCCATGGCCATCGCGGACGTGCTGCGCCGGCAGCTTGAGCGCATCGGCGCCGAGATTATTCAAATCGACGAGGCCAACATCAGCGGCCATCCGGAAGACCGGGAATGGGCGCTGGAAGCCATCAACCATGTGCTCGATGGCATCCGCGGGCCGCGCGCGGTGCATATCTGCTTCGGCAATTACGGCGGCCAGAGCGTGCAGAAAGGCTTCTGGCGCGACTTGATGCCGTTTCTGAACGGGCTGAAAACCGATCACCTGGTGCTCGAATTCGCCCGGCGCGGCTACCAGGAGTTGGAGGCGTTTCTCGATCTGGAGCCGAGAATCGGAATCGGTCTAGGGGTCGTCGATATCAAGGACAACACCATCGAACCGGCCGGGGTAATCGCCGGCCGCATAGAGCAGGCGGCCAAGCTGCTGGGCGATGGACGCGTGCAGTACATTCATCCGGATTGCGGTTTCTGGATGCTGCAGCGCAGCATCGCCGACGCAAAAATGGCCGCCCTCGCCGCGGGCAGGGATCTATTTGAAGGACGGAATTGAACCATGACCATTGCTATGCTGGCCGTATTGGCATTCCCGCTGCTTCTGGCGGCCGAACAAGCACGCTACCTCACGAACATTCGCCAGTTGACGCATGGGGGACAGAATGCGGAGGCCTACTGGTCGCCCGACGGAAAACGCATCATCTTCCAATCGACACGCGACAAGCTCGAATGCGATCAGATTTTTATCATGAACTCCGATGGCAGCGGACAGCGGATGGTCTCAACGGGCAAAGGACGCACCACTTGCGGGTATTTTCTTCCCGATAGCCGGCACTTTGTTTACGCCTCGACGCATGAAGGAGGCGATGCCTGCCCTCCATCCCCGGATCGCAGCAAAGGCTATGTTTGGGCCGTCTACCCGTCTTATGACATTTATCTGGCCAGCGACGACGGCAAGATCGTCAAGAAGCTGACCGAGGCCCCCGGCTACGACGCCGAAGCCACCATCAACTGGAAAACGAAAAAGATCGTCTACACCTCGCTGGCTTCGGGCGATCTGGATATGTGGACCATGGATCTCGATGGCAGCGGCAAGAAACAGATCACCCGCGCGCGGGGCTACGATGGCGGCGCGTTTTTTTCCCGGGACGGGAAACGGCTGATCTGGCGCGCCAACCACCCCACAGAAGATTCGCTGGAGCGTTATACCAGCCTTCTCAAAGACAACCTCACTACCCCAATGAAGATGGAAATATTCATTGCGGACGCCGGGGGAAACAATTCCCGCCAGTTGACGCGCTTCGGATGCGCCAGCTTCGCGCCAACCTTCACCCCCGACGGCCGCAAAATCATCTTCGCTTCGAACAAACACGAATGCGACGGGCGCAAGTTCGAGCTGTATCTGATGAACAGCGACGGCACAGGCGTGGAACAAATCACCACTCTGGGGGGCTTTGCATCGTTCCCCGAGTTTTCGCCCGACGGAGCGAAGCTGATTTTCAGCTCGGATAAAGACGCCAAATCCCGTTACGAATTCAACATCTTCATCGCGGACTGGAAACCGTGAACCTTGCCGGACGCGGGATTCCGGTGTGCCGCCGATAGTTGGAGACGGCAACTCCGGCCAGCACGCCGGAAAGCGCAAAGTTGGTGATCGCGCCGTACTTCTCCGCCTTGGAGTTGTTCTTTAACAGGAAGTATTGCGCTCCGGCGACGCCGCCGAGAATCAGCCCTTTGATGGCGATTCCCTTGGCGCGGAACCGTCCGTCGGATCCGCGCAGAACCGGATTGGCTTCCAGCCGCCCCCAGGAAGAATGCGCATCCACGGTAGTGGCCGCCGCCAAAGCGGCAATGCTTGTCTTCCACCAGCGGCCCCGGCCGGGCTTGGAATCGAACGATGGCAGGTTTTGCGCAAAAGCGGTGTGCGCGGAAAGTAGAATGAACAAAGCGAATGTGAATAAGAATTGCATGGCTTGAGGTTCGATTATCCGCTTAGGACTGTTGCGGGAAAAGCCTGACTATGATTAGGGCTGTACTAGTAGACCGCCGGGTGCTATGCCGTACTCGAGGCTTGGTGTAGAACTTGGTGTAGAAGAAGTCAGGCGGGCTTTTCCGGCCATTGATGTTTCGGGTAGCGTCGCATCAATTCTTTGCGGACTTGCGGATACAACCGCTGCCAGAACCCGGCCAAGTCGGTGGTGGTTTGCACGGGGCGTTGATTGGGAGCGAGCAAGACCAGCACCAGGGAGGCCTGGCCGCAAGCGATCCGAGGCGTCTGGCTGACGCCGAAGAACTCCTGTAAGCGCGCCGCCAGCCGGGGAGGCTGGCTATCGGGATATTCGATGCGCGCATAACGCCCGCTCGGAAGCCGCCAGCGGACCGGAGCCAGCTCATCAAGCAGCTTCGCTCCCTCTTTGCCAAGGCGGAACTCGAGTTGCCGTATGAGGCCGCCGCCCTGAGCTGCTTTTTCGAGATCGGAAAAACTGCGCCGGCCCTGGCATAATTCCTCAAGAGCGGAGAGCGCATCCTGTTCGGTAAGCCCGGTGAGGCGAGAGTGGGTGGCGGCGAGGCGGAGCCGGGCCAGCCAGGATCGTAATTCACCGATATCGGCAAAGCGCTCGATTCCGGCTTCCCTGGCCTTTGCGGCGAGCAGCTTGGCGGCGGCTCCGGGATCGGGGCGGCCACCGCGGCTTTCCTCGATCAGCAGCCCGTCATAAAGCAGGGCGCTGACAGTTTCGACACGCTCGGCTCCGCGATTCCATTCAACCGATGCGCGCTCTTCGATGCGCTCGGGAAACAGATCGAGCAACCAGGCCGGGTCGATGGCGCTTGCCAGCCGCACCAGTGGGAGACCCTGCTCGCTGCGTTCCTCGATATCGATGGCAATCAGGAACTCAGATTTTGAGACGGTGCTCGAGCGGGAGAGCCTGGCCGAACCGCCTCCGGAAAGCAGGAGCTCGTCTGCCTTGCGCCTGCGGGCCACGCGGTCCGGGAAAGCGGCCAGCGCGGCCAGGCACAGGGCATCATCATTCGGATGGGTGGCGCCGCGAATATCCATGGCGGCGCCAACGGAGGAGGCCAGTTTCGCCGTGAGCTGCGGCCAATCGCCTTCGAGCAGGGCGAACAAGTCGGATTCGCCGGCCTGGCGGGCTTCGGGGGGCAGCCGCGCGCCCAGGCTGATGAGAGAGGCGGCCAGCGCACCCTCCCGGCCCGCGCCGCGCCGCTTGGCCTCTACTACGAGCCTCGCCAGGCGGGGTGGCAGCGGGCAGTTCAGCATGGCGCGGCCTGTTGGCGTAAGAGAGCCGTCCTCACGCGCCGCGCCCAATCTTACGAGCAGCGATTCAGCCGCCAGAACCGCGGCTTGGGGAGGCTCATCCAGCCAGTCGAGATCCTGAAAGCGGGTCACGCCAAGGCATTTGAGCGACAGCGCCATATCGGCCAGGTCCATGCGTCCGATCTCAGGCGTATTGTGCTTGGGACGGCGCAGATAGTCCTCCTCGGGAAACAAGCGAATGACGCGGCCGGGCCGCAGGCGCGCACTCCGGCCGGCCCGCTGCGCCGCCGAAGCCTGGCTGATACGTCCGAGCTTGAGCACCGGCAATCCGGTCCACGGAGAGTGTGAGGCGATTCGCGCCAGGCCGCTGTCGATAACGGCGGAGACGCCTTCAATGGTCACCGAACTCTCGGCGACATTTGTGGAGAGAATGACTTTGCGCCGCGCGGCCGGCTGGATCGCCTGGTCCTGCTGTTGGGCGGAAAGATCCCCATGTAGCGGAGTGAGCAGCAATCCCCACCGCGCCGCGGCGGGCTCGAGCAGCCGCAGGCACCGGCCGATCTCGGCGGCTCCCGGGAGAAACACGAGTATATCGCCGTCGAGACCCTCTTCCACCAGCATCGCAGCCGCCTGCCGGACCTGCTCTTCGAGCGAATCGGTCGAGTGCGGGCGATGGCGGATGGTGATCGGAAACAGCCGCCCCTGGCTTTCGACGATGGGACATCCGCCCAGATACGCGGAAATGGGCACGGCATCGAGCGTGGCCGACATGATCACGAGCTTGAGGCCGGGGCGCGTGGTCTGCTGCAACCGGCGCAGCCATGCCAGGGCGAGATCTGTATCGAGATGGCGCTCATGGAATTCGTCGAGCACGACGATCGAGGCGCCTCTGAGGTTCGGATCGCCGATGAGCCGCCGGGTGAGCACTCCTTCGGTAAGAAACAGGAGCCTGGTATCAGGGCCCGCGATTTGCTCAAAACGGACCTGATATCCGGCGGTCCTGCCCAGAGGCTCACCCGATTCGGCGGCTACGCGCCGGGCCGCCAGCCGCGCCGCCAGCCGCCGCGGCTCGAGCACCCACACCTGGCCTTCGGCGAGCCGCAGCAGCGCCGGCGGCACGCGCGTCGTCTTCCCGGCGCCGGGCGGCGCCACCAGCACGAGGCAATCCTTTTCCGCCAGCAGGGCGGTGATTTGCGAAAGCACCTCGTCAACAGGGAGTGGAGTCAACTTGTATTATGGCTTCATGCGCAGACGCGATTTCACCACGGCATTGGCCGGCGCCGGCTTAACCGCGGCGGCGGCGCCCAGCTACCGCATCATTGATTCCCACGTGCATGTGTGGAAGAAAGACCCGCGCTATCCATGGGCCAAGGAAACCACAAATCCGCCAGACAACGACGCTACGGCGGAAACGCTGCTCGATCTGATGAACAAAAACGGCGTGGCACGCACCGTGATCATCCAGGTGATCCATTATCGCTGGGACAACAGCTACCTGGCCGATGTCCTCAAGCAGTATCCCAACGAGTTTCACGGCGTGGCCCGTGTCAACCCGGAAGACCCCGGCGCGCCCGACCATCTCTCGCGACTGGTCGAGCAGCAGCGCTTTCGCGGCGTTCGGCTAAGCCCGGCCGGGAACGCATCGGGCGACTGGATCCGCGGCCCGCTGATGCCGCCACTATGGAAACGGGCCAACGATCTGAAAACGCCGATGACGCTGCTTGCGCCGGTCGCGCGGATGCCGGACGCCGCCCTGTTGATTGAAAAATTTCCGGACCTGACGGTTGTGATCGACCACATGGCGGATTGTCCCATCGACCAGCCGAAGGAGCTTGAGAAACTGATCGCGCTCGCGCGATATCCGAAAGTGTTCGTCAAAATCTCGCACACCTGGTCGCTGTCCAAGCAGCCTTATCCGTGGCTTGACGCGCAGGAGCATGTCAAGCGGCTGCATGCCGCATTCGGACCCCGGCGGCTGATGTGGGGGACCGACTGGCCGGTTTCGGCGCGCCACGCATCTTATGAGAAGACTCTGGCGGTTGTCCGGGACGATATGAAGTTTCTCAACGACGAGGACAAGAGCTGGATTCTGTCGAAGACCATCGAACGGGTGTGGCCGTTCGCGAAATGACTCCGGCCGCCGAGCATTTTCACCGGGAATGGCCTGAGGGACCGGCCGTGCGCGGCTATCTGCACCGCCCGGCAGGCGAGGCGATCCATGGGCTGGTAGCCGCTCACGGTGCTGGAGGGAACGCCGCCCAGCCGACACTGGCTGCACTGTGCGCGGCTTTCGCCGAGTCGGGCTATCTCGCCCTCCGCATCGATTTGCCCTTCCGGCAGGATCGGGCCTCCGGGCCCCCGTATCCATCGCAGGCCGCGCGCGACCGGCTGGGGATGGAACGCGCGGCGGGCTGCCTCCGGGAGATGGGCGCGCGGCGAATCGTGCTTGCCGGGCACTCCTACGGCGGACGCCAGGCGACGATGCTCGCCTCCGAACAAAACGACGCCGCCGGCGCCTTGCTGCTACTTTCCTATCCGCTGCATCCGCCCGGCAAGCCTGGACAGCAGCGCTCGGCGCATTTTCCCGGGATACAGGCGCCTTCCGTGTTCGTACACGGCACGCGCGACCCGTTCGGATCCATCGAGGAGATGCGCGGCGCTTTGAAGTTGTTGTCCGCCCCCCACAGCCTGCTTGAAGTGGCTGGTGGCGACCACGGTCTGCGCGCAGCGTACAAGCCGGAATGGCTGTCCCGGATGATTGCCGCCGTCGGCGGGTTTCTGTAGCGGGCCGGCTTACTTGCTTCGCAACGCGAAAATCGTTTGATAGCCGAACAGGCCGGGCATCAGCTTTGTCAGGCCCGCCATCAGCAGGTTCATTGCCCGCATGAGCGGGTTCTTTGGGGAAAGGCCCAAAGCCAGCTCGAGCGGCATGACCGTCATCGTCTCGCGCACGATTTCATAGCCGCTTTCGATCACCATGCGGCGCGCGCTTTTTCGCGTGAAGAAACGCAAATGCGTCTTGTCGAGCAGGCCCCGGTCCGTGTATTCGAAGCGGCCGGACAGCAGACTCAGCCGGACGGTGATATTGGCCACGTTCGGCAGCGAGAGGATGATCTGTCCGTTGGCGCTCAGCAAAGGCCGGCATTCCTTCAGAATTCGGCCCGGGTCGGGCAGATGCTCGATGACATCCATCAGCAGGATCTTGTCGAATTGCCGCCGCTCGAACGTGGGAATCGCCTGCGAAAGTCCGTCGGCCAGATTGGCGCGCACGTACTGCCGCATGCGGTCGCGCCGGGCCGGGCTCTCCACCAGATCGACGCCGGTGACCTCGTTGCCAAGCGCGGCCACCTCGGCCGCCTGGAACCCCTCTCCGCAGCCGACGTCGAGGACCTGCTGCTTGGTTCCCACCCACCTTCGCAGGTAATCATGGCTCGAATAGCGGCTCTCTTTTATCGGATAGTTTGTCCAGTATTCGGCGAACTCCGGAAATTTTTCGATGGAACGGATAGTCCGCTTAAACCGGTAAATTGCCTTGGTAACATCCCAGGCGTACTTGATCCCATTGACATAGCAGATCTCATCGCCATAGTAAGTGGGGATGGGCACTTCGCGAACGCGAAATCCCTGGTGATGCAGCTTGATGATGATCTCCGTGTCAAAGTGAAAATCATCGGTCATGGCCGTGAAGTCGATTCTTCGAAGCGCGTCCAGATTATATGCCCGGTAGCCGGAATGGAATTCGCTGAGGCGCATCCCGAGGGCGCGATTCTCCATGGCGGTCAGGATGCGGTTGCCCGCATATTTGTAAAACGGCATCCCGCCTTTCAACGGCCCGCCAAAGTCCCCCATCATGCGGGAGCCGAACACCGCATCGGCCTGGCCTGTAACGATCGGATGGTAGAGTTGAGAAAGGATCTCGGGAGCGTACTGCCCGTCGCCGTGCAGCAGCACCACCACGTCAAACCCTTTTTCAAGGAAGTACCGATAGCCGGCCTTTTGATTACCGCCATAGCCGAGGTTGCTGGGGTGGCGGATGACGTGCAGCTTATCGGCCTGCGAAACGGACTTATAGCCGAGCGCCAGCTCGTAGGTCGCGTCCTGGCTGGCGTCATCCATCACGGCCACTTCGGCGACATTGTCCCAGGCGTCGTCCGGAATTCGCTTCAACACTTTGGCCAGCGTGGTGACCGCATTGTAGGCGACCACAAGGATTCCGATTCTCTTGCCGTGGTTGAAAGCCTTGACGCCGGCCTGCGCGGGGCGGGAAGCGAGAGCGGGACTCGTGGCCGGCGAGGTAGACATGACCGAAATCCCAGTTTACAACACACAGCCAGGAAACCATCGCCATCCGCGCATCGTCTAAAGCCCAAGCCATGTTCTTCAGCCTGACAGCCTTGCTGCTTGCCGCCCAGGATCCGCTCCAAACCCCGATACGCACCACCGTGCCACTGGTGCTGGCGCCGGTCAGTGTAACAGGCCGCGACGCCAAGCCAGTAGCAGGACTGACCAGCCAGGATTTTGAAGTGCTTGACGGCGGAAAGCCGCGCGCCCACCAGCTTGAAGTGGAATCGCAGCCAGTGGCAGTCGTCGTCGCCATCCAAACCAATTCCAGAGCCGGTCCCGCGTTGGCGAAAATCGTCAAGACCGGCAGCATGTTTTTGCCGCTGGTCGCCGGCGAAGGCGGCGCTGTAGCGGTGCTGAGCTACAGCGACCATGTGAGAGTACATCAGGATTTCACCTCCAAGGCCGAATGGCTGGTTTCCTCATTTCGGAGTCTTCGCCCGGAAGGAGAGGGCGCACGGCTGCTCGATGCCGCCGGACACGGCCTGGAAATGCTGGCCGGCCGGAATCCGATCGAGAGGCGCGTCCTTATTATGATTGGCGAATCGCGCGACCGGTCCAGCGAGTCTAAGCTTGCGGATGTGCTTGCCAAAGCCGTGGCATCAAATGTCACCATCTACACTGTCAGTTTTTCCGTCTACCTCACTTCGTTCACCAGCCGCGGCAGCGAGCGCTTCGGGGAAACTGAAAAGGAAAAGGAGAAGGGCACGCCGGTATTTCAGGCAGGAGGTATGAGTCTGCTCGCCGCGTTTGATGAAATCGTACGGCTTGGGAAGGCCAATGCCGCCGAAGCCATGGCACAGGCAACCGGAGGAGTCCGGCTTTCCTTCGCGCGATTGAAGGGACTCGAGCAAGTGGTCGCCAGAATCAGCGAAGATTTGCACAACCAGTATCTGATCAGCTTCTCGCCGGCCGGCGCGGCCGAAGGGTTTCACTCAATACGCGTAGTGGTGAAAAGCCGGCCGGACCTGCTGGTTCGCACGCGGCCGGGTTATTCCTTGTCGCCTTGACCGGCATCGGGATATTGTTTTTCGGCATCGTCTCAGGCGGCCTGAAACAAAGCCATCTGCCCGCCGGTATGCAAGAAGAGTACATTGTGGCTGGAGTCCAGTTTCCCGCGGCGAACCCAATCCATCAATGCGGCCATGGCTTTCGCAGTGTATACGGGGTCGAGCAGAACGCCTTCGGTTCGGGCAGCTAGTTCCAGAGCCTCGCGGCCAGCGGCGCTTTCAATGCCATACCCTTCGCCGATGAATTCATCGAGCACGGTGATCGCGGCGGCAAACGCAACACCCAGCCGCTGGCCCATACCATTCAGAATCCCTTGGACCGTTTGACGGATGCTTTCCGAGGAGTCGTCCGGGCTGACGCCAAAAAGGCCGGTGTCGCCCGGGAAGAACAGATCCATTCCAGCGGCAAGTCCGGCGTGAGTGCCACCGGAAGAGGAGGAAAAGAAAATGGCATCGAAGCGCCTTCCGGTCACCTCCATTTGGGCGGCCAGCTCGGAGGCGGCGGAAACGAAGCCCATGGCGCCCAGCGGGGTTGACGCGCCAACAGGAATGACGTACGGCACGCGGCCCGCGCCTCGCAGCTCATCGGCGATGCGCTCCATGGTTGGCGCGCGGTCCTGACGGCGCTCCACGGAAACCACTCGCGCCCCTACCCATTCGTCGATGGCCAGGGATGCCGGCTTGCCGGCCGGCGCGGCGGGTCGATTGAGCACCAGAACGCAACCCAGCCCCAATCGCGCCGCCAGCATCGCCGTCACGCGGCAATGATTGGAGTTCTCTCCTCCACAGGTAATCACCGTACCGGCGCCTTGGGCCTGTGCCGCCGCCAGCACGTATTCGAGCTTGCGTACTTTGTTGCCGCCGAAGCCGGGGCCGGCGTAGTCGTCGCGCTTGATGTAGAGATTCGGCCCTCCGCCGAGCGCCGCCCGGAGGCGCGGCATTTTCTCGATCGGCGTCGGGTAATGTCCCAGCGCCAGCCGCGGAATCCGCTCGAAGCTTTCGATGGCGCGTGTCCGGTCGAGCGGATGAATCAACGGCCGCCTTCACCTGAGGAAGTAGAAGTGGCAGGCGGCGGCGTTTCATCGATAAACCCGATGAACGCCACCAGCATCTCTTCGGTGGTGCCTTCTCCCCAGCGCACCTCTTTCAGCGGCTTATTGGGGTTCTTGGGATTTGATTCGGAGTTGTTGTAGTAGCCAACCACATCGATACGGGTGCCCTTGGGGAGGGGCATTCGCTCCTTGAAGCGGTAGGAAGTCTGCCAGTTGAAATCGTAGGGTTTGGCCCACACCAGGTCTTTCACCGTCCCATCGGGCAGAGTCGCCGTTACGCGCATCTCCGTGCCTAGCAGGTGCATATGCGGCATCACGCTGGTGGCGAGAATGTCCCGCGGGACGATCCAGCGCGCTTTCTCTTCGTGGCGCACGGCGCCCGGTGGAATGCGGATCATGAGATTGGCGACAGGCATCGACTTCTGCACGTTCTTTGGCGCCTCTTTGTGAAACCAGATGCCGAGGCTGCTGCGATCGGTTTCCCTCAGTCCGTTGCGATGATAATGCACTTCCATCACAACATCGGCTTTGCCAGGCATGAAGGTGCCGACATCTTCCGGATGCTGGTCGGGAATGATCCCCGGGGCCCAGCCGCCGATCCCGACGCGTTTGAACGGCGCTGCCATGTTGAGCGAGCAGTCGAATCCGGGCTGCGGGTCGGATTCATCCATTTGACGCGCCTTGCCCGTCGTATCCGCGAAGACGCGAACATGGTGGACCACTTTGCGGTTGCCGGGCCGCACTTCCATGGACCGGATGAAGCGCGTCTCCTCGATCCCGGAAGGAACCACGAAGCAGCGGTATTCATCGACGCCGTTGCCGGACAGTTCATAGCCGGCGTCCGGAGTCAGCACCAGGTCCGGCTTTCCAAAAGCCCAGTCATCCTTCCATTGGATGGCGGCCGGCAAATCCTTCTTGTCGCCTGGCGGAGCTCCGGCATCCACCCAGGCCGCGAGCGTAGCGATTTCCTCTTCCGTCAAGCGGCGCTCATTGCGAAACTCGCCATGGCCGGGCACGGCGGACCAGGGCGGCATGCGGCGTTCGGCAGTCACGACTTTGATCTGAGTCCCAAACGCGCTTACCTCTTTGTAATTCGTGAGGGAAAACGGCCCGATCTGGCCCGGTCTGTGGCAGCTTTCGCAGTTTTTCTGAATGATTCGCGAGACCTGTTTGGCGTATGTGGGCGCGGCTGCGCCGGACTTCTTCTCTGCGGCTTGCAAACCGGCGCACAGCAGGGAAAAACTGAACCAAGCGGCAAAAACTTTCACGGTTTCCTCCCGAATATGGATTCACTAGTATTGTACGATTGATTCAGTCGTTCAGATCCACCCAAACGCTCTTGGTTTGCGTGTACATTTCAAGCCCATGCTGGCCCAGCTCGCGGCCGAATCCACTCATCTTGTAACCCCCGAACGGCGACGCCGTATCGAGCATGTTGTACGTGTTAATCCAGACCGTTCCCGCCTGTAGCGCCCGAGCCGCTTTGTGCGCTTTTTTAATGTCGCGCGTCCAAACGGCGGCGGCCAGACCGTAAACGGTCTGATTGGCCTGGCTGATCGCGTCTTCGATATCGCGGAATTCGATGGCGGCGAGCACCGGCCCGAAAATCTCCTCGCGAGCGATCTTCATGGTGTTCGTCGCCTGGTCGAAGATGGTCGGCTTGACGAAGTATCCCTTGCCATCGCCAACAGAGGCGCGCCCGCCGCCGGTGACCAGCTTTGCTCCCTCACGGTTCCCCGCTTCGATGTAATCGAGCACTTTTTTCATCTGCCCGGAGGAAACCAGCGCACCGACGCGAGTTTTCGGATGCAGCGGATCGCCAACCTGAAGCTTTGAAGCGCGCTCGGTCAGTTTGCCGAGGAATTCATCGTGAATCGAAGATTCGACGAACAGCCTCGAACCGGCGGCGCACACTTCCCCTTTCCCGTAGAAGATGCCATTGATGGCTCCGCGCACGGCGGCATCCAGATCGGCGTCGGCGAACACGATATTCGGCGACTTGCCGCCCAGCTCGAGCGAGACCTTCTTCAGCGTGCCTGCGGCCTCGCGCATGATCTCCTTCCCGACGGCTGTGCTGCCGGTGAAGGCGATCTTCGCAACGCCAGGGTGACGCACAAGCGCCGCGCCCGCCGTGGGTCCGAAGCCGGGGACGATGTTCACCACTCCCGCCGGCAGTCCAGCCTGCTCCAGGATTTCGGCCAGTTTCAGCGCGGTAAGCGGCGTCTGCTCGGCGGGCTTGAGCACCACCGTGTTGCCGCAGGCCAGCGCCGGCGCCAGCTTCCAGGCCGCCATCAGCAGCGGGAAATTCCAGGGAATGATGGCGCCGCATACACCCAGCGGCTCGCGCAGGGTGTAGTTGAGGAAGTTGCCCGGGACGGGAATCGTCTCGCCGTGGATCTTCGTCGCCCACCCGGCGTAGTAGTGAAAACAGGCCGCGGCGGCCGGGACGTCCACCTGCCGCGATTCAAAGATCGGCTTGCCGTTGTTCATCGTCTCGATGCGCGCCAGCTCGCCGGCGTTGGCCAGCAGCAGATCGCCGATCTTCCACAGCAGCTGGCCGCGCCCGGCCGCCGTCATCTTCGGCCAGTCGCCTTCGGTGTACGCCTTTTGCGCTGCCGTCACCGCCAGATCGATATCGGCTTCGCCGGCTTCGGCCACCGGCATGAGCGGCGTTTCCGTAGCCGGATTCATTACTTCGAAAGTCTTGCCGGAGGCAGCGTCACGCCAATCGCCTCCGATCCACAGCTTGCCAGTTACGTTGACTTGGGGTTCCATTGCAGGTGTCATGACAACTCCTATTGTGTCTCAAGCGGCGACTGTGGTTTATTTGTTGGAACATGACCACCCGATTTCTCATTCCGCTGATCGCTCCCGTCGTGCTGGCCGCGCAGACCGGCTGGCAGAACCCGGTAAAGCTGTTGCTCAAGGAAGGCAAGCCCGTCATCGGCGCGACCATCACCATTCCCAGCCCGGAAGTGGCGGCGCAAGTCTCCAACTACGGCTTCGATTTTCTCTGGATTGAGATGGAGCATTCCCCCATCTCGCTCGAGACGCTTCGCAACATGGTTCTTTCCACTCGCGGATTAAAGGCTTTACCCTTTGCGCGTGTTCCCGTGAATGAGTTGTGGACGGCCAAGCGCGCCCTGGACGCCGGCGCGATGGGCGTAGTCTTCCCCTTCACGTCCACGCCGGAACTGGCGCGGCAGGCAGTGGATGCATGCAAGTACCCCCCTGTTGGCCGCCGCGGAGCGGGTCCGGGGCTGGCCACGTTCCGCTGGCCGGCGCCGGAGGGCTATTACGATTTCTCCGACCGCAACGCCATGGTGATCATTATCATCGAGGAGAAACGCGCCATCGAAAAGATCGACGAGATCGCGTCCACGCCAGGCATCGACGTGCTGTTTATCGGGACCAACGATCTTTCCTTCAGCTACGGCAAGCGAGGCAATGCCAACGATCCCGAAGTGCAGGCGGCGATTCGTAAAGTCGTGGCGGCGGGCAAGAAGTACAACATACCGGTCGGCCGGCCCGCCGCTTCTCCCGAGCAGATCAGGCAATACATGAAAGAAGGTTTTCTGTTCTTCCAGGGGCCGGGAGATCTGGGCATGATGTCCGCCGGCGCCCGCCCACTGCTCGAAACTCTCGGCAAATCCGGCATCGATCCGAAGAAGCAGCCTTTGTATTGACCTGCCCTGGTAATCGCGAAAGATTCACCAAAGTCGTGCTCCCCTCTGGGTCGCGCTGTTGCCGGGGCCGATTGTTCACCAGAAATGGCGCAGGCGTGAGAGACGTAAATGCTGAATTTCAGCGCTGCCAACCGTCCGGCCAGCGATACTCTGCGGCGATGGCGGAGAGCAGTTCCTGAAACACTTTCCCACCGCTGTCGGAGTTCGCCATAATCACGGCTCCCTTACCACTATCGACGATCATCACCATCACGGCACGGAATCCGGCATTGGCGCCCCCGTGTTGGAAATGAAAGGTCCCCTGCTGGCCGCCGAGTTGGAGTCCGAGTCCCCAGTTATCCTTTTGCCGGGTCAACATTTCCCGCGCGGTAGTTCGCTCCAGCACCTTGTTTGAGCGGCCGTGGTAGGCTTCGCGCAGCTCGATCGCCCAAAGGGCCAGATCCGCGGGAGTGGTCCATAGTCCTGCCGCCGCCATCTCCGGATAGACGTGCCAGCGGCCTTTGATGGGCGCGCCGTCCGCCTTTTGAGCGGCCGCGGCGTTGGCGGAAAGCGATTCCGGCGGAGGCTGTTCAAAGCTGCTGCGCTTCATACCGAGCCGGCTCAGCACCATGCGCCGCATAATTTCCGGAAAAGACCATCCCATACGATCCATCATCAACTGCTGAAGCAGAGTATAGCCCCCGCCGGAGTAGCGCCATTTCGATCCCGGTTCGATGTCGACGCGTATGGGCCTGGTGTTCGCAGGTCCGTCGCCATTGAGAATCTGGATGAGCGAAGGAATTGCCGCGCCGTCTGCGTATCCGGGAAACCCGTGCACGGTGAGACCCGCGGAATGACTCAGCAGCCCCCTAAGCGTGACTTTCCTTGAAGCCGTAAACTCATTCTCCGGTATCTTCCAGGATTTTAGTTTTCCGTTGACATCTTCGTCGAGAGTGAAGTTGCCATGCTGCGACATGTGCAGCGCCGCCATTGCAGCAACCGGCTTGCTGATCGACGCGGCCTGAAACACTGTATCCTGGTTGGCCCCGAACGCAGTCGCTCCGGCCAGCTTGCCGGAGTCCATTACGGCCACGCTGACCGCCGGAATGCGCAATTCGCGCATCCTCTCGCGGATCTTGGCGGTCTGCTCGATGCGGGCGATGCGTTGTTCGTAATCCGCGCCGGACAAGGCGGCCGCGACAAATACCCAGAGCACTGTATAGCGAAGGTAACGGAATGGCATTGATCGGATCCTCATCTGTTATTCTTCATTCAAATCGATGTTGAAATCAAAACCAGAGTGGCTGAATCCCCTATTTCCCTGGAAACAGCATTCAATCATGGTCAACGGCCGACGGATGGCTTACATCGATGAAGGCGACAGTGCGGGGAGGCCGGTGCTGCTGCTATCGGGCAATCCCACCTGGGCGTTTCTCTACCGCGATTTCATCACGCCGCTGACAGCGGCCGGATACCGCGCCATTGCGCCGGATTGGATCGGGGCAGGCTACTCGGATCATCCGCGCGTCGATGCAGCTCTCACGCTGGCACACCACATCGCCGACATGGTTTCTCTGCTCGATCAGTTGAACCTGCGTGGATACGTCATGGTGTGCCACGACTGGGGCGGGCCGCAGGGTATCGGCGCCGCACTTCAGCGCATCGACCGGCTGGCGGCGCTTGTGCTCATGAATACGTGGGCGTTTACCGGCTTGGTCAGCAAGTTCCATGCCTCGCCGCGTCCCTGGACAACATGGCATGCGCCGCTCATCGGCCAGTTCTTCATGAAGCGCGAGAGGGTGCTGTCCCAGCACGGCCCCTCCGCCATATCCAGGCGAGGTCTGTCGCCGCTGGAAGCGCGCGCCTATCACCATGTCTTCGATGAACCGGACTCGGATCATGTTGTGCTCACCTGGCCTCGCACCATTCCCATGCGGGAAGGCGATCGCGGGTGGGGGGACATGCAAGCCATCGAACAGCGGCTTCCGGAGCTGAGCCAGACGCCCGTGTGTTTGTTGTGGGCGCCCGAAGATGTGGTTTTTCCCATTGAATACGCACATCACTTTAAAGATCTGCTGCCTCATGCCGAAGGGCCACACCTTTTCGCAAGCGCCGCACACTTTCTCCAGGAAGATCGCGGCCCGGATTTGGCCAACGGCGTTGTCTCCTTCCTGCACCGCGCTCTGGAGACGAAGCGATGAACTGGATCGAGCCGGACGCTGGGGAACTCAGCCTGCTGCGCCCCGATCCGCTGTTATGGGAGCAGGAACTGGATGTTCGGCCGGAGGTCGCGCAAGCTGTCGAAAGGGCCGCGGGCAAGCGTTGCGGCCGGGTGTGGTGGCGTTCG